>Ga0208151_100337_pt1 | contig 20951 bp, 11 predicted proteins | sample ECH_Bhost_MetaG_FD_187130 | JGI IMG/M metagenome (GOLD analysis project Ga0208151, IMG submission 187130) | Hot spring microbial mat communities from Yellowstone National Park, Wyoming, USA - ECH_B host_MetaG (SPAdes) (version 2) | ecosystem: Environmental > Aquatic > Thermal springs > Hot... | reverse complement strand
TAGTTGGTAGAGCTCCGGGTATTAGGGTGTGAGCTTGCGAATAACGTTGAAATAAATATTAATTACTGAAAAATTCTCAGTGTATCATATCATGCTTATGAAATAAATTGAAGAGATCAACAAAGCATACCAAACCGATTTGTTTTTAAGTATTACTATTTCTCTCTAAAGAAAAGGATAAATTTCGTGGCAAAAAATTACCGATGAAACTTTTGAAGAAAAGTTTTTAAATTACTTTATATATATTATCACATGCTAATGAGATATTGGGGAAGGAAACCTTTGAAGCTCATTGATGAGATAATGAGCAATATTGAAGGTACAGTCATTGACCCCTTTGGCGGTGCTGGAACTATTGTTCTGTCCGCTCTAAGACACGGTAATAAAGGAGTATATCTTGATATTAACCCTTACGCTTGGCTTGTAGCTTTCGTAAACATAGTTGAGATTAACGCTGAAGAATTTAGAAGAAGAGGGGAAGAGGTTTTAGAAAACTTAACCGAAGTTAGAAAAAGAACATTAAGAAATGATCTTCTTTATTACTCAAATGGTAAGCCCTTCTGGAAGAAGAGGAATGCAGAGAGGGTTTCGCAATTTTTTTCACCAAATAATTTTAGGAAGCTTTACTCTATTCTAAAAGGAATTGATAGAGTAGAAACTTCACCAGAAGTTAAGATAGCCTTATACGGCGCTTTTTGCTCTTCACTTTTCAAAGCTTCAAAGATGAAAAGGGAAAATGCTGGAAGTTGGGGAGTTCCCTCCTACTGGATTCCAGAAAAGCATAAAGAAGAAGATGCAATTGAAGTGTTTAAATCTGAAGTTGAAAGGTTCTATTCGTATTTCAAAAGAAACAAAGGATATATACTTCATGAAGACGTAGAATTACTAATTAAGAATGCACTTAGTTTTAAATATAATAATGATTTCATATTATTCACTGATCCACCATTCTTTGACGAAGTTCAATACATGGAACTCTCATTCTTTTACTGGGTTTGGCTAAGAGAAAGTAGATTTAGAGAGATCGTTAAAGTACTTACTGGGCAAAGTATAAATTTCAAAATGTATAATGAAATAATTGTGAATCCAAATAAAGGGATTAACCATGATAAATATCTCCAATTGTTAGATAAATTTCTCAGAAAAACTAAGAAAATAAAAAGGAAGTATATTCTTTTTCATTATGATAAAGAGGAGTTTAAACAGAAAGTAATAACTCTAGTAAGAGAGAGATGGGGAAAAATTAGAATAGAGAATATAGAGATAGAAAAACAGAGAAATATAGGCCCTAAAGGTGATAAAAAATATATATTAATTTATTTGTTACTCCCATAATTCATAATAATCTTGTTAAATTGTTCTGTAAGTTTTACTATTTCATTCGGATCTATAATAACCATTTCTGTTTCTATATTTTTCGTCAATCCGTTTATTGTAAAATTAGCTGAGCCAGCAAGAGCTATTGCATCGTCTATTATCATTATTTTAGAATGTATAATACCTTGTTCATTTATTGAAGGTATTTTGACTATGCGCATTCCATTTTTCTCGGCCTCTCTAGTAGCCTCACTATTATTCTTATCATCTAAGCATACAATAGTTATAAGTAAATCTTTCTCCTTCTTAACATTCTTTAACTCATCTATTATTTCCTTACTTATCCAAGGAGATATAATTTTAATCTCATTTTCTGCTAAATTTATTAAATCCTTAAACACAGTATATAAATTAGTTGTAAATGAAAAAGTATTCTTCCCTAGCCAGTCTGTATGAGTTTTTATAAATTCGCTTACTATTTTCCTACTTATAAGGAACGGTTGATCATAAGGCCCAAACATACATCCTCTATCCATTCCCACACACATATTACATCCGTCCCAACATAATGGTAACGCCGCAATCATATCCTTGAAAACTTGTCTATTATTGATGACTGAGCTATATCTTTCTCCTAAGTAGTTTCTAATAACGAAATGATGAGGAAAAGTTGTTGGAAAAGGTCCGTTAGCCCAACCTTGAAATATATCTAATGTTCTTCTGAGTAAGTCGTTATCTAACCTTCCAGTAAAATTCTTAATAACCCCGCTTAAGTTAGATAGTGAGCTATTAAATCTTTTTTCATGATCTTTATACATTTGAGTTAAATTATCTAAAATTTTACGCAATATCTGATCACCTCTATTTATCATTGTGCTTAAGGTTTTTAGATATCCAAATCCTCCGTATATACTTTCGAGAACATATACAGATGTTGAGATATCTCCAAAGATTGGATGCTCGATATAGTATATATAATCCGCTGAAATGGCTTGATTAACTATTGAGGTAACTATATTAATAATGACGTGGGCTAATGTGTGTACTAATATAAAATTACCAAATAGAATTAAATTATCTTTATCGCACATAGCCTTGGCTGTATTACTTAGTATTTGATCTATAATGTTCTCAAATCTTTTCATAGCATCAAATCCTTTTTGAGATAAACTGAATTTTCTTAAATGAATTCGATTTCTGTTACCAAAATATATAAACATTTTAGCGCATAACCAATCTTCTATTTCTTGGTTACTATCAATTAAAAATGATATATAATCATTTAAAGCGGAATTGTTAAATTTTAATATTAAACCGTTTAAATTATTTAATCTAAATCCTATTCCCTTTTCATAAGACGTCCATAAAAAATCCTTGTTCATGAAATCTGCTGCCTTAGCGTAAAAGATTGTAGCGTCAGAGAAAGCTTCCATATTCAACTTGTCACTAAATTCTATTTTACCCAAAATTCTATCAGAATTTCCCATTTTAACTACTATTAAGGCTAAGATTCTCTTTTTATTGTCTATACTGCCCTCTCTTATGTGTCTGATGATATGGGGAAATACTGTGTATAATCTCTCATAAGGCATAGGACCATTATAGTACTCACAATCTCTGCCTTTTTTAGACTTAAACAATTTACATCGGCTTGCCAATGGGCACTCCTTAGAGTCATGTAATAAAACTAGACCATATTTACAATAATATCCATTAATCAGAGAAGAATAACTATACTTTGCAATAAGAGGGAAAGGGCTAGCTGCATCATTCATATCTATGTAATGGTTAGAATTAAATAGCAAATGATGCATATACTCTACACTATTTTTAGAATTAGGTGTAAAAATGTATGGTTTTATTTCATTTGGGCGTATTACTTCAAAATCCCTTCTATAATATGGTACATTAAAATTATCCGGTATACCTCTTTTCCAGTCTATTGTATTTCTGTTTTTATAGTATAAAATAGGTACTAATACTAAGCCATAACCTTTTTTACCGAAAAGTAATTTAAACGGGGTAAAAGAGTATAATGCTTGAATGCCACTTCTTTTAGTTCCAGAATACTCACTCATTATCATCAACCTCTTCTATACTCTTTAATTCAATTGATGGAGAAGGAGGAGTAAGAAGTAGATCTATAAATATATCATTAGCAGACTTTTCTCGTATTATGCTAAATATATCTTTATTTTCATTAATATTCGGCGAAGTTTTATTAAAGTAACGAAATGTAGTGAGACATTTTTTAACACTATTATCTGCGATAATGTCACTTAGATCTCTTACTAGATCCTTTATGCTTTCATAGGCTCTACGAAGTCTGTTTATTATTTTCTCAAGATTATTTAAATCTTTTTTAATTCTCATTCTTTCTAAAAGATTATTTGTAGACTTCAGCTTAGATTTATTCTCCTCAAGTGATCCAATGTAAGAGTTTATTTCTTCAGCATTTAGCTCTATTGATTTTATTATTTCCTTAATTTGATTTATACTAGTGGAGCTGTTGTATATAACGTCATTAAGCTGTTCTATCTTATTATGAATTCTATGTACAATAGACAATATATATTTTTTATTACCAATAATTTTTTCTATTTCTGATTCATTTAATTCATTAATAACTTCATAAATTTCAGATAATGCATTATTAATATCCTCTTTTAGCCCTTTAGCAATGCTTGTACAATTGTTATCTTCACCTTCTATATCACTATTTATAATGATTTTTAACTTATCAATAAGATTCCTTATATCATTTTTAATGGAATCTAAATTTATACATAATGCATTTTGTAACTCAGATGAGTATTCATCTAGGTTTCTATCTATATCCTCAACTAGCTCCTTTATTATGGTTTCGCACTCCTCTCGATCTCTTTTAACAACTACGCATGTCTCGAATTTATTTATAGCCCTCTTTAATAAGAAATAGGAAAATATATACTGTAATATTATCTGAGCATTTGTAGAATCTATTGAATTTAATAAGGAACTATAGCCTGCATTGAAAAGTAGATTCCTTAAATCCAAGCTAAACATATATAAAGAGGCAAATGGAGTTGATTGTAAAATTACAATGCCTGTTGCAATTCTATAAGTATTCTCACTTCTTCCAGCTCTTCCCACTCTTTGGAGAAAACTCTCTCTAGATAAAGGTAACTTATGCTGAACTATTACTGCAATATCTCCAATATCTATTCCCAATTCTAATGTTGATGTAGAGAAAAGGAGTAACTTCGATGGATCATTTTTAAAGTTTTCCTCTATCTTTAGTCTCTCTTGTAGAGATAGTACAGAATAATGCTGATCTATTCCGCGTTTTAACTCATCAGCTAGGTTTTTTTGATTTACATTATTACTACAAACATTACGATAGTTCGATAAGTATGGCCAATAATATTCATTATGTTTACATAGATCGCTTAGATCGCTATAACAAATATGGTCTATTATTTCTCTTGCATTTCTCTGGCCAAGTATTGTATTTTCAAAATACTTATAGAAATTAGTAATGCCAGCAATACTATCTGCAAATAATATACCCTTAAATTTATACTCCTTTAACCACGCTAAAACTGCCTCTGTAACGTCTTCTGTTAATGTTTCTACTCCTATTCCTATATTGGGAAGCAAGAACTCGTACAAAATTAAACGCTTTTTAGTTATATTAGAAGAATTCTTAGTATAGAAATCTGTATACGTTAATATATCGTTAGGAATGCAATTCTCATTACCACAGCATACTAATTTAGATATAAATTCTCTATAGTATGGTATGGTTGCAGATGAAAATACTATCTTCTCTATATCAACGGCATTAGTAAGCTTCTTCAACGAGAAAAGTAACCTTAAGATAAATTTCAGATGATAATATAAAATGCCATCATAAGCATGTACTTCATCTAACACGACATATTTTACGTTCTTAAAATTATTTACAGTTTTCATATTTAATAATCTTCTATATAAAGTCCATAAATTTGTAAATAATATATTTGGTGGAGAAGACTCAATTTCTTCCCTTGTAGGAATTATAAAGTCGTATGCATAACCGCATTTATTGCATTTAATTCCATTTCTAGTATATATTAGATCACCTTTACATCTTGGGCACTTGAGTCCTCTATAAGTTTCATTTTTTTCAATTATACTAGGCGTATCACCGTCCTCTAAGGCTATTGTAATCTTTTTGCCATATTTCTTTAACTCATCATTAATTATAGCAAGATAACCTAAGAATTTTTCTATTTGATCTTTTGCTAAAGCCTTTCTAGGATATATAAACATGAGGTTTATTGGCTCTTCTCCTCTGAATATAGACTCTAGTAAATATATTAATGCAGGAATAACAAATGTAAGAGTCTTTCCAGTAGCAGTAGGAGCGACAAGTGGTATATATTTATAATCAGTATTGAGAATTTTATCAATAATATATCTTTGAAAGCTTGATAAACCGTTTATATTATATTCGTTTAATACTCTTTCTATAATATTTTTAGTAATTTTTATAATATTTTCTGGTAAATTATCTCTTTTTAATTTGGTATCTATAATCTGAAGTAAGTCATTTATTCTAGATGAACCAAAATCTGGAAAGGGTTCTTCAACTAGCATAATATCATATTCTAATGCGTAAGGTTCTGAATTAATATATTGCCTAATAAAAGCTGCCTTAGCTAATAGATCCATATGAGCTGTTCTATACTTATCACAATATTTTATAACCATTCTTTTCCTAAGTAATTCTTTAAATATTTCTCCTCCGTGGTTATATTTTTTTATAATTTCATTTATATCGCTATTAGTTAAAAGAGCTGCAGCAAAGTCTTTTTTTTTTGACTATTTCGAAATTTTTCTACTTCCTTTCTTACTAAATCTTGATAAATGTTAATTTCGTCTTCACTTGTTAGATGTGGCATTATACTTATATATTAGTATATAAGGTTAAATACTTTCAAACATATTCCTGGGCTTTAGAATAATAGAATATTTTAAATTAAAATCCTATCTTATGTTTAATAATCTGGATTTATATACATTTTCCATTTTATTTATGATTTTTACTGTTTCATCATAGCCTAGATTATAATTCAATATTTTACTAAGTTGATCCTTAATCTTCAATATAAGTTGATTCTTAACCCCTACACTAGGTTTAAACTTAGCATTATGTAAGGAGAGCTGCGATAGTATTTGTAAAAACTTCTTTCTATTAGAATCATTTTTGAAAATCTTATCTATTAGTAAATTATACAACTGTTCGTCTTCAAAAGCCATATAAGTTATCTCTGGACCTATAAATACTATATTATCTTTATTATCTACTATAAATATTTTAACATTATAATGATTAAATGAGAACATATCTTCTATGTCTTCTTTATCTGTTAGATGGAAATTTATTTCTATTAAAGAGTTATTCCTTTTCTGAATCAATCCCGAAATTCTTTTCATATAATTATTAAGTTCCTGAAAACTGCCTATTTTAAGAAAATCGTCCTTATCGAATCTAGTAGTATACATTGTCCTAAGAACCATAAGAATAAGCCTAGATTTTATGTCCATTTTATTATAATATCTACTGTTTCTATTATAATATTCTGTTAAAAAATTTTCATAATTTATTTTACATTTATTATCAGATAATTTTTCTATAGTAATTTTATTGATAAATAAATATGTCATGAAATCTTTATCTACATTATTATATAATTTAATTTTATTGAAATTAAGATTAGCATCTAAATATTCTCCTTCACCGTTATATATATTAGCTAATGTGTGATAAATTTTGAATATTGATAGAAACTCATTACCCACATAAATGTAAATATTTCCCCGAAATACGTTACTTTCATCATACGGTAGGCTTAAAGAGGATACCCAATAAGTACCATAGATTTCTGATAAAATTCTCTCCTCTTCATTTTTTATATCATCTAAAACTTTCCCTCTATTTTCATACTCACAAATTCCAGAAGGATAACAGTTTAAACGCTTATCATATTTAACTACTTTATTTGGAACTTCTTGTTGATAAAAATCCTTGAATTCGCCCCAATACTTTAATGTAACGATCCTATCTTGTCCCGAACTATATATGGGAATGAACATAACAGTATTAAACACATTTCCCTTCCAGAGAAAGACTCGTTTAATAATATTAGGACTTACTATATCTTTAATATTAAAAAAATACACGATATTTCCACCATCAATATACTTAATTTTATCCTTAATCTCATAGTATTGTCTCTTGTACTTATCACATAAAATACCAATTAAATGAGTTTCATGATCATAATCATTCATAATAGAAGTATTACATTACAAAATAATAAGTATTACGCTGTATTTATGATAAAATAACGCTGTTCTAAGAATGTTTTCAAATAATTACCAATTATAGAATTTTCTATTAAATATATGAAATTAAATCTAAATCTTTTAATGTTGAAATAATTATAAAATTCACTGTATACTATCCATTTTACAATAATATTATTAACGATCTTATTTCTTTTTTCTTTCTTACCTTAACTTATAATCAATTATTTCTCCATGGACTTATACTAATTTAAAGAGAATATTACAATTTTGCAATAATCTACTCAACCGATCTTACTAGCATTCGATAAAGCTTAAAAAATTGTATAATATTATACTAATAATGTCTCAAAATACAGAGAGACGGTTAATCGAAAGTGATACTTTTGGAAACCTAGTACCAGAAATTGATAAGAAAGCGGCCAAGGAGAAGGGCCCAGGGAGGCCGGTTTATTGGGAAATGATTTTCTGGTGGACTAGGAAGCCTTTAATTTCAGCTAGGGCATTTACTGCAGCTGCATTACTTCCAGAAAATTATCCCCTTGAGAAGTTTAAAAGAATGATTAGATTATCAGAGAATCTTCCCCATAAATATCAACCCGTAGTAAATAGCGAATTTAAAAACTTCACAATTTTAGACCCTTTTGCTGGATTTGGTTCAATTCCATTGGAAGCTAAAAGGTTGAAAGTAGGTAAGGTAATTGCTTCTGAATTATTACCTACCGCATACGTGTTTTTAAAGGCTATTCTTGAGTATCCTAAATATGGAATAAAACTTTTAGTTGACTTAAAGAAATACAGCAAAGAGCTAATAAAAAGTATAGAAGATGACGTCAAAGAATTATATGGAGAGTCTTCAGGTTTTGTAGGTACATGGGAGGTAAAGTGCCCACACTGTGGCAATTACACTCCTTTAGTCAATCAGTGGTGGTTATTAGCATTAAAAGGAAGTGAAGATGAGGAAGAAGAAGAGAGTGAAGAAGAAGTTAAGTCTGGTAATTTCAAAAGATTGGTTTTCATGAAACCTAAGGTTAATGGCGAGCAACTAAGAATAGAGATAATCGATTTAAATAAAGAACTTAATAGGAAGACTATACCTGCAAAGAAGACTAAGGATAGAGTAATAATTGACGGTAAGGAATATAGGGTTCCAGAGGGAAACGTTAATGCGAAAAAGAGTTATGCCAAATGCTTATTCTGTAATACGACTTTCCCTGGTAAGGGTGATAAGTGGTATGTTAGGGAAGCGATAAAGGATTGGAATGAGATGTATGAGAAATACTTAAATGGAGAAATTAGTCTAGAAGAACTACAAAACGCTAAAGCAAGGCCAACACTCTTAGTTAAGTTTAAAGGAGAAGGGAAAGACCTAGAGTTTGAGGAGATTAATGGAGATGACATGAAGAAGTTCTGGGAAAGTTTTGAAAAATTAAGGAATATTGATATTAACAATATACCTACAGAAAGTGTGGCTAGCTACGCATCAAGACGTACAACTATAGCGTGGGGGATGGATAAGTTTTACAAAATATTTGATGCAAGGCAGTTAATAATATTCTCTAAAATTATTGCCAGACTGAATGAGCTTAGAGAAAGGATAGATAGTGAAGAGGAGTATAAGGAAGCTATAATGACATATTTAACCATAGGATTTCTAAATCATACTAGGCGTAATTGTTTCTTAACATCAGCTAACCCTGACAGAATATTTATTAGGGATGCTTTATCATTTAGGGGGTTCTCATTTACATGGAACTGGGTCGAGATATCTCCTTTAGCCAACATAATAGGATCTTTATCTAGGAGTTTAGATCACGTTGTAGAAGGATTAGAATACTTAATGCAGACTAATACTGACTCTCAAATTGAGATAATAAATAGCGATGTCAACGAATTAACTTTAAGCGATAAAGTAGACGTTATAGTTACTGATCCACCCTATGCAGATGATGTCCCATACCCAGAAGTTAGTGACTTCTATTACGTATGGTTAAAGAGAATAATTCCATTTCCCTATAAAACGCAATGGGAAGAATTCGTACCAAGAGATATAGGAGTTGATGAAGAAAGAAGTAAGGTGTTTGGAGATGATATAGGCTCCTACGAATATTTCAGAAATAAATTAGCTCAAACGTTTAATAAACTCGCTGAAATTTTAAAAGATGATGGTTTATTAATTACTTTCTATAACCATACATCTCCAGATGCATGGGTATCTTTACTTTATGCGGGCTGGTATGTTTCAAAGTTTAGGATAACTACAACTCATGCAATAACGACTGAAGATGAGACAAGAATAACGGCACGAGCTACTACTATTTCTTTAGATAAATCAATAGTTATAGTATGGAGAAAGAGAGCTGAAGGCTCTAAGTTAATTCATGAAATTAGAAAGGAAGCTATTTCAAAAGTTTCAGACTGGGTATCTAATATGTTAAGCAATCAGAAGCTTAAGCTCTCTACTGATACTTATATAGAGGTTCTAGGAAAGGTTCTTAGTGTGTTTACCCAATACGAAAAAATCTTAGGCTTAAGAGGGGAAGGAATAGATGCAGTTAAAGATTTAGTTACAAATTACGTTTTTCCTACGACTGCTCAAGCGATAATTGAAGGGTTATCTAAGGGGATAGGAGTGAGGATTTCAGATCCTTATACAGTTTATTATGTTTTAGTAAAGCTTCTGATTCCCCCATCTACGAAAGGTGTGAGGAAGTTAGATAGTAATACCTTAACGTTTTTGAATATCTCATCTGGTAGTTTAGATGTTAAAGATTTACAAAGTAAAGGAGTTATTAGAGTTGAAGGCAAGAATAACACGATAGCTTTAGTGGAGCCTGAGCAAAATAAAGATATAATTGCTGCATTAGAACAACTTCCAGAAGTGAAGATGGTCCTTCAAGGGAATTATAACTTCTCTAACCCCGTTCAAGTCTTCCATTACCTTGAATACGTTTCGTTAAAATATTCTGATAAGCTTAAGGATGAGATCGAGAAGCTCAGAGAAAGGACTCGTTTTGTAGATGAGGCTTTAGCTATTGCAAAGGTCTTTGCGAGAGTCTTACCAGATAATGACATAGAGAAGGAACCCTCTAAGCGTTTGTCTGGGGATAAAGTAGGCATAGAGAGGTGGTTTAATGGCTGATTTAGTTTACGAGAATAAAGTAAGGGAAGACGTATTTAATCCGAGCTTAGACGATCAGATGGCTCCTGAGCTCAGTGATGTTATAGTTGGGAATGCACCACGAATTTATTTAGACCCTAAAGAGTTCTTCTCTGTTACGTATATAACGGATTCTATGAGGATTTTAGTTAATGAAATAACTAACGCTTTAAGTCAGAGTAAGGGAACTACTATAACGATATATTCCTTATTCGGAGGTGGTAAAACACATACTCTACTTTTACTATATCATGCTTTCAATAATCCTAAAATAGCGAAGGAGTTTGGGCTTAATGTTTTAGATGGCGTTAAAGTAATAGGAATAGGGGGTAAGGATGGCAGAACTGCCCCATCACCGGTAAATACCTTAAAGGAGGGTAACGTTGAAATAAAGACCTTATGGGGTTATATTGCAAATAAACTTGGAAAATACGATATAATTAAAAAATTTGATGAGGATATGATAACTCCGCAAAAAGACGATCTTGAGAAGTTATTTAAAGGGGAAAGGGTTCTTATTTTGGCAGATGAGATAGCTTATTATCTTTTAAGATTAAAGGGCAAATATAAAGAGTATTATGACCAGTGTTTGCTATTCCTAGAAACTTTAGCATCGATGGGCGTTAATTTACCAGTAGTGTTAGTAGCTACAATTCCAGCTAAAATTGGGACTTCTCCTAATAAGCAAGATATTGTAGACTACATTGAGGCGGGATATGAGCGTGAAGTTATAGAAGCCTTAGCTAAAAGGTTAGAGAGGAGTGGTAAAGCATTTAGAGCGCCTATAGAGACGTCTACGGATTTAGCTAATGTATTAATAAAGAGAATATTCAAAGAAGTAAATGAGGTTGTTAAGAGTAATGTAATAAGCAAATACCAGAAGTTAGCCGATCAGTATAGAGACTACGTCGACGTTTCCATAATCCAAGAAGTTATGAGAACTTACCCTTTCCATCCACTTTACGTTGAGTCTTTAAAGAAGTTATTAGAAGGGAATACGCATCTTCAAGGTACTCGAGAGGGTATAAAGATAACTAGGTATGTAATAAGGGACTTATGGAACTCTAAACCCACAAGAAGTTTAATTTTACCATCGGACATAAGTATAAAAGATCCTCAGATACATGATTTATTACTAAAAGATTTCAAGAATTATGGTACAGTTGCAGACGCAATCATTCAGAGGTCTAAGGGATTGGAAATAGTGTTTTTATTAGCAAATTATATATTTATTACAACATATTATTACCAGTTAGGGTTAGATGCAGGCCAACTTACTTCTGCATTACCTGATGATAAGGAAATAATTACTTCGGTGCTCGACCCAGAATACCTCAACTCAATAGGTAGGCTCCCATCTGATGTGAAGGAGATTTTAGAGAGTATTAGTAGCAATTCAAAGAATGTTGATATGATTATCCCATATATTATGAATGATAAGGGAAGATATTGGGTTACTTATTTCTTAGATCCTAAAACTATATGTGAAAAAGACGCAAGTAAAGTGCCGCAAGCTGAGGTAGAGGAGAAGTTAAATGATATTATGCTCGAATTAGCTGAAACTCCGATAGACATTGTGCAAAAGAAGGGTAAGAAAACTGTCAGCGGTATTTTACTAAAATTATACAGGACTATACTCGGGAATAAGAATGAATTAGTTAACGTTGATGAACCATCATATTACCTTGCAATATTAAGTAAGCCAGTGTGTAAAGAGTGTAAGGATATCAATGAGATATTTAAAGCTTCTGAAGAAGTCGCGAGGAGAATATTATATTATGTACCTTCTGGAAGGACAGAGGGCTTAAGGAGATATTCTAATACTATAACGTTACTATTTCCATCAATAGGATCTAATAGGGATAAAATGGAAGATTATATGAGGAAGTATGTTTCCTGCTCTAAGATGGATGTAACACCTTATTATAAAGATAAAATTTCAAGAGAATATGCAGATAAAATATTACGTGAATATTTAAATAGTTTAGAGAATGCAATATATAATCAAATATTTCAATATTTTGATAAAGTAGCCTATCCCACTGGAAATAACGAGGTTAGAGTAGTAGACTTAAAAGGTGGAGAAAAGACTTTACTTCAGCAAGTCGAAAGCACGTTAATTGATGAGGGTAAAATAATTCGCGAAGAGAATTTAGATTTTGATGTATTAATAACGTTATTAAGTAATTTAGGGATTGATATAACTAATAAGTCATTTTCTGTTAAGGACTTAAGAGAGATATTTTACACTAATCCTTCTTTACCTTTCGTCACAGATTCGGCGATTTATAACGCTATACGTAATGGTGTGGAGAAGTTAGAAGTAGGCGTTATGACTAGGGGGAAAGTTTATTATAAGAAATATGAAGGTATGGGAGAAATAGTAGTTAATGAGACTTCAATAATCTTGCCGGCTAAAGATGCTGCAGATAAAGAGATTAATGAACTGGTATCTCAAGAGAAAATCATAGAGGAAGGTGATAAAGTAATCAAGAGGTATTATGTATTAGAATTACCCGATGGTGCAAGAATACCTCTAAGAGAACTTAAAAAAGATGAAAACTGGTTTGTTAAATTTAAGACAGGAGAGATTAAATTCGTTGAGGAAACTTTAGAGGTCGGTATAGAATTGTATGCTGAACCTAAAGAGGTCGAAGGATTGCCAGGTGAAGTAAAGGAAGTTAAAATAGTAGTGAAGAAAATAGGTAATTTCAACTCTAAGGTATACTTAAGCAGTAATTATGGAGTATTAGACGTAAGTGAGGGAATCCCAGATTTTCAGACTACTCTGAGGATTACGTTAAATCAAGACGGTATAGCTATTGTAAATGCCAGATATGATAATAAGGAGAAGAGAGTTGAAATAGTTACTAGGTTAAGGCAGAACGAGTGTGAGAGGATTGTAGAGCAGGTGAATAAAGATTCAAAGGTTTCTGAGATCGATATAACAAATATTAATGATATAAGGGCTGTGATTACTAAGTTAAACTCGTTAATAATTGGTAAAAAAGTCTTAGAGGGTGAAATCAACGTAGAAGATCCTAATAAGAAGATTTTTGTGAGTGCTAGGCCTTTAGGGTCTAGTATTCTCGATTTCATTAATTTCTTAAATCCCCTATTAAGCTTAATAGGTTTAAAGCCTAAGGTTTCTGGCTCGCTTAGAATAAAAGTTGAGGAAATTAAAGAGATAAATAAAGTTGAGGAAATTAACGACTTAATTAGTAAAGGGATTATAAAAGTAAGAGTTAAGGTGTGTTAAGATGGAGTACCTCATAAGAGAAACTAGCCCTAATAGGATTTATTATTACATTATAAGAAACAGTAGTAGCTCACGAGTCTTTAAGGCTGCTGTGAGTTTAAGTGAAATTTATGATATTATTCTCAAGAACGTTAATGTTGAATATAAGAGGTCTAAGAAAACTATAAGGACTGAGAACGAGAGACTGTTTAAAATTATGATAGTTTATGGTGGTGTGAGACAAACCATTAGGAAAGTTTATGCTACGAGGATTAACGAGTTAGGGAAGATAATAATAGGAATGGATGAGTTTAGCTTACAGTTTTGGTATACGGAATTTTTAAGTAGATACTCAAGGAGAAATAATATAATAGATACTTTCAGAGTCAGTAAATCTTTTCGTGATCTCTATGAGTGAGTTTATCCTTTACTACCTAGATAAATTAAAGGAATATCATCCTATGTTTAGGTACCCTCTTTTAACTGGAGGGGATTACGAACCTTACATTCACCAAGCTGAAATGTTTTATAGACTTCTCTCAAGGGATCCAGTGAGGTTTCTCATAGCTGATGATGTGGGACTTGGGAAGACGATAGAAGGAATAATGATAATGGATCAATTAATTAAGGATAGGGGGGTTAAAAGGATTCTGTTAATAGTCCCTAAGGTCTTAATTAACCAGTGGATATCTGAGTTAAGGAAATTTGCTAAAGAGTGGCAATTACCAATAATTGACTATAGAAATTATAGGGAAGCGCTAAGCGAGAATGGGATCTATATAGTTAGTGTAGATACTATAAAGAGGAATGAGCACAAGTCTAAGTTCTTATCTGTTAATTGGGATTTGATTGTGGTTGACGAAATACATAAAGTAGGAATAATAGGCAGTAAGGAAAACCAGAGGTACACAATTTTAGCCTCGTTAGTAAATAGAAACCCAAACTCTCACTTTATCGGCTTATCAGCCACACCTCATAGGGGTAACGACAATGATTACATAAAGAGACTTGTCCTTATAGACCCCTATTTAAAGGATAATAGTGATACGATATTAAGGAGTACTGTTAGGGCTATAATATTAAAGAGGAATAAAGATAACGTTAATAAGGTTTACGAAAAGGAAGAAATATTCCCTAAAGCATACTTCATTCAGTATCTAGTAGAACCTACGGAAGACGAGAAAAAATATTATACTTTGATAAGAGAACTTTCTCTAGCAATACTTAAGGATTATTACGATAGTATAGGCGAGAGGCCTAGAGCTCTTCAGCTCTTAGCGTTTATAATAGGTAGACGTTCATTGTCTAGTCCCTTAGCTGGTTTAATGACTTTTAAACACGTAATAGAGAATAGGGGCACGGAATTCAATGAAAATGAGGTTATAGATGAAGCTGAGGAATACGCCGAAGAGGAGGAAACCGAGGAAGACGTAGAACCTGATGATATAGCAAATGAATTGGCTGAAATAAACGCTCCATATCTTGAAAGATTTAAAGATTTCATACCGCAGTTAATAGAATATGCTAAAAGGGTTATTAATAGCGATAGTAGAGTAAAGGCACTTATAAATTTAGTGGGAACTCATTTAAATAAAGGGGATAAGGTAATAATGTTTACGGAATATAAGGATACTGCGAACTATATTTTAGGAAAGCTTAAGGACGCTCTTAATTTAACAGATAGGGAAATTAAAGTAGTAACTAGTGTCACAATAAATCAAGAGGGGATAGATAGGATTAAGGGATGGTTAGAGAGTAAAGAAAGTAAAGTTCTAATTGCTACAGACGTCGCGTCAGAGGGGTTGAATTTGCAGAGTGCTAATGTTATAATACATTACGAAATCCCGTTAAGCATAGTGAGGTTTGAACAAAGGAACGGAAGAGTATGGAGACTTAAGCAGACCAGGCCAGTATATATATATTATATATCATTGAAGATCCCTCTAGAACAAGCCTTACTTGAAAATTATTACAATAAGCTTTTATCAATAACTAAGGGTACTGGGTCTAATGAAAAAGTAGTCGATGCTTTAATATATCAAGGAGTTACCGTGAACAGGATATTTGATCTTAGCGAGGATAAGGAGACTATACCAATATATACAATGTATAATGATCCTAATAATGAAAAAGAAAAAGTTACCCCAATTAAAGTATGGGAAGCTGCATTAAAAGGAAATTTAGATAATTTGATGGAGTCTCTGTTAAAGAGGATAAAAATACTAAAAGAAACTATGAGAAAGTTCGCGTTATTTGAAAAGATGCAAGGTGCGATCATAAATGAGATTGACTCTATTAGACAGCTCTCAGGCTTTGAAAATAGGAAAGAGCTTAATGATGCAATTAAATTATTCTTAGAACAATATGTTAAATGTCAAGATGGAACTTTTTCTAACGGAAAAATAGTTATACAGAAATTACCTTTATTCGAAACATACGGCGATAACAGAGTAGGCAAGGACATATATTTATTTTACTCCTTAGTTTCTAGATTTGTTAAGATACGTAAGAATTATATAGTTTGTGATAATTTGGACTACAACATTTATCTTGTAGATACAAATGTAGAGACTAAGTCTAATAAGAACTTGCTGCATCTCCCTATAATAATAAATTCTAAAGGCGATATAATCCGTGAAAGTGACTTCATTAAGACTATCCTCCCTCAACTATTATATTGTAATGCAATTTATCCAGATGAGGTATTAGTAAAAGATAGATCATGGATGTATAAAGCAATAGACTACTTACAACAAAAACTTTACTATATCGAACAGCAGTTTATATCTTATAGACAACGTAGAGGAAAGGATAATTGGGTACCGAATAGTAGGGAAGACTTTAGGGTTAACCCAACTATAGTAGGGGCGATAATAGGGATTAAAGGACATAATGAAGACGTTAAAGAGATTGTGATAAGAGCTCTTAGCGAACAAGGATGGAAGATAAGTTTAGGAGATAAAATAAGAGCCGAGGGTAAAGGTGAGGTTAGATACATAAAAATTGTAAGCCCGTTAGATTTACTAAAAGCACAAAATGACGGATGGATTTATACTTACGTTAATGGTGCATTAATAGGTGTTAAACATGGAATATAAATACGGGAATACTCTGATCGGAATTAAACAAGGATATAAAGAAATTGGTGGTAATTTTATCATAATAGAAAATAAGGACAATACATTAGTCTTTGACCAAGGGATAAGATTTTCGAGATTTAAAAAATATTATAACGTTAACATTCAACCATCAAGTGCCTCAGAATTAAGGAGGCTAGGTATCATACCACCATCTGATGAATTTAACAATATTTATATATCCCACTTACACCTAGATCACTTAGGGATTCTCCACTTATTAAATGTAGGCACGTTGTTACATGTACCAGATAAAGATACGTTTAATCAATTTATAGAACCGTATAAAGAATCTGACAACTGGACTACATATATATCTCCGCCTATAGGTGTTAACGTAATTGATATAAGAGATAATCAAGATGGAGTACTACCATTGCAAGTTGAACATAGTGCTTACCCAGCTTATTCATTCTATTATAATAACGGGGATGTTAGAATATTATACTCTGGTGACTTAAGACTTTCATCTCCTCTAAAAGTAGCAGATCAAGAGCTACATAACAGAATTCACGAAAAAACTCTTCTTGAGGAATACGAAGAGAGGGGATTAGACACTGACGTATTAATAGTAGAGGGAACGAACTTCTCGTCTGCTATCTCTCCTTTACAGCCCCATTACTTTAATGAGCAAGTTAATAATATCTTCGAAAGTCACAGTAATTCAGTCATCACGGTCTCTATAGATCCCATAGACTTAGAAGAGCTCGCATACCTTCTTCTAGTTACTAAAGAGAAGGGTAAAATTCCAGTGTTCTCTGGACGCAGATTAATAAAAATGGCTAGCTTCTGGATATCAAAGTTCAATTTAATAGATAAAGCTTATCAATTTGATGATAAAAGCATAGAATTTGAAATAATAGATGAAGAGGAGATAATTAGATCCCCGCAGGATTATGTTATATTTACAGTTAAGGGGAACCTAATAGACTTTGGAAGGAGATTAAGCGAAATAATTAAGGGCTCTGTAGTCATATCATTATCTACAGAGAGTAAGGCTGAAAGTGGAGAAGATGAAAGTGTAGAGGATAATTGGTATAAGGCTCTAGGCTTTATAACCTATAGACTGAGAATCTCCGGCCATTATTATCCATATGAGTTAAGGATTATATTAGAATACATTAAACCTAAGAAGGTAATCCCAATACATACAGATGTCCCATTAACCATGTGTGAATACATAAACAAATTAGGTTATAGTTGTGCAGAGAATCTTCCGTAATATTTAATACTTAAATTAATATCGTTATACCGAGAGTGTCTAATATAGCTCTTATATTTTATGCAAAATCTAGGAAAAGAAGTGAGATTACTAAATGCTATACTACCTTACTGGAGAGGACCCTCAATTCCACCTAAGATGATTCATAAAATACTTAACTCTCATTATATTTCTAAAGACGTTATAACATGTGCGAGAAATATTTCAAAGGAAGTAAGAGTATTAGATGAAATTAAAATGAGTAAGTGGAAGATTAGATGCCCTAATTGCGACACGATTTTTGAGGTAAACGAGAATAAAGTAATTAGATGCCCTAATTGTAATAGTGTGGTAAAGAAAATTAACTTCAAGGAATGGAACTCATTACTAGAACAATACTTGAACTTTGAGATAAGCAAGAAAGAACTACTTAATTCCTCAGTTACCCCTACAGACGAAAGTTTTGAGCTGATTCTGGAGGAGGACATACCTAGAGAGACCGTAAATTTTAGGGTAAGTGTTTACGGATTTAATACCGTCTACAAATTTTTCTCACCATTACAACTTTACGTAATAAATAAGTTAATTTATAAAATTAGAGAAACCGATAAAAGTATTAGGCCTATACTATCTTTAGCACTTTTAGATTACATTTCCTATAATTCCATGTTTACTGTTGTAGATAATAAAGGGATTAAGAGCATGTTCTATAAAGTACAACCAAGAATAAGTTGGAAATGGGCGATTTTACCCAGTAAATATTTCGTAAAATCAGCAATTGCAGTACTTAACGCAAAAGAAGGGATTTACGCAGCTTCATTAGACTATGAGTTACAAACTGAAGTTTATAACTTCTATTTAAGCTTCTTAAAGAGGACCTTGAGCAATTCAGTAAAAGGATTATTAACCCCTTACCTTTACGCTGAATACTTCTTTAATTGCTTAGATGATACGTGCAATTCATTTATAGAGAAAAGTATGGAGAGGTTAAGCTTTGAAGATATAATAGGTAATAAGAAGACATTTCTATTGAAAATTATAAAAGAAGATGATATAAGAGCTCTACTAGAGTCAAAATACAAAGTAATATCGGTAAATTACGAGAGGAAAGGGTTTAGAATATCTTTAGATGAGGGTAAAACTGAGACTATTACACTTAATGAACTTCACGGTATTCTAAAAGAGAAGATAATTGGAGATTTAAGTGACATTCAAGCAATTAGTAAAGCTCTTGAAGTTGTACTGAAGGAGTTTTCTAAATATGAGAGAATAACTGGTGTTAATGGTAATGTAACAAAGGAGGTGTTTAAAGAAGTGGTAAATGTTTTATGCAATTCAATAAATTGTAATATTGATGATAAAATAGCTAAATATTACATCATAGGTAAGTTTTACGGGAGAAGCAAGTTATTTTTCAGAATGCTTTATATGATAAGTGGTAAGAAGAAAATCAAATTCACTGAACGTAGCAATAACGTGTTAGGCTTATTAACTAGAGTCAAAAAAGATCCAAATTTAATAAAAACCCTTCCAGCATCTAAGACTCTAAAATTACTTCAGCTAATTAAGATCTTGTCTAACTTAGAAGAAAATGGAATCTATAAGGAGATTCTGACTAAATTAGAAAATATCTAACTAACTTTTTAGCTAAAGAAGATTAAAAATAAATATTCATAAGGAATAGAATAAGTTCTGATATAATCTCTTAAAAGGTGTTAGGGATTTAGATATAAATCATCATTAAAGTGGTATTTATATGATTAAAGTATTTATGAACTCGGTTATTTTGACAAACATATAATTTTGCCCTGCAATGTAAAAGTACATCTTATCATTATGCAAACAAGAAATCATCAATAAGGTAGGAATACTAGTTAACTCTTTAACAACATCCTCATTAACATCATGAATCAACAAGGAAATCCTAAAAGTAATCCTAACAACATAAGTATAAAAAGCATCAACCAAACCTATTAGTAACGTGATCAAAATAATGAAACCTAACATCATTCTCAGACAAACCAACAACCTTACAATCTCATCCCAAGAGCTATCATCAAAAATCCGTCTTATAAATAACAAAAATCTTGTAATCTAATGAACTCTCTCCTTGACAATTTAAGAACAAAATAAAATAGCTATAAGCCTAACCTAGTAAATCTAGGTTAGGGAGCCTATCTCTTAGTTATGACACTGAGAACTTCCTCGATTGCTCTCTACTCCTCATAACTGTTCATCGAGTAGCATTTTGCGTAAAATCCTATGGTTAGATCATTTTTGAAAAAATTATGTTTAAAATTATAATATTTTTATATTGAAACTCTTAGATTCTATTCTCTATCTTAAAATAAGAATAAATATTTAGGTAGATATTCATATGAATTATATGACTCACGATTTTCCAATAAATGCTATATGAAAATTTAATGAAGCCCTATTCCCAAATAGGATCTAATGCTTAATTAGGGAAATTCTCCATCTGTAGTCGATTGTCGACATAATGTCCATACTGATATCTGTTATACAAAAAAATTTAATAACGTTAATAACTAGTTTAAACATGTT
>Ga0208151_100314_pt1 | contig 22367 bp, 26 predicted proteins | sample ECH_Bhost_MetaG_FD_187130 | JGI IMG/M metagenome (GOLD analysis project Ga0208151, IMG submission 187130) | Hot spring microbial mat communities from Yellowstone National Park, Wyoming, USA - ECH_B host_MetaG (SPAdes) (version 2) | ecosystem: Environmental > Aquatic > Thermal springs > Hot... | reverse complement strand
CTAATACCTATAATTCCAAAGCCTGCAGAGCCAAAATTAAAATTAACGCCTGTTGGCGCATATTCCTGTACAGTCATGAATAGTGGTATAGATGGTGTTACAAAATGCGTGCTTAATTGTATATATTTCTTGAACGGCACGCCAAGAGGTGTGAATATTATAAGAAGCAGAGCAAAGAATACAAGAAGAGAAAATATGCTAAACTTTGATAATCCTTTTATATCACGCTTAAATCTACCAAGTATCACTTCAAAGAGTAGAACAACTGCACCAAAAATAGAAAGTATAGAAAAGACTGCTACTGCTAAGCTGTTTTTCTCTAATTTTTCTGCATAGAACCTAGAGAGATAATCAAACAGTATTACAAAGATTAGTGCAAAAAGTGGAAATGCGATTATTATAGGTATGCCAACCACTGAAGGGGTTCTTTCTGTAAGTGTTGCAGAGTATGGTGCATAAAGAATGTAGAATATTGAGAATACTATAATAACTATTAAATTCATTTTATAGAAGTCCCTCATACCTTCGTTTCTTATAACGCTTATAACGCCTTGTGCTATTATATAAGCGGCGAGCACACCCGCATTCACTGTATAGTAGTGTGCGCCAAGGAATGTTGAGGTATATGCAATACCAGCGAGTATAGCAAATCTCGGCTCTTTCATATACTTTACAGCAACTATGTATGTTGCGTAGAAGAAGAACATTGCAAATATACCCCAAGGCTCGAGAAGCTGCTCTCCTGCTATGAATGTTGTAATCAGTGCAGGCATACTTGCAGCTAGGGTTGCACCTATTAATCCAGGAAACTTGCCATACTCATGATAAAGGAAGAAGAATACAACAAAGACTAGAAGCGCAGCTGTTATAGGGGGATACCAACCACTTACTAGGCTAAGCAAATTTGTATCAACACTTGTTGCACTAGCAGGATGTGTATTTGCAAGATCATACCAGTAAGCCTCTAGATAAGGTACTATCGGCTGAATCCTATGTATAGTTCCATTTACAACTGTTGGCCAAGCTGAATGATCATATAGCAGTTGATAGCCATATGTTAGTATGTATTCTGTGCTTATCATATCAAAATAAGGGTCAAACTCAAAATACCTTGGAGCTATACTTATGTTTGCAATTCTTGTTGCAAAAGTAAGAAGCATAAGGAAAAGCAGGAAGAGCCAGATATAGTTCATGTTTGCTTTTTCCTTGCCAGCACCTTTTTTGTGAGCTTCAAGGATAAGTCTCTCTTCAGCTTCATGCGACTCTATTAATTCTTTCTCCTCTTTTTTATGCAAAGCAATTATTCTCTCCTTCTCCTCTGCGCTCATGCTGCTTATTGCTGCTTCTTCGCTCTCGTGCTTTCTCTCAAGCGCTTTTTCTTCTTCTTCATGCTTCTTTATAAGCTCTAGCTCAAGATTTAGCTCACGCATTTCTGCCCTTATATCGCTTATTCTTTTTCTATAGTCATCTTCTCTCTTAACCTCTCCACTTTTTTCTTTACTAAATTTGAATGCACCCTGCTGGAAAGAGAGGGCTATGCCTATTATTGTAAGAAGTATTACGTTTGCATTATAAAGTGATTCAGAGAATGAAAAGAAGTGTATATAAGGTATTAAATAGCTTTCAAGCCACACGAGTGCTGGAGGAAATATTAAACCAAATATAAATCCAAATATTGCTATTTCAAACATTGAAAGATGTGTTTTTCTAAGAAGAGCTAACGCTAGGAAGAAGCCAGGCACCATTATTGAGAGAAATGCTTCTAATATAACAATAGCCAAAGACATCTAAATCCACCAGAATTAAAAATATTAAATAGGTAAATTATAAAACTATATCTATAAAAAAGCGATTGAATGGAGTGCATTATTGTTGGTGCAGGAACAAGCGGGCTCATTGCTGCGAGGGAGCTTGCACGCTATGGAATAGATGCAAAAGTATACGAAAGGAAAAAGGCAATGAAGATATCTGCAAGCTCTGGCATTCTCTCACTTAATGGGCTCAGAGAGTTGAATATACTTTACAAAGAGGCTCTGCTAAACAAGCTTTTTGGGGCAAGGTTATTTTTTGGAAATACTGTTATAGAAGTAAAAGCAAAAGAAGCGAAGGCTTATAGCGTAGACAGAACTGTATTGAACAACAAGCTGATGGAAGAAGCGCAGGGAAGTGGTGCAAAAATATTTTATGGCGAAAATATATCAAAGGAGAGGCTAAGGGGGATAAGCGGAAATAAAGAGAATATAATTGTAGGAGCAGATGGCGCTGTTTCTAATGTCGCGAGCTTTTTTGGATTTCCATCCATAAACAGGTTTATATTAACGTATAGAATGGAGTACAGAGTGCGAAAAGAAGATGAGGAGTTTGTTGAACTTTTCTTTGATAACAAAATAACAAGAGGTTTATTTGGATGGATAGCGCCTTATGGTGATAATACAGAAATAGGAGTTGGCGTAGACGAAAGGTTTGGGAAAAGCAGCGATGCCCTAAGGCTTTTCTTAAGGAGAAAAGAGGTTAAAGAAGCTATACGCAATGCAAGGCCTTTAGAAGGAGGCGCAAACATCATTCCCATTTCACTCAGAAAAAAGTTTGTTGATGAACAAAAGAAGGTATTGCTTGTTGGCGATGCTGCAGGTCAGGTTAAGAGCTCAACAGGAGGGGGCATAATCTTTGGTGGCCACGCTGCGATGATCGCTTCAAAGGTTATAAAAGATTATTTTAGCAACAACGCTAGCTTAGCCCTTTACCAAAGCCTGTGGCTTAAGGAGTTTAAGAAAGAGATGATTATTCACAATATTATACATAACCTTTACTCTTCACTAAGTAATTCTACACTAAGCGGCATAGCGAGCTTTGCTAAGCTTCTTGGAATAGAGAAACTGCTTTCTAAGCATGGAGATATGGACAGGCCTAGCAAAATAATAAAAAGCATGCTAGGGCTTAAGGCTTAGCTTCTCCCTGCTGTTCATTTTTCTTTGCTTTCTCTAACAGCTCTCTTCCAAGCTTCTCCCTTCTCTCAAGACTTTCCTTTATCTTTTCGAAGTCTTCCTTCGAGAGAACCCTGCTTAATATATATTGCGAATAATTTACTGATATCTGGGCAACATCCAATACTATAGACTGCATCTCGCTCGTTTTTAGTACATATTCCTTCTCTGGCTTTAATATTTCAACACCTGCTGGCGCATAATTGAATGAAAGATTTAGAAGAGCCCCAAAATCCTTGAATAGAATTGTCAAGGCTGCATTTGTTGAATATGTTAGTTCATCTACCTTTATAGGTTCATCTATGCTACCATAGCAATATATAACCCCTGGTGCCTTTAAGATATTGTTGTTTATCATCTCTGTCATTAGCGGTTGCAAGTCGTCGGGTTTTTCACTCTGCATATCAAAATAGAGCTTTGCAAGTATGCCCCCATTGTCTAATACCTTTTTTGTAACCTCTTCAACACTCTCCTTCTTCAATCTACTCACCCTTTATAACCTTAATTGCTTCGTCTATGTCTAAAAGTTCTTCATTTCCCGATACCATATCCCTTAGCTTAAGCTTATTGCTAGACTGCTCGCGCTCGCCTATAATAGCAACATACCTAAACCTCATAGCATTAGCATACTCAAGCTGCTTTGCAATATTTCTTTTTGTAACATTAATATCTGTATTTACGCCTGCAGCTCTAAGAGCATTAGCCACATAAAGCAAATAATCTAGCACATTACCCACAGTGGCAACATAAACCCTTGCATAGCTTTTCCTATCGGTGCTTGAGCCTATCACATTCATTATCCTATCTATACCAATAGATATACCTGTAGCTGGTATCTGATGATTTAAGAAGGTGCCTATAAGGTTGTCGTACCTGCCGCCAGCAACTATTGTAGGAAGTCTCTTCCCGTTCTCATCGTATACAATAAATTCCCATACAAAACTAGTATAGTAATCAAGACCCCTTGCAAGTGAAAGATCAACAACTATATCGCCTTTAACTTTGTATAGCCCAATAAGTCTAATGAGCTCTCTAAGCTTGTTTATCTCCTCTTTTATACCTATGTTCGCCTCTACCCTATTGAGCTTCTCATCGTTATCTTCTTCTTTTATAATAAATTCGATTAGGCTTCTTGCATTTTCCTGCTTAACGCCAAGCCCAACGAGTCCTTCTATCACCTCCTCGTTACCCACTTTAGGAAGCTTATCTATGAGCCTAGTCGCTTCTACATTTTTTTCTTTTGGAACACCGAAAAAGGATAGTATTCCGTTCAGTATTATTCTATCATTTATCAATATCTTATAGCCTGAAACGCCCAGCTCATCTAGTACCTGTGCAGCAACCGCAACCACCTCTGCATCAGATATTAGTTCACTGCTTCCGATAATATCTATATCCGCTTGTAGAAATTCTCTGTAGCGCATTCTTTGCGGTTCATCTTTTCTCCATATAGGACCAATCTGGTAGCGCTTAAATGGAAGTGGCGTATCTTTGTTCATTGCGATAAACCTTGCCAATGGCACTGTGAAATCATATCTAAGCGCAGCATCTTCTCCTTCTATTTTAAAGATCTCCTTTCCTGATTCCTCACCATAAGTTTTAGCATAAAGTACATTCAGATTTTCAAGGGCTGGTGTCTCTATAGGCGAAAAGCCAAATCTTTTAAATGTCTCTTCTACTACAGCCAATACTTCGCGCCTTGCTATAGCTTCGGCTGTGTTGAAGTCACGCATGCCCCTAGGGAGTGAAGGTTCTACCATTTAACCACAAATATCAAAATTATTTGCCAGGCAAGATATTTATTCTATTGCAACGATGCACTAGAGATTTTCGTCAAGCCATTTCTTAAAAATCTCTTGTGGTATAGCACCTATAGAAATAGCTTTTACTTCCCCACCTTCAAATAAAGCCGCTGTTGGTATGCTCATTATATTATATGCAACAGCTATCTCTGGGTTCTCATCTGTATTGAGTTTGTAAAACTTCACCCTGCCTTTATACTTTTCTTCTTCAGATACCTTCTCAATAATAGGAGAGAATATCCTACATGGGCCGCACCATTCTGCCCAAAAATCAACTACCACAGGCTTGTCAGATTTTAACACTTCTTTCTCAAATCTTGTTTTGTCAATATCTTCCACTACCATCACATCACAAAAGCAGCAATTATATTTTTCTAAATAAAATATTTAAATGTTCTTTAGCCAAATCGGAAGAAATTAGTCATAAGCTCGTTCTAGATATATTTTTATATCTTCTAAACTTTATTATTTATTGGCTACCTTTGGCGAGGCTATGGCAAATAAAAAAATAGTTGCTGACCCCTTAACTGTAGAGCCAATATACAAAAGATATAGTAAGGGGCAATCTGCTTTTGAATATTTTATTACATATGCATGGGCGTTGGTTATAGCCATGTTCGCTCTTGCAATAGTTTATGCGTTTCTAATTGCACCACAGGCAATTATACCAAACTCTTGTTCATTTATATCCGGTGCCTATTGCCAAGATATGGTTCTTGGCTCAAACTCAGTTTCTTCTAAAGTTGCATTGTTTCTCACAAACACGCAGCAATACCCTATCTTAAATCCGCAAATAAGCATAAACATTAGTAACGTAGGTGCTGTGAGCGGAAACTGCTTGCCTAGTTATGTGTTGCCAGGTGGAGCAATTATATGCAATGTAACCCTGCCAACAAAGACAATATCTACAGGTACTTTAGTCTCTGGCAAACTTTACTTAAGCGCAACCCCTTGCCCAAGTGGCAATGCAACTGCATGCTCTTCTTCACAAAAAGAGACTTATGTTGGCACTTTCAATTCTCATGCAGAGCCATTGCTTACAAATACTACAGCAACAATATCTATTAGTGTATTAAATTCAACAGAAGCAAATAATATACCAGATCCTGTAACTGCAACGGTAGAGCTTCTTGGAAAGCCACTTGCAGGTGCAACAGTATCATTTACTCTAACTAACCCAAATACAAACACACCGGTGAGCTATGTGTCTGCTAAGCCCACAATCGGAACAACCGATGCGAACGGCAGAGTAACTTCGCTTGTCACTAGCTCGATCTCTGGCCCTGTTAAAGTAACCGCCTCATTTGCAGGTATTTCTGCAAATGTGATAATTAATTTTGTTATGCCTGTTTATGTTACATTTGAGACATCACCCCAAATAAGTGCTACACAGCCTATTTTGACGCTTGATAACATAAATTATCTTCCATCTCAACTTCCTATTACAGTATCTTGGTCACCGGGATCTAAACATAATTACAACTTTTTGAATATCAACGAAAATAACGTATTGTATAAATTTAGTTCAATTACAGGATGCGGCCTTACTAAAAAGGCAGGCATTATAAATACAACAAAAAATTGCACGGTAATAGCAAATTATGAGGAAAAAATTGAAATAACTTCAACTACTACCACTACTACTACACCTAGTAGCACTACTGTCACTACGACTATTTTGCCACCAGGTTGGCATTATTATGTTCAGTGCATACCACCACCTCCTCCAACAACAGAAGGCTCTACAATTTGCACCGCTCCAAGAACAATAAGTCCATGTGCATATCCGCAACCAACAAACCTTGGTGGTAGCTTACTCGACTCTTATACAGTTACCCCTCCAGGCGCATACAATAACCTGAATACTTATTATTACTTTAATCAGACTTATAAGATTGAAAATATAATACAAACTAAAAGAAACTACACATTCACAATAACAGATGATAACAGCGGCAGTGCTGCGTGGTTTAATTTCCCGATATGGTTTACCATTGGTTCTAATATAAATTCGAGCGTCGGGGCGGTCATATTGTTTGATCCTTGTGTAGGTTCGGCGAAGTTTGGCATACTACAAGGAGGTACAGGATTAGGAACAGTAGGTTTATACAACAATCAGTCACAATTAGTTAATATGACAACAGGACCGTATCCAGTACTGGTAGCAAACTACACTAGCACAAGCAATATTGCCGGGAGTACGATTACTGTAAAAATATATTATCAAGACAAGAGCCATGCTGTAATTTATATACCGACATTGGACGAGAGTTACAATGTAACACTTCTTGAACCCATAGATAAAAATAATATGTACTTCACAGTTGGATATGCATATGACCAAGGCTTTGGTGGTTATGGAAGCAACGGCTATGGAGTACCTGAAGGGACAGTAAATGTTATATCAAGCTTAACACTTGTACCAGTAAACAACACACAATATCATTAGGTTAGATAAAAAATAGCTTATACAAAAGATAGTGTAATTTTATTATAGGCATGGGGAGATATCGTATGGCACTATGGCTAATCCTTTTTGATAATAATAGCCGCTAAAGAAGAATGCGGATAAAGCTTAGTAAATATAAAGCAACGCCCAAGGTAGCATAACACCATACTTAAAAGAAAACTTATTAAACTATACAGCAATATTAATATTGTGATGAGATCTTTTCTGATAAATGATGAGGATCTTGAGTGCTGATTTCATGGCACAGCTCTCTAGGGATAATATAAAAAAACTTGTTAAAAAATACACAAACGCCAATATCACAGATGACGGCGCAGATGCTATTGCTAAATTGCTTGAAAAGAAGGCTCGTGAGATCTCAAGCTTTGCTGTAAGAAAAGCTAAGGAGAAGAAAAAAGATAAGATAACAAAAGAAGAGATAAATGAGTACATACTTAAGCATGCCTAGGTAAACTACCCACGGCTAAAGCCTGTGGGCTTTCCATCAGGTTGATAAGCATGTTGCACAGCAACATTGAGCAAACCAACATCATCTGGACGCACGAGCCCGTTTACAGGGACTCCCCTATTGGAAATCTGGAAGGTTTTATGGTTAGTAATATGCTTCCGCTCCAACAGGTATTTCAACGCAACATTTTCACTTGCATTTCTATCGGAATTGACTACAACTCCGCAACTCCTACATTTAAACAAGGCATAGTTGCTACTGTCATGTCCATTCCCAACAGCACCGCAGTGGGAACAGAACTTACTAGTATGCCAAGCATCAACTATATTCAGCGTAATGTTCTCGTCAAAGCACCTCTGTTCAAGAATCTTTTTGAAAGTAAAGAAAGGAATACGCATAACCTCACGGTTAAATCTCTTACCTTTAGAGCTAAACTTGTGAAGATTTTCTATCGCAATATCTGCATTATATCGCAAAGCCATATCAGTAATGTCTCTTACAACTTCGCCAATCATATTCTTAACAAAGTTGTGCTCTTTTCTCTTAAGTCTTCTAAGAGCCTTCTTAGCATATTCACTCCCCTTATCAGCATAGGATTGAAGTTTAGATTTATGCTCAAAAATCTGTTTTCTCTTAACCCAGATATCCTTTCCAAAGTAGTCTTGATGCAGAACCTTTCCTTCTGGCGAAAGCACAGTTACGGCAAAGCACTTACTATTAACGTCGACTCCAAGAACATTAGGTCTCATATGGGCAGTGGCGTCTTCTTTAGAAAGGTAAGCAACAATTTGCAGGTCTGGAGTAAGTCCATATGTATTACAAGTCCAACCGTTTTCAAGAAGGCTTTTGTATCTTTGCCAATTGCGATTCTTTTTGATAGGAACAGCGATACGATTTCTCGGATAGATTCCAAGCTCCACAAAATCAAAAGATTTAGTAGAGAAAGTCTTGCAGTTGCGAGGGACATTGAATTTTACAGTAACTCCTTTGGTTTTCCCTTTGCTTCTCCAAACAGCACGTTCCAAACAGGCATAAACCTGAACATTGAATCCTGTTCTTTCTTTAGATTTGGCAAAAGTCTTTCTATGAAAATCCATGAAAGTGGTGCAGAAGTTCCTCTCATCCCAAAGATGATTGAATTCAGAAGTCGCTTTTATGGAGAATTCTCTGAGGATTCTGGCTTTCTCCACAGTAATATCATCAATCTGCAAAAGAATAGAGCGTATCATATTACTAACCATATATATGTTTATAAATATATATAATACTAATTACTCGAAATTCATTAAAGAGCGTAGGCTTCCTTTTGAGATTTAGGTGATTTTGATAGAAGCGCTATTGGCTTATAAAAGTTCTAACGGAAAGGTAAGGACAGCAAGCATAGATGGCAAATTTGTTATTGCCGACGAGTTAAAAGATGGCTCGCTTATAACTGTTTTTAATGAAAATGGTGAGGTGTTAGATCAAAGGATTCTTAAGGGAAAGAGTGTAGAGGAAGGTCTCGAATATTATGTTGGTCCCATTAAAATCGTTGAGTCTGAATACAAAGAAGTAGAGATAAATGCTGCTTGCCAAAGGTGCGGGAAAAAGAGTATAAGAAGAGAGCTTGATCTTGTAGATACGAGAAAAATGAGCAACGTGCCTGTTGTACCAATTTATGTATGCACTTCCTGCGGCCAGGGTTTTTATTCCTTGACAAAAGAATACCTCAAAAAGATTGTAGATGAACATCTTGACTTGCTTAGCGCTGAGGAAAGTAGGGAGAGGGAGAAAAATGAGGAAGCTTTTATAAATGAGCTCAATGAGTATATAATAAGAATTTTTGCTTCCAAAAAACTTATGAGAATAAAGATAGAAAAGTGATTTTATGATGTTATCAGAGATATATGGAAAAAGGATTATAACATCAGGAGGTAAGATACTTGGAGATGTTAAAGAGATAGTGCTTGATATAGAAAACGGGCAAGTTTCTCATCTGCTTACCACTAAGCTCGAACAACTCGCAAGAAGCAGTGATGTAAGAGAAGCACTCTCTAAGAATAGTATACTTTATAAGAGAGTAAAGAATGTTGCGGAGAGTATAATTGTGAGTGAAAAGTGATTAATCTGTTGAAACCTCTCTTGCAAGAGAGGACCTTTCTTTTGCAACTACTCTGTAGCCACAGTAAGGGCACCTAACAAAGTTTTTGATATCTTTTATCTGCCTTCCACACTGCAAACATACATAAGCCATTCTTTCACCTCTTTTCCTTTATGTTTGATTTGAGCCACTTTACAAACTCCTTGTGGAGCTCAGAACTGCTCGTATCTATTACCCTTATACTCATCGTTGCTTTATATTCCTCATCATTCAGAGTAAGAACCGGAGTATAATCTTCCATCTTTGTAAAGTGAACCTCAAGCCAGTGTATCCTTCCCTTAAGGTAATCTTTAACAACATCGTCTGTCATTGGAAGAGACGAAAAGCTGAACAAAATACCATCGCACCAATATAAAGGCATTGTACCAGCTGGCGTTACACGCTCCCTCAGCAAATCATCCTTATCTACCTTTATCACTTCATGAACCACAAGTTCCGTCGCTGGAGAATACTCTATTTTTACCATTTTATCACCTTACTGCTGCTCGCTATACTGCATAATTACCCTGTTTGCAGCCTCTCCTGTAGTTGTCTTGAATGTATATGCTCCGCCAGCATATGTTGCACCGCAGTGCCTGCACTTCCATATGCCAGTACTTATTCTCTTTACCGCTACCTTTCCGCATACATCACATTTGTAAAGAGTCTTCTTCTCTTTCTGTATAGCCTGATATCTCTTCCTAAGGCTTACTCCATATCTTATGCTAGCATTTACCATTTCAATCACTATTAAGTTTATTTATTATAGACCTTAAATCTTTAGACTTTTCGAATGATGTTTCTATAAGGTCGTTTATCTCATGCTCCTTGAATGAGCCACTCAATCCTTTCTGCATAGCCCTTATGTAGGTTTCGTCATTGGCTATTGTAAGTCTTGCATCCATTACCGATTCTTCGTCGCCATCCGGGTCTAGCATTATTGTTTTACCAACCTTGGCATATGTACATGACGTTACAATGTTATTTACCTTAAGCTTTTCAAGCTTTCCCTCTCTTACAACATTGCCGTCTTCATATTTTGGCATTCTTGTATTTGTAAGCGCAGCAACAGATGCAAGCGTACTTGCATCAAAAAGATTGCCGTCATAGTTCATTATATAAATATCTATAAAAACAGACCATACCTTACCTTCTTCTACGAACAACGAGGCAGTATCTATAACGTTTGCTGCCCTTATGCCACGGTCTACCACCCTGGCAAGTTCTATCGCTTCTGGACTTGGTGGACCTGTATCAAAATCTGCGGAAGCAAGTGGAAGGAGCTCTGCTGATGTGATTATGTTGCCTTCATTAGGTTTGTCAGGCATAGGCTCATCGATATCGAGTTTAACGCCAACAAGTACCTTTGTTGAGCCTAAATCTACCTGTGCAGAACCTTCTGCATTCGGTATAATGCCCCTTACTACTGAAATGTTTCTATAATCAAAAAGCCCTCTACCACTTCTAACTCCGTTATTTAGTAGTTCTTTTATATATGTACTCTTTATTGAATTAATACTCTGCATTTCAACACCTCATTTGTATTTGTTGCTTATCCTTTCGTATGGTGCCTTTAAAGCATCTCTTTGCGCCTTTGATATGATCTGGCCTGCTTTTTTAACTTTTGCAATTACTTCCTTAAATTCATCTTTAGTCAATGAACCATCCATCTGAAGCAAAAGTATCTCGCCGGTTCTTGGGCTTACAGCTATAGGAACGTCTGCATCAGAATAATTGTCTTCTATTTTGTTTAGGTCTATAACTATGTGATCGCCTATCTTTCCAGCGGAAACTGCATAAGGCAGATCCTTCATTGGTATACCAGATGTAGCAAGTGCAACAGCCGCTGCGGTTATGCCGGCTGCCCTTGTTCCACCATCACTTTGAACAACTTCTATAAAGATATTTATCTCTGTGCCAGGAAAGTTTTCGCTCATTATTACGTTTTCAAAAACTTCTTTTGTAACCTTTGAGATCTCTATTGCTCTTCTGTTTGGCCCAGACCTGCCATGTTCCTCAAGAGATGAAAACGGGGCCATTGAATATCTGCACTTTATAACCGCTTTCTCTGGATCTGCTGTATGTTTAGGAAGCGCCTCCCTCGGCCCGTAAACTGCTGCAAATATCTTGTTCTTGCCCCATTCTAGATAAGCAGAACCGTCAGCATTTTTCAAAACTCCGGCTTCTATCTTTATTGGCCTGAGCTCGTCAAACCCTCTGCCATCAAGTCTTTTCCCATCTACAATAAGTTTTGGTTTTTCTTGTGAATTCATTTAATCACTCCGCTTTCTTCGATTTTTCAAGCATTTCTCTTATTCTATCGGTAAGTCCGGAAGTATGAGCTTCCTCTTGTATTCTGAGTATTGCTTCTGTTGTAAGCGCAACGTCGCCGCCTTTAATCCAGATTCTTCCATTCATACCCACTATAATTGTTGATTTTGTTCCTTCGGTAAGCTGTTTTATCATTGTGTTGTTTCTTCCTATTATTCTTGGAACTTTTGAAGGCTTAACATCAATAATCTTACCACCATATAGCTTTCTTTCTCTCATAAGCACTACAGTCTTTGTCTCATCAAGCTCTTTTACTGTTGCTTCTATTATGTCACCAACAGAAAGTTTGTCTCGAACATATTTTGCAACAAGTATGCCTTTGTAAGGTGCATTTAAATCCACAACATAGCTGTTTAGCCTTTCTTCTATTATTATGCCCACAACAAGTTCGCCATGCTTTGGATACCACAATCCCTCAAGCGGTATCAGTACTTTCTTTTCACTATCAAAAATACCAAGAACAGCAGCATATGTCTTATTGTCTTCTATAAACGTATTTTCCATATGTATAGGCTTATCTAATATCATGTCACCTGGAACGACTATTTCCATTTTTACACCTCTAAAAGTTTTGTTTCTGCATTCCCCTGTGTTAAGCTGTTGAGCTTATCGTAAAACTCGCTCTGAAGCCCTGCAGGGAATTCAACGATTGCTGAGAGTGAACCATCGTTTAGCCACTTCTCAGACTTCAAGCCATACTGCTTAAGCAGGCTATATGCCCTGCTCGCATAGCTTGCAGGAACAGTAACCTCTATTTTGGCTACTGCAAACTTAATAGGTATTATCATGCTAATCTTTTTAACTATTTGGTCTACTTGGTCACTTGCACTCTTGAAAGGATCTATACTTACTTTTGCCTGCTCCATCGCATTCTCAACCCTCTGCATAGGAAGCGGTGCGTTTGTTCTAGGATCTATAGAATTCCTAGAAATTATTGCAATAATCTGTTTCTTCTTTTCTTCTAACAGTTTGTTCCTCTGCTCCGTAGTGATAGGCACGTTGCCGTTTTTAAGTATTATTGCCACTATTTTTGCAATATCTGTTGTATTAAATGCCTTCTCTATCTTTTCCTTGCTCTGCCTCTCGCCCTTGTTTGCATCTTTGAAGATCTCGTCGACTTCGAGAGCAGATAACGGATCACTTATTTTTCCTGTTATGTACTCATATGCAAGGTCTGCATCAACAAAAATCTCAAATTCCTCGCCATTAACAGAGTATTTTGCAATCACTTTTTTAGAAGACATAATCTCACAGAAATAATAAAATAATAAAAATCAAAGATATTTTTCAATTTCTTCAGAATTCAGGATTGTAAATTCATGTCCGTCTTCGATATAGCCAACATCAAGATTATCAGGAGTAACCTTTGTCTCTGTCACTTTTTTGATTATCTTTACTCCAAGTGAAATTGCGTCATCAAGTGGCATATTGTCTTTGTACTCTTTTACCAATATATCAGATGCCGCTTTCTTTCCCGAACCTATTGCGTCTGCCTTGTAGCCAAGGAAAGATGCACCTGGTTCTATCTCAAAGAGTCTTGGCTGTGTATCTATTCCACCTATAAGAATAGATACTGCATATGGCCTAATGCCACCGTATTGGGTTGCCTGCATCATATATGCTGCTAGGTCCTTTGCAACAGATTCTATAGACTTAACTTCATTGAATATAAATCTGTGCTGCTGTGCTGAATCTCTCGCTATACCAATTATGTGCAAACCATCTGCGACCATGCCACTATAGGTTGCACCAATATGTGAATCTACCATAAACACCTTCTGTATTGTGCTCGGAACAGCAAGTGGATCTGTTATGTTTTTATGTGCCACAAATATTACGCTATCCTTTGCAATTAGACCTATAGAGGTTGCTCCTTTCCTTACAGCTTCTTTGGCATATTCTACTTGAAAAAGCCTGCCATCAGGGTTAAACATTACCCCTCTGTCATACGCTTGTATATTTGGATACATATTCTTCACCTAGAAAATGAAAAGTATCTTTAATATTATGTTTGGTGAATATTATAAACTTTTGCTTTACTGAGCTGTGCGTGTAACAAAAATATATTTAATTCAATTTTTCTTCTTTTTCATTATATTTCCTGATAAGTGATTTTATTGTGCCTGAGGTGAGTATAGAGTAAAATGCAACATCGTTAAGCTTAACAAATGAAAGCGCTAGTATAAACTCCTTTTCATACCCTCTGACTATTCTAAATATAAATTCCTTCTCGCCGATCCTTTTTACAAAATAAGGGCTAAGCTTAGCAAGCCCAAATAGGCCAATATATTTGGATAGCTCATCAAAGAACATGCTAAGGTTTGAACCTAATTCTATCGGCTTTGAACTCATTACCAATACATATCTACTCTTTCTTTTCAATATCATAGCCATTGCCCAATATCTCTTTTGCTTTATCTTCACCTACACCTAAAAATTTAGCAATCTCTAACATCTGCAAAGCAGATACTAAGTGTGCCTCATCTTTTGCAAAGCTTGCTAGCGATACGCGCAAGCCTATTTTGATTGCATTTCTTAATATGTTTTTAGCAGTGTTATATTCTTTTATAAAGTCCCTACCGCTTAGAAGATTTGATATGTCGATGATTATGGGCTTATCGCTTTCTTTTATCTTTTGGAATAATGCTTTATTTACCTTGCCCACTCTTACCCAGATTATGTTGCTTAGTTTGAATCTATGAAGCAGCTGGGCATCTGCAATTATATAATCGCCGTCTTCATTTAATGTAACGTCTTTTCCTATGCAATATATTTTTTTGTAGCCAAGAAGCTTAGTTAGCCCTTTATCTACATCAAAGTAAGCGATATCATAGAACATACAATCTAGCCTAACTGCAATCAATTATTTTTCATCATTACTCTTTGTGCCTTCTGCCTCGCTCTCCTTAAAGAATTCCTTTTCAATAATGCTCTTTATCCTATCAGGCGAATAAGATAATTTTATAAGCTTTGTATGGCCTCTTATGCCTTTTCCTGATTCATATGTTGTTATAAGGCCCTGCATCTCCAAATCTTGTATATAATTTCTATACCACCTTGCGCTTTTTGGCTCTTTTCCCAATGAGCCACATATTGCTACATACTTATCGTAAACCTCTCCACTAAACAGATAGCTCTCTGTATCGTCCATAAGTTTTTTGTATTTGCTGCCTTGCGTTGTTAGAAGAGATATTGCATATAGCACTAGCTTCTGGTGTTCAGGAAGAGTGCCTACCAGCTCATACGCAACTTCCTCATCTGCAGACTTTGCTGCCTCGTTTATTTCCTTGGCTGTTATCTTCGAAAGGCCTTTTTCCTCAGCAATCTCGCCAGCTTTTGAAAGTATCTTGAGCGCAAGCCTTGCATCACCGCTTTCTTTAGCTGCTATCGCAGCGGCAAGATTTATCGAAGAATCGTCTATTACGCCTGGCTTGAAACTTATTTCAGCACGCTGCTTTAATATTGCTGCAAGCTCTGTAGAATTATATGGCGGAAAAACTAATTCATTCTCATAAAGGGTCGATATGCTTCTCGGATCAAGCTCTTCTTTAAATGAAATTTTGTTTGATATGCCAACAATTGTAACACCTCCATTTTTAATGTCGCTGTTTGCCCTTGTAAGTGTATATATTAGATCATCAAGATCCTTTACCACATCGATTTCATCAAGCACCACAATAAGCATTTTACCATCTTCTTCTATCCAGTTTATTATCTTTTCGTATATATCTACTATACCATAGCCTCTTTTTGCATAGGAAGGCAAATGATCGTTTACTATTTTGCTTAGAACCCTATACCTTGAGTTATATATTCTGCAATTTATGTATGAGATTTTTGCCTTTATGGCAGGTACCTCCTTTATCTTTTCTATTACATATTTCATGCACGAAGTTTTGCCTGTACCTGTTTTGCCGTATATAAAGAGGTTTCTTCCCCTTTCGCCTCTGAGTGAAGGGGTTAGGTATTTTACAATGCCATCAATCTGCTTTTCCCTAAAAAGAAGGTTATTTGGCATATAATGGGGTGAAAGCGCGTCCCTATTTGCAAAGATACTCGACTCTTTTAATAGGTTCTCGAAGATTTCAGGCATAGAACTCATTTAATAATTAAGCAATAAAGAATTATAAATTATCTATTGTTTAAAAGGCTTTCCTGTTTTGCGTCTTGCATGATTTGTAATTTAGGCATTCTTAATGTGTTTTAGTGATTTTTTGCCAAACACAAAAGTGCAGAATCCATTTGATAACTTCTATTAGTCTATTAACCAGCGCAGACCGAAAAGTATTTATATCTATTTTAGATATCTATTATAGATATCTAATTGCGATAAGGTGGTAAGATGATGGAAGAAAATTATTTTGGAAGAAGAATGGGTATGAGAAGAGGATTTGGAATGCACGACCATGGAATAGGTATGATGCAGAAGCAATTCGGCAGGCACGGCTTTGGGCTTAGATACTTTATACTAGCAGTGCTTAATGAGGGCAAAGCAACAGGAGCTGAAATTGCAAAAAGAATAGAGGAGATAAGCAACTACCATTGGAGGCCTTCGCCAGGAAGCTTATACCTTTTCCTGAAAGAAATGAGTGATGACGGCTATATAGAAGTGGAAGAGGATGATGGGAAAAAATACTATAAGATAACAAAAGAAGGAAGAGAAATTATAGATAGTACATGGTTTCCATTCAAAAGCATAATAAAGAGAGATATTGTTGCAGAGCTTGAAGGGCTTGCAGATTATATTGTGGAGAAAAGAGAAACACTAAGCGAGAGTGATATTGAAAAAGTTAAGAAGCTTGGCGAAAAGCTGGCAAACATATAAAGATGCGAATAGCCTGAATAAAATTTCCGGAAAAGAGACAAAGATTATTATAATTAATCCCTTCTATATAAAGTGAATTCTAATTGGTGAGCTAATGAAGATAAGTGATTTAAAGGCAGGCGCATCAAACGTAAACATCGAGGCTACTGTTACTGAAAAGCAGGAGCCTAGGGAGGTAGTAACGAAGTATGGAAAAAGGCTGAATGTTGCTAATGTTACCCTCAAGGATGAAACAGGAAGTATATTGCTTACGGTGTGGGGGAATGATATAGATGCAATAGAAGTAGGTGACAAGGTAAGGATCACAAACGGCTATGTGAGTGAATTTAGGGGCACTCCACAGCTTTCTGCAGGCAAATATGGAAAAATAGAGGTAATAGAAAAAGGTTCGAATAAGGAGGAGGAGCTTAAAACAAGCGAAGAGTTTGATAGAGAAGAAGGCACAGATGAATTTGGAGAGGGCGGAGAAGAAGATAATGAATCAGCTTAGAAGTCAATCTTAAGCTTATCTCCAACCTTTGGCGCATATGCATTGAATCCTTCGAGCTTTAGCGTTTCTGCAAACAGCTTAGTGTTTTCACTATCTCCATGCACACAAATTACAGTCTCAGGGTTGCTCCTTCTTACATATTCATAAAGGTCTGCTTTTCCTGCATGTGCTGAGAAATCAAAGAATTCAAAAGGGGTTTCGACTTTGAACTTTCTACCGTTTATTTTTATAGGCTTGCCTTCCATAAGCCTCCTGCCATTTGTACCTTCTACTTGGTAGCCTGTAAGGAATATCTTTGAGTTTTTATTTAATTTTGTTATATAATCCAGGGCGGGCCCACCATTTAGCATACCTGCGGTGGTTACTATAATGCTAGGCCTTTGAAGCGGTTCAGACCTCTCTGCATGCATGCCTATCCAATGTGCATTCTTAAGTGCACCGAGCAATATGTCTTTGTTTCTTGTAAACTCTGGATAATTTATTACTATCTCTGAAGCTGCCTTAGCCATTCCATCTATGTAAGTATAGTCTATGAGCTTGTTCATGTATAATATTGCGAGTATCTCTTGTGCTCTGCCCACAGCAAAAGACGGAACAAGGGCTGTGCCGTTGTTGTCGATTACCTCCTTTACCTCATTAATAAACCTTCTTATAAGCTCGCTTCTATCTGGGTGCTCTTTGTTTGCATATGTTGACTCTATTATTAAGACATTTCCCTCTACAATATCTGCACTGCCTTGAAGTATTTGTGGTTGCAACTTGAAGTCACCGGTATAAACTATTCTCTTGTCGTTGCTTACCTTCTCTATAAGTGTAATCGCGCTCCCACTTATATGGCCTGCATCATAGAGTGTAACATAATAGCCATTATTCTCTATTGGAACACCATATTCATATTTTATGTACTTGCTCATTAGCATGTTAAGCTGTTTTTTAAAGAAATTCTGCTTTGTGTGCTGCCTTCTGTTTATTTTCATTGAATCTTTTATAAGAAGCTCGCTAAGCTGTGCTGTAGGTTCTGTCATAATCGCTGTTGGGTAATTCCCAAAGAAGAGGGCTGGAAAAAATCCACTATGATCAAGGTGAGCATGGCTTAGTATAGCCATATCTACGCTGCCTATCTGCATAGGGTACTCTGTTTTGTCATCTATTTTTATGCCGTAATCAAGAAGGATCTTTTTTTCGTCCTTGATTAGTATTGCAGATCTTCCAACCTCGCTTGCCCCTCCTAAAAACTGAATTTCCAAAATAAACACTCTCAATCTTTTTACCAAATATCCTTATAAAAAAATATAAAGTTATAGTTTTATAGATTTTAAGATTTTATATATGCCTGATTCTATGGCTAGTGATGATGTAGACTTTATGGATCTTATATGCATAACCAAGATAACCCCCGATACAGTATTAGAGAAATTCGGAGGCCTTATAAATGCAAGCTTTTTTGATGGCTCAAAGATTGCTGGCACCTTAAAGCAAAAGGGGCTTATCGACTTTTCAGCAAGCTATCCCGGACCTAGCAAAATGCTACTCACAGATGATGGCAAAAAATTAATAGATGAAGCAAATGCGAAAAGCACAGAACCATTTGATGACCTTGACAAAACAATTCTTGCGCAGCTTTCTGGAGGCAGAAGAAATCCAAGTGAACTTGGTGCAAGCCTAAATCTAAGGCCCAAGGACCTTGCATTAAGATTATACAAACTTTCAAAACAAGAATATATTACATATGAACTTAAGAACGGCGGTATAGAGATAATGCTCACAGAGAAGGGATTTTTAGCTATACCAAAAGCACAAGGCATGCAGCAAACCACACAACCAAGCGCACAGCAGGCAAGAGCCACTGAGCCGACAGACCACGGGCTGGAAGCGCAGGCAGCACAAAATGTAAAAGTGCACGGCAAGAGCTCAAAAACAGTTACAATAATTTTAGCTGTTGTGTTGATAATAATCATTGTTTTTGCGCTTTATTATAAGCACGTTATCTGATTTGTAAATCTGATCTCTATGTTATTGGAATACATGAAAGCAAAGAAACTTCTTGAGAAGTATGGGATAGCTAGCATAGAAAGTGCATACATTAATAATGTAGACGAGCTCAAAAAATTCATCGATAAGAACCAAAATATTGTTCTAAAAGCGATATCAGAAAAAGCACTGCATAAGTCAAAATCCGGGCTTGTAATGCTTAATGTAAACAAAGAGAACGCAATTAGCAGATACAATGAACTTTTGAAGAGAGCAAAGACATATGCACCTTTCAAAATACTTGCACAGAAAATGGCTAGTCCTGGTATAGAGGTGATAATCGGCGGGCGTGAAGATGCACAGTTCGGAAAGCTTATACTTATAGGTCTTGGTGGTGTTTTTGTCGAAGCTTTTAAGGATTTCTCACTACGCATATGCCCAATAAATAGGTATGATGCGGAGAAGATGCTCGCTGAACTAAAGTCAAAAGATGTAATAACATATAATGGCAAAGCAAGCAAAACCGTGATCGATCTTTTGCTTAAGGTATCAAAGATGCTTGAAGAAAATGATATAAAAGAACTTGATCTGAATCCCATAATAATAAGAGAAAACGGCTATGATGCTGTTGATTTGAGAATAATAGAATAGGGTAATTGTGTGAGGGTAGACTTAAGACCAATGATGAATCCAAAATCTGTTGCTGTGATAGGTGCATCTAGGGACCCAAATAAGGTCGGTCACATCATACTTCAAAATTATATAGATAATGGGTTTAGCGGTGAGCTTTATCCGGTGAACAAAAACGCAGCACCGGGTGAAAAAATAATAGGACTCACCACTTATAGAAGCGTACTTGAGATTAAGAAAAGTATAGACCTTGCTGTTATTGCTGTTCCTGCGCCGGTTGTGCCGAGCGTGCTTGAAGAATGCGGAAAGGCGAAAGTAAAAACTGCGGTAGTAATAAGTGGCGGTTTTGCAGAAGTAGGGAATGTAGAGCTACAGAATAAAATTGTTGAGATAGCAAAGAAATATAATATTGCAATGCTCGGCCCAAACTGCCTTGGCATAATGGATCCTTTATCAAAAGTAGACACCCTCTTCTTGCCAACTTATAAGCTTAGCAGACCGCGCGTTGGTGGAGTAAGCTTTGTAACGCAGAGTGGTGCTGTTGGAAGCACCATATTAGACCTTATAGCAAAAGAAGGTTTTGGTCTTTCTAAATTTATCTCTTATGGAAATGCCGCCTATGTTGATGAAGTTGACTTGCTAGAATATCTTTTGCATGACAAGCAGACCGAAGTAATTGTTATGTATATAGAAGGTGTTAAGAGGGGAAAGGAATTGATAGAGATAGCAAAGAGAGTAACCAAAGTAAAGCCTGTCATCGTTATAAAGGCTGGCGTTACAGATGAAGGCGCAAAAGCTGCACACTCGCATACCGCATCATTAGCGGGGAATAACGAAGCTTATGATGCTTTATTTAAGCAGTTTGGATTCATAAAGGCAAAGGACCTTAGCGAACTTCTAAACTTTGCAAAAATATTTTCAAGCGAAAATCTGCCGAAGGGAGATAGAGTAGCTATTGTTACAAATGGCGGCGGAACTGGTGTGCTTGCAACAGATGCTATATACCTGAACGGCTTGAGGCTGGCAGAATTTAGTGAAGAAACAAAAAGGGAGCTCAGAAAGGTAATGCCCGATATTGTAAATATAAGAAACCCTCTCGACTTAGCGGGTGACGCTGATGAAAAAAGATATAGCGATGCGCTTTCAATAATCTCAAAGGATCCAAATATAGATATGTTTATTGTTATTGCTTTGTTCCAAACACCAGGAGCCGATTCTTCTGTGGCTGAAAAACTCATCTACTTCAAGAAGAATATAGAGAAGCCCATGATTGTTGTTACCACAGGTTCTGATTTTACTCAGACACACAAGATCATGATGGAAAGTTCAGGTCTTCCAGTATATGATTCACCGATGGCTGCAGCTTCTGCATTGGCAGAGCTTTACAAATACTGGAAATATAAAAATAAGATATTATGAAGTATTCTTGAAAAGCAGCGAGAGCGCCTTGCTTATTGCTTTTTCTTTGTTCTTCTCAGAGCTAAGTACTTCAAAGAGATCTGTTGGGCTAACATCTAGTTTATAGCCATTGCTTTCTAGCTCTTTTAAAAACATACTAGTGCCAAAGTCTTTTATTGAAATGTTTTCAATCGCTTTGTTTCTTAATGCTTCTATCTCGCTTTCTGCTTCCTTATCTGTTATATTCTTACTTACTTCAACTATCGCCTTTCCCTCAAATTTCTTAGCCAATGCAAGAAGCTCGAAATCACTTTCCTTGAAACCCTTGCCTGCTTCTCCGGTAAGTATAAGCCTTATTATGGGCTTATCATCTTTTCCGATAAAACCGCTTATCTTTTCTTCAGCTTCTTTCAAAACAAGTGAGGGGTTCTTCCCTGTAACATCTACCTTTACCACATAAAACTTCCTTGAATTTATTTCTATGAATTTATATTCATTGCTCTTTGTATCGAATAAAAAGAAACCTTTACTTTCTGTTTCTTCCTCTTTAAGTTGGGTGAGTACTGTGCTCCCCGGAATTAGAAATGGTTTAGAATGAACTGTTTTCTCAACTTTTGAATGTATGTGGCCATCTATATATAGATCAAAACCTTTTGGAAGTTCATCGAGAGTTATGAAGTTTTTGTCAAATGGCATAAGATCGTAGACAGACTGATGGAAGACAAAAACATTGAACATTGAATCTATAGGCTTAGGATCTTTTTTCTTTAGCGCCTCTCTAAACCTCTCTTCAGATATGCCACCAATTCCATATACCGCAACCTTTTCTCCGTTTTTTTCTACAATAGCACGCGCCTCACTTATATCGACAAGAAGCCCTGCAAGGCCGAGGAGGTCTA
>Ga0208151_100307_pt1 | contig 22586 bp, 22 predicted proteins | sample ECH_Bhost_MetaG_FD_187130 | JGI IMG/M metagenome (GOLD analysis project Ga0208151, IMG submission 187130) | Hot spring microbial mat communities from Yellowstone National Park, Wyoming, USA - ECH_B host_MetaG (SPAdes) (version 2) | ecosystem: Environmental > Aquatic > Thermal springs > Hot... | reverse complement strand
CTTGATCTCGTCCCACGGCGAGTTATTCAGCTACGTTAGGAGATTGGGCGAGGAGGGACCCGGAACTCAGGAGGCCCTTCTCCGTAGCTAGCATGTTGCACCAGAATTTCCACGAGAATCGGTTGAGTGGGGACGTGGTTAAGGAGTAGAGGACGTGAAGCAATTAATAGGTGAACTCAGGAAGCTAATGCACCAATAGCTTGAAAAACTTGGGTTTGCATGCTGCTTCGTAATGATTGATGCTTCTGGGAGCATCTAGAGGGGTTCATGCATTGGAAGCTTTATAAAGGATGGAGTAGCTTTTCATAGCCATGGATACCTTAGTTTCATTGGAGCTATTTCTACCTAAGAAGGTTGTAGGGGGCTGAGGGATGGGGCTGAGAAAGCCGGGGCCTCAGGGAATCAGTGACCTTGGGTACTCTCGCACCCAGTGCCTTAGGCTTAACCAGGAATTGACCATAATTTAACACCTTAACCACTTTCCTCTCCCGTTACTCACATCACCTAATGGCGACCTTAGGCCACATTCAACTCAGGGTGTTACATGAAAAGTATACTTAATCTGGGTCTCTTAGCGAGTAGCCTATAGGTCTATGCTGACTAATGGTAATAAGGGCGAAGCTAAAATTGGCTTTTCTTACCTTATTATCCTAAGGTACATAAGGTGATGGCCAATTAATGGTGCTTTGAAAACAATTGATGTATAAGTTTAAGGTAAGTTTAGTTCTCGCGCTTGGCAATTATGTAGCCTTGCCTCTCTATTGGGATTTCTACGCTCCTTATCGGTTTTATTACTGCCTTGAAACCTGCTTTTTCCAAGGCATTTCTTAATTCATGATAGCCATTGTGGTGCTCAATAACGATTTGACTAAAGACTGATAGATCCTTTGAACTTGCCCTCGGTATAGTTTCATACTCACAGCCCTCACAATCCATCTTAAGTATTGAACCGTCCTCTATGTTGAACTCTTTAATGAGGGAACTGAGCGTGTACATCCTAACCTTAACACCACACTCACACAACCCCCTCAATACGCCCTTACTCTTAGAATCGTTATCAACAACAATGACACTATCAACCTGCTCAGAAGCTCGATCAAGGACTAGCTTAAATCTGTCTAACTCAGGGTCATGGGTTATGATTACGGCAACAACACCCATCGAAACCATTATTACACGAATTCTTTAAAAGCAGCACCTAAATTCTGCCTTGATGGTTAGGGCTTCACTGATTTGGCTCAATTACAACAGCTCAAGCTTCATTGACATAGCCCTGAGGTCGATAGGTTGTCATTGTCGATAATGCATCCAGCGACGGTAGTTTCGAGAGGATTAGGAAGTTCGTTGAGGAGAGAAAGCCAGGCAATGTTAGGGTTAAGTTCGTTAGGAGCGATGCGAATAGGGGCTATGCGGGTGGCATGAACCTAGGCTGGGAGGCAAGAGATCCGCTGGCGAAGGCCTGTGTGGGTTCAGATCTCTTCACCAGAGATTGAGTGGTTAACAAGTCGTGCCATGCATACCACCTACGTGCTCCACGATACTGAGACAATGTCCAGGTTAGTAAGGGGTAGTGTTAAGATAATGTGTTATCGAAAGTATGTGATATCAGAAAATTATTCAGGACATGGAATGTCTCACGATACCGAGGAACCTCCACGAGACCCCCACGGTTTGGGGCTAATTTACCCCGGGCTTCAGTTACGACTGACAGGTATGAGGAACACGGTTGTCATGAGTGAAGACGGTAGTGTTGCGACAGTCGTGAGAAAAGTCTCACGAGTAGCAAGCGGGAGGTACGCTGTTTATTTACCCATCGGGCTTAATGACTTGTGGGAGGATTGGAACAGACATAATGTCAAGCTCCTTGTGATACTCAAGCCAATCAAGGGGTGACCTGAAAATGACTAACCCAAACTCAAAACCAATGTTTCAAGGGGCTGACGGGCCGGGCCCCGTTACAAGCAGGCCCGCCTCCCTACCCATTCCCCCGGGGTTGGCGGTAAAGCCCTGGGGAATGAGGGTAATGGGGGTGATGGTTAATGATATCCCCATCATTGTCTAACGACTCAGGGGGGTTTACGACGGGCAGGGACAGGGTCAAAGAAAGTACTAGTATTAATCGGTTTGTCTCCCCGGCTAATGGCGGAAACTCGCTAGTCTGTGCCAGTGTGCTTAATAACGTGGATAGTGGTACCATTAACAATGCCATCGAGCATCTAAAGAGGCTTGGTGCGAAAATCGAGGGCAATACATTGCAGGAGCCCATCAACTGTGGCGGTTTGGTGCTCATGGCAATACCACAACAGCACTTCACTGAGCTAGCCAGTGCCCTTGGTGTTGATATAATATGCACCTGGAGTGTTGGTGACAAGTGCATTGCCTTGATTGACGAGGGCCTGGTAAAGGCTCTAGGCCTAGTTCATGAGCCTGTTGAACTAACATGCCCAAAACTACCGTGCACTGTCAGGGTCCTAGCCCCAGAGTGGAGGCTCATTGGTGATGCAAAACTCGCCAAGGTTGGGGATTATTACTTATTATGTTATAAGAATAATTGCGCCAAGACTGATGAGCAGTCACTACACGGTGTATTGCAAGGGTTGGGCGTTCCTGATAGTATTGCCATTGAGGTTGAGGACTTGGTTCTCCCCAACACGCCGCTGGGAGTGTTCATTGGCTCGTTCAGTGATGGTTTTAACGAGTACCCAGTGTATAGGACTAGGGATAAACTCGTGGTTAGGGCCACCCGTGTTGTCTATAGGGATGGCGAGCCGGTCGAGGAGGTCAGGGAGGGCGTACTCTACGAGGGGTCACTCGAAGCAATAATTGCGAGGGATAGGCTGACTAACCTCGTGTACTACATTTTAAAGACGAAGTATCAAGCGTACGTTGGCTTCGACTTAGGCGACGTTGTTGATAACGCGGTCGAAAGGGGCGACCCGGGTATCGCGAATACAAGGAAGGAATGGGTGAAGGCGGGGTTGCGATTATTATTCAGGAGGGCGTTCGAGAAGGGCGTTGAGGTTACAAACGTATATACAGGACCGTACCCAGACGGTTGGCACGATGGCATTATTGACTACCCAGCTGTGACCTGGGACTGCGACCCCACGGTACTGGAGGGCCTCGTTGACTTCGTAATCAAGAACTATGATGCCAACAGGAGGCAGGCCCTGGCTAACGTTGGTCTGTCCCTCGGCGCGGTCTACGCGCCAGCCCTTAAGTTCCACTGGGGCGTTTTTGAGAATAAGATCGTGGTAAACAGCGGAGAACCGTGGCTAGGTAAGACAACTCTGATGCAGGCGATAATGAATGCCCTTGGCATTTACGGCAGGATTTACGGCACGGATGAGCCGAGTCGTACAACCCCACGAGTAAGGAACCTCCTGACAAGCAGCATGGCCCCCGTGGTGTTTAACGACGTTGATGAGCAGACCTTCGAGGCCCTCAGGAACTACGGCCTCGCGAGTACGACCGATGCGGTGGTCACAGGAGTCCAGGCAGCGTCGGCTGGCAGGGGTTTTCGTGAGGTCTTCATTACAGTGGCTAACGCATTCATAATCACAAACCTCAAAATCGGTAAAATCGCTGAAATCATGAGTGGAAACACCAGGAGGACGGCATGGATGAGGCGCTTCCTCTTCATAACCTGGGAACCACAACGCCTCAAGCCAAACGTTAAGGTTCCATCATTCAACAACCACCCCGGCCGCCTGATTGGTTGCCTAAGGGAGCTGTGGAACAATGAGGACGTGAGGCGTGACCTCCTAAACTCCAGTGATTTCCTTGAGCTCTCGGCGAAGGCTACCAAGTACTTCTTCATAAGGTATGGTATTGAGGTCACGCCGATTATTGAGGCTTTAATCTACACAAAGAACGAGTACGCGAAAACGATAGAGGAGTTCGAGGCGGCGACGACGCCCGAGAGGGAGGTAATCAAGAACATGGAAAATGTAGCAAAGAACCTTGGGTATGTTGCCGACGCCTACGGTATAATAAACGCCCTCGTGAACAACCCCATAGCCTTCGACGCGAAGATCACATACAGCAGGAAGCAGGTTAATTTGAAAGAGTGGGAGGAGTTAGCAAAGGCACTGGGTAGGGACCCGAGCAGGTACCCACTCAGTCCCGATGATAGGAGGAGTGCTGATAGGATTGACCTGTTGTTGGACATGCTCTATGGCCTGTACCAGAGAGGCCTCACGAGGGTTGTCCTATTCGCAAAATCACAGGACGGTGTTGTCAAGTGGACACCGAGGACATTATTCAACGCCATCAACTCAAACTATCCTGACAACAGCGGTAAGAAACGACCAGGCTACTCAATAAGCCTAGTAGAGCTCGCTCGGCAACTACTACCAACAACGCCCGAGGAGGACGAACAAGGACAAGAACAAGGCGGGCAGGAACAACAAAGACAGGGGTAACCCAGCGCTGGTAATTGATTAAAACAATCAATAAGACACACCCACACTCCTGTTTTAAAAACCGTGAACCGTGGCTACACAACACGGTGTTGTGTCCCATGCCCCCCACGTGGGATCCACGTACCGTGAAACCGTAGACGCAACAACACAACAGGAGAGCATTAGTAGTTAGTAGACCAAGGGTGGAGGGGGTATTTTCAGTTCCTCTTTCTACATATGATATATATGCATATTAAAGGCATTTATCATTATAAATCATGATAAATTAACCAGCACTCTTAATTATAAACACTCCCTCTACTAGAGCCTCACCCCTGTTGTGTTGTTGTGTCTCGTGGGGCACGTTCGTGTTTTCACGAGGTTGTGTCCACGTGCCTCACGTCGTTTTCACACAACATATACACACACTTACATTCGTCAGTAATGATTGAGGCAAACGCTGAACGACTTGCGGGTCATTTGGTCTCCCATCACATACCACCCACCAGGTCAAAACCAACACCAACGTTTTTAGTCCTAGTAATCCTATTTGTGCTGTTATTAACTGGAATAATCACGCTCTCCATGTTATTTAGCCTAATGTTATCGAGCATCTCGGCAAAGGCGCCGGGGTGTGGTTCAACAGCAACAACCCTTCTAGCACCCCTAAGGGCGAAGTAGACGGCTGAGTCGCCAACGTAGGCGCCGATGTCGACAACAACCCTATCCTTAACATTCGATGGTTCGTACTCGCCGCAGTCAAAAACCTGGTATATTGTCCAGTGTATTTGTTTAAATCTCACGTTATTCTTAACATAGCAATTGCAGGACTTGTCATACACCCACACACCGTGATACTCATATCTTTTACCATTTATGTATAACTCACCATCAACACAACTAATCTCAACCAACCCATACGAAGCCCTAACCGCAAGACATCCAAAAACCTCAGGGCTTAACTCGAAGGTACAATCACCAACCCTGGCCATGAGCCTAACATCGAAACCAAGCCTGGTTAAGGCGAACCTAATCAACAGCGAGAACCAATTGTCAAACAGGTAACGGCTAGCCAAAGCCCTCCTAACCTTTGCTAACGCCTCATTAATACGTAACGGCACACCCAATCACACAGGTACTAAGCAATAACTTCCTTTAAGCCTTACATAACCATAAACCCTAAAACAAACACTCAACCCAAACAACAAATCCCAGGCACATGCCTTAGGTGCCACTGCCTAAACTTCTCGTGCCTAGCATAATTACTATACGTCCTTTTTAACAGCTAAGTTAAGTTATGAACTAGAAATAAATGGAATAGAAAATAAAGTTTAATATCATTTTACTACTTAACTCAATGCTCAATGTTTTATTTACTTAATAAAATGTTTTTGTTTCTCCTAATACCTATTGTCATTAGTTTAATTGACCATGATACAGCTCTTAGTATAGTTAATTGACTGCGTACCATAGTCTACGACTACCTTAAATATTTCACTCGCAATCTCCTTAACAAAATCCTCGCTTTAAATTCAAACTTCAATATAAAGCTTATCTTAAACTTATTAATAACTTTAGTATTTTATCATAAAGGTTCGACCTACAAAAGATTAATAACCTAAAATCACGGAACGACTGACAATCCAAAGTCTCAAGAGCTTCACAAATAGTATAAGTATAATCAGTAATAATAAGTATAAGTATAATTAAACTCCATTATTAAACGATAGCAAATCAATTAAAATCCCCATGTATTAATAACTTAAGTACATGTAATTAAGTATAAACATTATGTCAACTGTATTTTAATTATTTCCTGATATATTATTTAAAATATCTATAATTTTTACATTTGTTGTATTTATTAATAGTACATTATTATTTAATCTTTCAAAAAATAAGGACTGCAATAATACATATCGTGGCTGAGGATCACCATAACCTCTAATCATCCACCTATGCATTAATTCGGATAAGTCAGCTATGAGCACTATAGTTATATCCGGTGGATATTTACTAAGTAATGAATATAAGACTTTCATTGGAATATTAATATGTTTACTTTTTATGTTAAAATTAATAAATGTAAATATATAATCAAATAATGTAGATTGAATATATTCCTCAGAAAGAATGTAATACCCCGCGTGTCTAAGTATCCTAGTTACTATTAATTTTAATGGTATTGAAAAGAAAGCATCTAAATAAATAGATACCATAATCAGCATTTTTGCTAAATTAATACGCCCACTCTTGGGTACTATAAACCAAGGTGCGTACCTACTACCAAGACCTAACAATTTTACTGTAAGGATCCATAATACATACACCGGTCCATGAAATGCCTTAATAAATATCGTGAATACCCTAAACCCACGAGTTTTAAGTACCTGAGCTAGCCCCCTAATTATCGTGGATTTACCAACACCAACAGGGCCTAAGAAAACTATTAACTTACCTTTTCTGGACATTTTTAGGCATCTTATTTAGATAATGAAGCCTTTAAAAATAAATTCGCAATTTTGTTCTCAGTATTCTCAATATTAAATAGTTTAATCACATGTTCTCTTAATTTAATGCCAATATCTAATAAATAATCCTTAGATTGCGTTAAAACTAATTCTATTTTATCCATAAGCTCATCTACATTTCCAGGTGTAAATAAATAATCCTCAGCCGGCGACCCAACAACAACCTCAGGCACACCCCCCACCTTCGCGGCTATTGGAATCGTACCCATCATCATCGACTCAATAACTACATAACCTAGTGTTTCTTCCCATATTGATGGGAAGAGTAAGGCATATGCCATTTTATGTAATTTAATAATATCAGAATAAGGTAGCTTTCCAAGTGCTAAACAATTTGGAGGTAGCGATTCATTCTTCTTAATTTGTGTCATTAGTATTTTTAGATCTTTGTATTTAATTAAGAGTTTATTAGCAACTTTAAGAATAAGGTGGAAACCCTTCACGAAACTAGAACCACCCAAATAAAGCAGGACTTTATCATCACCCAACTCTTTCCTTACGGGAGGTATGTCAGGCAATGGGTTGTAAATAACCACGGACTTATCCCTGACCTCCGGCATCCTCTCCCTCACGATTTCGCACTGCCTATTCGATACGCAAACAACAGCATCGGCCTGAGACACCCACTCCCTGGCAAGCCTGTTAATTGGCGTTAACGGTGATGTAACTAGCGCCCTCATTAAACCGTGTTGATGCAACTCGTAATAGAACGTACGCGTAAAGTCGCTCTTAAAATTATCGCCATGGAATATGACGGATGTGTAGGATACTGGTTGGTAATCATGCAAATGAACAATAACCCTCCTCCCCAACTCCTTAACACTAGGAATCACAGAGTATGCATAGCGAGGTACGTAAACAACGTCGGCCCACTCAACAAGCTTTCTAAACCAACCCTCCCTACTCACCATGTAAGCATTAAACCAAAGCTCCAACTTATTGCTAGCCCTAAGCCTCGGCTCATGAATGAACACAACATTGTCTATAACCTCATGGCCCTCAACGCCCGTCACAACCCTAACCTCAAAACCATGCCTAACCAAAATCTTAGTTATTAAGTGAGTAGCCAATATGCCGCCTCCGCCTTTAGGCCACCAAAGCTCCTGAACAATCAATACCTTTGGTTTGCTCATTAACAATATCTTTGATTAATTGATGCCCTCCTAAGATCGCCAATTGATGCGTACCTCATAATAGCCGTTGATAGATCTAAGTCGGCCAACCTACCTGAACATCGGTGGGTAAATGAGGGCTATACTTACGACGCCGTAATTGGCAAGGCCAAGCAACCTAGCAATGACTATACTACCCACGGCAGAGACAGCATTATAGGCAAGCCTACCCACAAACAACGCAAAACCACCACCAACAGCCCTAACACCAACCCTACCCGAGCTAGTCATACTTTAAATTCATTATTGATTGTAGTGTGTTCCATTCTGTTTTTGCTGCGTTTTCACCGTTTTCACATGTGTATTTCTTTGCGAATTCCACGGCTTCCCTGCCCAACCCCCTCCATGCCTCGCCCTCCAATGTCTCGATTGCCATCCTCGTCATCCCCCCAATGTCCAATGGCTTCGTCCTTATCACAGCCCTCGTATCGGCATAGTTAAGCCTTATTGCTGGTATTGCGTAGGCAATCACCGGCGTCCCACAGGAGAGTGCCTCTAGGACGCTTAGTGGGAATGCGTCGAGCCTCGTTGGGTATATCATTAACTTTGATTGGGCCAGTAACCTCATAGTCTCATCGCGAGGTACATTGAACCTAAACTCGACATTACCGGCAATACCCAACTCACTAGCTATCCTACGAGCCCTAACAGCCATATCCCCACCACCGAAGCCCATCACAAGGGCCCTAATATCGTGCTTTCATTTAACGAGGCCAGCCACAACCCTCAGAAAGTCAAAAACGCCCTTCTCAGGAGTAACCCTTGCAAAGAAGGTAACATCAAAGACCTTACTCAAATCGGTAAATGGACAGAAATCAACACCAACACCTGGATTGATGACTTTCATTTCTACATTAACACCAACTTTATCTAATTCATATGGTATCGACTTAGAGACCGTTAGCAGATTAACATTGGTCATAATAAAGCGCCACATAAATAACATCACAAACTTAATTAATGAACTACCCAATAGTTTCAGGCCACTTTTACCCTCTCTTAATCGAGTATTACTAATCATTACCGTTAACGGACCTCCTTCCTCAAACACTAACGTCTCAATAATAGGCGTATTTTGAATAAGTACGGAAACCTTTGGAAAACTACTCTTTAACCCCAGTATTGCGTATGTTTGATTACCAACATAAGGCATGTACACCATTTCACAACCATATCTCTTAGCCGTATATGCAACATACCTACCATATTTATACGATGCATATCTACTGGCAATACCACGAGCCCATAGGTGTTGTATTGCATTATTGATAGGCTTTAATTCAATAGCATCATTAATAGTCTCATTAATTTTTCGAAAATCACGATCCTTTTCAAGATACACGAGCGATTTAATTAAGGAAGTCTTATAATCAATGGGTATGAGTATTAAATATTCATCTTTTGGAAATCTAATGATGGTCTTCAAAACACGAATTTCGCTACCTGCAATTCCCCAAAAAGGCATGTATATGCAAAGCATATATTAATCCGCTCTTAAGGCGTGGGTATTTATTTTTCGAGCCATATAGGCAAGTGCCTCCTGCTCTTTCGAAAGTGGACTTTTAGCGTTAATTATGAGCCCTTTAAGTTTCTCAACATCACTAACGTTGGCACGTTTTCTCACGTTACCCACGAACTCTTTCGCTATGGATTTTAAGATTTTAGCGTAAAGTGATGCCCTTTGTCTTTCCTGCCTTCTAATGGATTTTACAATGTTTATTATGAACTCGAGGGGTAAAGCAATTAGTAGTGAAGTAAGCATGTTCCTTAGGGGCATGTACCTAATGGTGGTTAACCACCTATTCCTATTCGCAAAATACCAACCAACCCAATTAACACCACCCACAACACCACCCCTCAAATGTCTATACCTAGTTAATGGTATTGAAACCACGGCATAACCACTCAACCAAACCCTACTGCATAGATCAATCTCATCATGGTAGAGGAACAATTCGGGCGAGAAACCACCAAGCTTATCGAAAAGTCTCCTTCTAACCACCATGGCGCTACCCGAAGCCCACAAAACCATTATTGGGTGGTTCAGTACTGAATTCTTAAGGATCAACTCAACCCCTCTACCGTAGGAATCAACATAACCACCAAGGCTAATAGATAGGCCATCCATAGACACTTGCACACCCTGAGCCACACCAACCCACTTATACTTCTCCATGAATCTAACAATAGTCTCAATGTAATCAGGTTCCAGGATGGCATCCGGGTTAAGGAACAATAGATACTCACTATCATCACTAATAAATTTAGATGCTAGGTTATTACCCAGGGTAAAGCCGTAATTACGGCCTAGGCATACAACCCTCACCCTATCCCCATACCTAGCCCTAACATACTCACAACTATCATCAATCGAGCCGTTGTCAGCGAATATGACCTCAACATTACCATAAGTCTGATTAAGTGCTGAAGCTATGCACTCATCAAGTAAGGCACCTAACTTGCTTCTACCGTTATAGTTCAGGATTATTATACTGACCTTAGGCTTCACACGAAATCCCTCGAAACCCTCACTTTAGCTCCAATAAGGCCTTTAAATGAACCATAGAGGTACGCCATAGCCCTAACAAAATCCAGGAAACTAATTACCACAAGCACCTTCAAGGATTTTATAGGCATTTTCAGGAAGAACCTAAACCTAAGCGCACCGTATAAAATCAATACTATGAAAATGCCTAAAATGTCTAGTAAAAAGTATAATAATACCAGAAGCAAAGGATACATGATAGTGATCCAAACACCAACATTATCTCTTAAGGCTTGAATAAACGCCCTAATTCGTGAATAACCACGAACCTGTATATAAAACCTAAGTGCTGTCCTACCATACCACTCAAACCTTCTAACAAACCTACGCAAACCTTTAGGAACTACATCCCCAAGCCTTACATCAACAAACATCGGTACAAAACCCATGCCCCTTAACTTACTAATTAAGTCCGCATCTTCACCAACGCCTAAGCAAGGGTTGAACGGCGGATTTGCGTAAGTCACTAAGAAATCCCTCCTGAAACACCTCCTTTCATCGACATAGCCCCTGGGAGCCCATGCCCTATCCTCAACAACCTGAGCAAATGACAATAAATTATTTTCACCCATAACGGGTATTAACTTAACACTAACCCAGGGCGTGTTCCTAAGCGCTTCCACAACCCTAGATACGAAATTACGGTCAAGAATTACGTAGTCAGCGTCAATAAATAACACATAATCGCCTCTAGCATTGGCAAAACCTATGTTCTTCGCATTAGCAGGGCTTCTACATTCACCATACTCAGCCAACACTCTGACCACGAACTCCTCATTACTATACTTTTCAGCGAATTTCCTATTATCTCAAGCGTATTGTCTTTAGAGCCACCATCCACAATTATAACCTCGATAGGCCTATAATCCTGACTAAAAATACTCCTTAACAACCTCTCGATATTTCCCTCCTCGTTAAGTGTGGGAATTATTATGGACACTAACTCTTTGGCGCGCATATGTAGTATTCGCCTGATTCGTCCTCGGGTATGTGTTTGCATTCGTAATTAAACTCCCTGAAGAAGTTGAACACACTCTCCCTATTGGACTCTTTAACCTCAATTATCACCCTAGGCCTAAACCTAGCAATGCCATTCCTAAAACCACGAAGCACATGAAGCTCAGCACCCTCAACATCAACCTTAACCCAATCAACACGCCCAAGACTAACCCCCCCAACAACATCATCGAGTGGTCTTGCCTCAACATCCTCGATATGCATTAAACGACCAAAACCATGAAATTCATCAACTACAGTAGAGGTACCAGTGTCTGAGTATACACGCAACTTAAGTCTTGCTTCATTATCCCACGCAGCTATATTGAGGGGAATCACGTTCTTTAAATTATTCTTTCTAATGCCATCGATTAAGGCATTGAATTGTAACTTGCCTGGTTCTATGGCTATGACTAGACTTGTTGGATTAGCCTTAGCGACTTTTAATGCGTATTTACCAACGTGAGCGCCAACGTCAATAAAGACCTCGCCATTCTTTACACGTAAGTATTTATCCATCCACGGCTCAAGATACGTTAATATGCTAAGCTCATCATAGCTTATGAACCTATATTTAACTCCATCAATACTTACGAATATCCTAAATTTACTAAAGTCAATCTTTAGTACGTGATAGATAACGTATAATACGAGAAGCTTAGCTTTACTTATTATACTCACCTTAGGTGCCTTAATAACCATACTTGTGTCATGAAAAATCCAACGAAGCCCTCTGACGACTCTCCTTATCATTAAGACCTCCTACCGTCCTATTTCTATCTGCTTATGTAAAATTGATCTTATAAGTCCTACATCAAAAAAGAACCTACCATAAATTTCCCTAAATAAATACCACATAAACCTGTCGAGAACTGAGAATTTACTAGGCCTTAAAATACTTATGTCTTTTCTTAACCAACGCATGTATATTAATGCAAAGGCAGAAAATAGAAATATCATTGATAACAAGCCTATTAGTGGTGCGGTAATTACTGTGAGCAATACTAACCCAAGTACTGCGTTCGATCTAACAATCGTTGTTAATGGGTTTATCCCTGCAGCCCTGTAATACCTCATGGCTGTTCTGCCGTACCACAATTGCTGTCTCTTGACTTCACTGAGCGTGTGGAGGTAGCACCTCTTAATACCTGTATCAACCACTACAGTATTGAGTTTGATGTACTTGCTAAGTCTATCGAGGAACTCAAAGTCCTCTCTAAAGCCCAGTGTTGGATTGAACCTAACCTCGTTAAAGAGCTCCCTCTTGAATGCGCAGATCAAATGTATGGGTTTATCGCCATTGTAGTAATGCACGATATCATCAAGCACTAAGTGTCTCTCGATCCAGGTGTGCATATTGGGTACGTATTTAATCGCTACATGATTAGCCCCATTATTGAAGGCCTGGACAATCTTACCCACAGCATCAGGATCATCCTTAAAATCATAATCCGCATCGAAAAATGCTATATATTTGCCATCGGCATTTAATGCGCCAATATTTCTCGCATTGGCGGGAGACCGTATAGGCCCAAAGTCACTCTCCCTGAGCAATCTGACCTTGAAATCATCTGATGAGCGTTCCTTAATTACATTCATTATTTCCTCAACCGTACCATCGGTTGAGCCGCCGTCCACGAATATAACCTCGATAGGCCTATAGGCCTGTTTGTATAGTCCATCAATAATAGTCCTAATTCTGTCCCTTTCGTTCTTAATGGGTATAATAATCGATATAAGATCGTTAGATGCCATTTTCAGCCTTGTTTGAAGAATTTCTCGTAATAAATTTTAACTACCTTTTCCCAACAGAATCTTTCCGCATTTTTCCTTGCTGATATGCTCATTTTTTCGTATTCCTGCCTATTGTTAAGCCATAATTCCCTCATTTTAATGATTGCATTTGCAAAGGCCTGAGGCGAATAAGGTTTCACCAATATACCCGTTATTCCGTCAATCACGGACTGCCTAAATGCAGGTAAGTCCGTGGCTATCACGGGCGTTCTGGACGCTTGGGCTTCAAGGCTTACAAGCCCGAAGGCTTCATCACGGCTTGGGAATACTGCAACGTGGGATTCCGCGTAAAGCCTAGGAAGTTCGCTGTCTGGCACAAAGCCTATGAATTCCACGACGCCATCCTTATGCGCCTTCTCGACAATACTCTTAAGTGGACCCCCTGAACTAGTTATTACGAACCTCACGTCATTATAATATCTCTTAACGATTCGTGCCGCCTCTATGAATGTATCAACCCCCTTATCATCACTTAGTGCGCCAACGAAGAGCGCTTGTAATACATCGCCACGTTTAGCGCCAGGCTTAAATCGTCTACAGTCAACACCGTTTGGTATCCACCAAACGGGTATATTGCTTAAAATTCTCCTGAGCATTAATGCATCGACGATATTAACGGCATGTATTCCTTTAACTAGCCCAGCCCTGTTCATTAATGCAAGGAGTGGTTTGATAAGTATGAAACGCTTATAACTTGGCCTTGAGTGCAGGCCTAGGATTACTTTACGGGCGCCGGAAATCGCGGCTATGGCGGTCAGGAGCATCGCTTGATAAGCGTCACCAATGACTAGGTAGGCAGACTTACCCCTTAATAATTTAATTATTTTAAAGTTGATTGGTATAACTATGCCACTATGTTTCATGAAACGAGTAATGAAACTTGGGACACTCTTACCTGCGTGTTCGTGAGAAATAGCCCTTATTTCATGCCATTCAACATTACCTAAACGTGACTTAACTAAGGCTACTCTCGCCTTTACATTATCAACACTCTTTAAGCCTGTCGAAAACGTCAATATCATGGAGCCCTTAAGCCTAGTGGCTACCTCAATCAGCCAATGCTCGACACCTCTAAAGTGCAGTAGGCTCGCCGTACTTACAAATACGAAGTATTTCTTATGGTCCATGTAGGTACCCCTTCATAAATCCCTTAATCACACCTGCTATGCCGTAAGGTATCGCTGATGGATTTCTAGACCTAATGCCCCAAGCCACTGCCTCTATTGATCTGTATATTGTGTGGCTTATCACGTTCTTTAGGTTCAGTATGTCTCTATTTTTTGTCATGAAGTATACCTCGGTTTCATAAGTACCCATGAGCATTGATGGGTCTCTGCCGTACTTTATCGTGCCTTTTGTTACCTGCATAGTTAGGTGGTACGAGACTGCCCTTGTTGTTTGTATTATTTTGTAACCCGCCTTCCTAATTCTCAGTGCTAGGTCGAAGTCCTCGCCAAGTATTGGCTCCCTAACCCTCATGTCGTAGAGCCCAGCCCTGAGTAAAGCTTCCCTCCTGCATGCAACGCTCATGGTGAATACGGGCACTTCTACTAAGTGGTCGTTTATCCTCCTAACCATCCTCGGCAGTGCTGATTCGTGGATCGATAACTTACTGAGGGCCTTTGCTAACCAATCCATGAGCCCACCCCTTGATCTTGCGCCTTCCTGGAAGACCCATATGCAGTTTGTGTATACGCAACCGGTCTCGGGGTATTCCTTGAATGCGTTTAGTGTTTCCTCAATGAAGTTCGGTGTTAGGTATAGGTCATCCTCGAGGAGGAATATTACGTCGCCGCTTGAGCTTAGTATTGCCTTGTTTGCCGTCCAGCACTTATTCCAATAACCAGTCTCAATCACCTTGACTGCCATGTCTCCTAAGTACTCGTTTGCGATTTTCATGAGTTCGTTGCCTGCTGTTTCCGTGGCTATGATTACCTCACTGGGCTTAATCGTTTGTTGGCTTAATGATTTGATTAAGCCCCTGATTAGGATGTGTCTGTCCTCGGTGCCGCTTGTTAGTATGAGCACGGTGGTTCTCATAGGTTCTTTACTGCATTGTTGAATTCGTTTACGAAGCTCTCCCATGAGTAGTACTTCCTGGCTAATTCCCTAATGACCCATGGCTTATATTGACCCCTATTCTCAATGACGTATGTTAAGGCGTCTATGAACTCCCTAAGTGCCTCCTCATCATCTACGTACCTCGTCATTATTCCAAGGTCCTTAACACGGTCTTGCTCAGGAAAGTCCCTAAGTGTCGGGCTGACCGCGGGTATCCCCATTGCCAACGCCTCCATTATTGCAACGCCTATACCACCGTATGAGTAACCAGAGGTTGCAGGTAGGAAGTATATATCGGTTGCCGCGAGCAGTTTCGTGTAATCTTCATGTGGGAGAATTTTGTATGCTAATATACCGATTTTCCTTAAAACCGTTAGGTATGGTTCACCAATTCCAGTAACTACCATCACGATCTTATTCCTAAACTTACTCCTTAAATTACGCCATATGCTAATTAAGTAATGTGCGCCCTTAGTACTTCCGATCTCCTCACCGAAGACCCCCGTGTATGTCCTTAGTACAATTGCATCCTCACTTACACCAATACTCTTCCTAACGCTGATCCTCTCCTCCTCACTTAATGGTTTTAATTCATCGAAGTCTACGGCCATCGTCCTAACAATCACCTTCGCATCAACACTAAGGATGTTTTCGAGGTAATTCTTCTCACGTTCGTTAAGCACGAAGAACACTCCCCTAACTTTCCTTAGGTAATAATCCCTCCTCCATTTGCTAAACTCCTTTGCAAAATTCAACGGATTCTTTAGGTTAAGGCCGCTGGGTGGGTATGAGCCGTGGTGCTGGAGTATCATTGGGTAATCAATTATTTTCCTAATGACTAGTTCTGAGTTTAGGGCTCTGTACTCGTGTATGTAGGGTAGGAAGCCGCGCTTAACCGCATCTCTAACGAATTCCGCTAGTGCCGTTGATACGTGGCTCCACTTCCAAATCCTCTGGCTTGGTGATAGGTTTATTGATGGTGTTAGTACTACGGCTACATTATCAATAACCTTAATTGCGCTTTCACGGTTTATTCCTGGTCTGACGGCAATTGCTTCATAGCCGCCATACCTAGCGAGCGCCCTCGCTGATCTGAAGTGCCAGCCAAGGCCATCCTCCTCAGCCAACCTGCCAGGTCTAAGTGGTGGTATTGGGTGGTGTAGTACGCTCACAACCCTAGACATCTAAGGCCCTCGCGCAGTGCTACGAACCTCGCATTAAACACCCTCAAGTATTCAATCACTGATTTAACTAGCCAGGTTGGTTCGTCGTGAAACACGACCGTGACTAACCTAACGCCCTTAAGCACCTTAACTGGCAGCTTCATTAGGTGCCTTGCCCCCATGCCGCCAAGGGCATACCTGTTCGCAGCCTCATTCCATCTATTGAAGTTGCCCATAGTCCTGCCGTAAACAAAGTACTTACTCGCCACCCTAATTACCTCCTCATTGAATGAGCCGTATGGGTATGCGATACCGATATCATCATTGCCCGTTAACTCGCTAATGATTCCCTTACTGAGCCTAAACTCCTCCTCAACCTCGTTAATGCCGATTCTCGTTAAGTCCCTATGGGTGTGCGTGTGGGATCCAACCTCGTGGCCCATGTCGATTAACTCCCTAACTAATTCCTTATTGTTAATCATTAGTTTCCTGCCCATGTACTCCCTGAGTCCCGTTATTAAGTAAAACGTGCCAGGAACATCCATCCTATATAGCAATTGCGCATACCTAAATTGCTCCATGTAACCATCATCAAACGTTAATGCTGCGCAAATCATTTCTGTGCTAATCTATATGCCTTGATGTATCCCTTAACCATTGCTTCAACGCTTAGCCTTTCCTCGGCGAAGGTCGAGACTCTTTGCGATAATTCATTATATAGTGCCTTATCGCTTAGTAATGTTATTAAGGCATTCGCGTACTCACGTTCATTGAATACATTCACCGTTAAGCCTGCCCTAGGTTCTTCCACGAGCTCCTTTGCATAACCTGCCCTATGCGTAACCACGGGCTTGCCCATTGCATATGCCTCCGCGATAACCATGCCAAATGACTCATAGAGACTCGGGTGCGTTAGTAATGTTGACCTTGCCAGGATCCTCATTGCCCTATCCCTCGGTAATGCGCCATGCATGATAACCCTACCCTTAAGGCCAAGCTTCTCAACGAGTCCTCGCACTTCGTTAAATATTGGCCCATCACCAACTATGTGAAGCACGGCATCCTTCAATTCATCAATCACGTGCCTAAACGCCTTGACCAGGAATTTAACGCCCTTATACTCCATTAACCTACCAATGAAAATCACCGAACTCTCTTCAACACCCTCTCTCCTCACCACCTCATCCCTGATAGCCCTAAGTGATTTAATATCGACGCCGTTATAAACAACCATGGATCTACTCATCAATTCCCTCTTCAAGTCCTCGTCCCGAATCCTCATTAGTGAGTCAAGCATTACGAATTTACTCACGTAAACCCAAACCCTTATCTCGGGCTTCTTAATCAAACCCATGAGTGTTGGTTGTAGCCTATGGCTTATTTCGAAGAGTATGTCCCTCAGGGCATCGTTTAGGCCAAGGGTCCTCCTAATAATGCTTATCTGGGGCGATCCCTGCACGGAGTATACCGTGGGTGCTAGCTTTGTTATCCAGGGCTGAAATGCCGTGAAGGCGCCGAGGTCGTGAATTACGTCGAGTCTTTCCTCATTAAGTATTTTCCTAACATCAATCATCCTCAGCGTGTAGTGCCACACGTCCTTTGGGGGTATGGATGGTGATGCTAAGTAATAAACATCGTATTTTTCGCGCCTTGTTACATGCGTTGTTCTAGTACTTCTCGCTATAACGACAATGTCAACCCCAGCCCTCAGTAATCCCCTGGCTAATTCATAACTCAGCGATCCGACACCGCCCCCCGAATACGGTGGGTAATCGCCAGTGAGCAGAGCGACTTTCATGACTACTTTACATTCGTGTATATTGTAAAATAGTTGCTTGAATAGAGTACATCGTACTTATCAAGAGGTATGTAGGCTATCCCAGGCGGAAAAGTCGTGAAGTTGTACGTAAAGTAGTATATGTCATCCTTTGTAATGTTAGTAACTGCATAGATACTGCCTGTATATGTCTTATTAAGTATGAAGAGTGCTGTACCCAATCCGGATATACCAACATTTGATGGGTAACCTCCAACCCAACCCACCGCTGTGTTGTACCACGGTATGGTTCCCATTATTGGTGAATATACATATAAATTATTAACATCACCAAGTAGGTATGCCACACTCATTGATGCTTTATAGACTGATTTGGGTAATTGAGGCATGTTAAACTTATGTATTTTTGCATATTCCACAGGGTTAACGTTTAGGTCGTGAGCCCCGACAAACACTAACGCAATTAATAGAATAGTTAATAATGCAAGCATTGATAACCCCTTATTCCTAAGCTTGCTCATTACTAAACCCACTACTGGGAATATTAGGGGTATTGCCGTGTAAGCATTAGTATTTATAGGCGAGCCTCCCCTAAAGAATAGCATTTGCAGGGCCGCAAGTACCGGCGCTATTATTCCCGTCAGTAGGAACACAATAATCCACGGGCTCTCCCTCCTCTTTACTGTTATTACGTATAGTAGGTATGCAGTAGCTATGGATATTGCCAATGACCATGCATAGGCAAGTGTTGGATTGGTTGAGGCGTAGAGCATGAAGTGTTCTGGGCCTATTGATGCTGGGGTTTGGGGTTGTATGAACAGTGATTGTAGTTTCATTATTAGTCCATTTATGAAACTTTGAATCATTGGATATACGTATTGCAGATAGCCTTCTGTGTATGCCATGACTAGTATCGATATTATTGTATATGATGCAAACAATATGGTTAAGACGTGCATGTTGTGGTTTTTGTTCGTGATCGGTTGGTAAAGCCTTAGTTTGGGTAGTATGTATATTGCTAGGAAGAGTAATATCATTATTAGTATTATTAGTATGGCCGTTGTTAGTGATAGCATCGCCGTTACGTAGCTTACTACGCTTATCGCTGCATAACCCATTGGGTATTTACTCTCTATGGATTTCAATGCCGTAATTACGGCTAGGAATACGAGGAATGTTGATAACCAGAGGTGTGGATTTAACGTTAAACTTGTCTCGGGTGTAACATTTATGAATAGTACCGCTATTAAGGCTGCCCTAACGTCATGCACTAGGTAAAACGTAATCACGTAAATTAGTAAGTCAAATGCTGTTATGAATATCGTGTACCAAAAGCCCCATAATAATGCGCTGAACCACTCAAGCCCCATCACCTTGCCCAGGGCTACCACTTGGTATACCTGGGCTGGGAATGGGTTGTATGCTGGGTTGTGGGCGAAGCTGAAGCTCCAGTGCCCGGTTAGGTACATGCCTCTATACATCTCTGCACCCTCACCAACACCCACGCCAGTTGGTGGTAATTGTGCATTGAGTAAGTCGACCTGGAGTGTGATGATCGTTGGTAGTGCCAATGCCGTTAGTTTCTTCTCGTCGCTTATTGCCATGATTGGCGTCACAAGTAATGCCGCATCTATGGCAACCAGCGCGTAGTAGTACTGCGGGTATGATTGCTTGATGTTTGTGGCTAGTACCAGGGCTAGTAGGATTATTGATAGTATTAGTGCAGCCTTGAGCATGGTCTTTCCAGTGCCCTCGCTAATTATGCGTATTTCCTTATCCCTCCTATTGTGTGTGATTATTAGAAGTGCTGTGAATAATGCTGTGAGTGTTGCGGCGAATAGTATGAGAGCCGAGAAGAAGGTCATCATACCAATGCACCCTCGTATATATTAACTACCCTCCTGACTATGTTACCCCACATCAACTCCTCAACCCTAAAATCACTCAGCGAATTAATTGATTCGCTGTATGATTCCTGGCTCGTTAATAGCTCCACTGCTCTACTTACGAACTCGTCCTCATTATTAACCACAATAATGTTTGGTAGACCAACGCACCACGCTGTTCCAACCTTGTTTATTATTACTGGCTTTCTCCGAGCCAATGCCTCATTTATGATTACTGGGTAGCTTTCGCCAGCATGCCTACTCATGAGTACTAGGAACTTGGCTGCATCAATTAGCCCCACCTTATCCTCCTCGCTAACCCTGCCAAGCATGTGCACATATCTCCCTAGGCCTAACTCTTTAATTAGCTTACGTAGCTTCATTACATACCTCTCATCACCACTACCCGCCATTATCAGGTTTACGTTTACGTCTTTAACTTTATCGCGGATGTGCCTAAACGCACGTATTAATGTATCTACGCCCTTTGTTGGGTGTATCCTGCTTATGTAGGCTATTACATCCCCCTCAATGCCGAACTTATCCCTAAACCTGCCATCCATTCTCGGCATTTTTACTAGGTGCTCGTCGATGCCGTGTGGTATGACCTCACTCTCAATTCCGTAATTAACCCTGAGCATTTCGGCCCCACACTTATTCGTGGTTAACGCAATATCCGTTATTTTCACCAACTTCTCTGTTACGTACTTCTCATACCTATAACCAATCGTTCTAATCAGGGGGTTATAATGCGTTCTTAGATAATCGATACCCAGGTAATAAATGGATGTGGTTTTACCTAGTCTCTTGCTCTTCTTAGAAAGCATGTGGGTGAAGAGGCTGTTTTGGCTGTAGGCCTGTACAACGTCTGCATCCTTAAGGACCTCAGTGGGGTAATCCAGTGGGTACGTTAAGTCAGGGTAACCAAGCCTAACACTCCCAACCCTATGCACATGAACCCCGTTCACCACCTCCTCCCTAGGCCTACCCTCAGCACCATACCTACTTGTTACTACATGGACCTCATGCCCAAGCTTAACCATGCCCTCAGCCAACGCCTTAACCACATTCTCCAACCCACCTACCACGGGCCAGTAATGGTGATGAACATGTATTATCTTCATGCTTTACCTCTCACAGCCTTAGCCACTCCTTTTATTGCCGATGACCCATTTAATAATGCATATGTTGATAATATCGCATAATTTAGCATTTTCTTGGTTATGGGGTACTGCCACTTATTCATGAAGTATGTGTGGTTTCTCCACTTCCAATACATCCTGTCCTCCAGGTCTGAGTACCTGTTACCTCCCTGTTCTACTGCAAGGTGGTAGACGCAGAATCTCGGCTCAAAGATTACTTTAAACCCAAGTTCCCTAATCTGCCTTTGCAGATCACTTTCCTCCCTGTAGCCTGTTCCCCCATAACCCTCATCGTACCTAATGCCCTTACTGAGGACCTTGGTTCTCATCATCATTAGGGGTGTTGTGTACTCTACTTCCCTAGGCCCATGTTTAGTGTTCAATATTATGAAGCCTGTGACCCTAGTTAACGTATCAGCCAAGTGCGGTACATTTAATGCGAAGTCTGGGTCAACCTTCCTCCTCCTTAGGTTAATAACTCTACCACCCACTATACCCACTGAGTCGTTCCTAAGCCATTGAAGCGCATTCACTAGGGTTTTGTCCCCTGGGTATATGTAATCGTCATCGTAAAGCACTAATACGTCATCAGCCAGGTTTTCCCTGGCAATATCCAGCACCTGGTTCCTAGCCTTCACAGAGCCCCTCCTACCAACCCTCACATCATGGATAACCTCAAACCCGGCATCCTCAACCTCCTTAATCGCCTTAACGTAAAGCTCCGCCTCGCTTGCCGATGCTGAATCGGCGACCACGATGAATCCCTTAACTAGTTTACTGCCTAGGAATGATCTCAAACACAGCCCTAGTACCCTGGCCCTATTATATGAGGGAATACCCACGAACACCGCCATCAAAACACCAAAGTCTAGGTGTAATACTGCGAAACTTGGTTAGGTCTGGCTTCAGCCTAATCACATGTACACCGTTTATCTCCTCCTCCCTGGGTAGTGAGCCTATACCACTATTCCTGAGCCTATTGTATGTTACCACGTATGTTTCATAACCCCTAGACGCCGTGTACTCCGCTATTTTCCTTGCAACCTCCTCCACACCGCCTATTATCGGCGCGTAGAATGGTGCTACGTGGATTATTCTCATGGTTTTCTCGCCAGT
>Ga0208151_100301_pt1 | contig 22860 bp, 24 predicted proteins | sample ECH_Bhost_MetaG_FD_187130 | JGI IMG/M metagenome (GOLD analysis project Ga0208151, IMG submission 187130) | Hot spring microbial mat communities from Yellowstone National Park, Wyoming, USA - ECH_B host_MetaG (SPAdes) (version 2) | ecosystem: Environmental > Aquatic > Thermal springs > Hot... | reverse complement strand
CCCTAAACACCTTGAGATCGGGGCTGGACGGTTGAGCCCGTGGGCCCCCCACCCGTAGTCATCTACGGGCGAGGTGGGGCCTTGAAGCGGGAAGCCCCGTCCTCGAGGGCGCGGGGTAAGTTCACATTCTCTTCAGCTCCTCTATTCTAGTTCAGAATAATTGAATATAACAAGCTTTATAAGTCTCTTTAAAACCCTGATCCCATGGAACCCCTGACCAGAAGGGTTGACAGATCCAAGTGGACCTTCACTCAGTGGTCCCTCTTCTCCACCCTATCCTTGGGCTTCTTCATTTGGGGGATCTACGCTGCCATAGGCCCACTGTCCTATTCTTCCTTTAAGACTGTACTCACCTTCATAGTCCCCACCTTAGCCACCCTGATCGGGGACCTCGTATTACCTTTCCTATCAGACAGATCGTTGGGAAGGAAGACAGCCTTCTTCGTGACCCTAGGGCTTTACGGTATAGGCGCCCTGGTGATACTCCTCTCGGCTTTCCTACTGCCCAAAACACTGTCCCTAGTGGGGATCTTGAGCGGCGTATTCGTGGGTACGTTGGGTGTCGAGGGGGAGGTACCAGTGGCCCTCTCCTACGCTGGGGAGAACTTCCCGCTCAAACACAGGGAGAAGATCCTGGTCCTAATGCCTAACTTTAACAACCTCGGCGCAGCCATAGCAGCCTTCCTGGCTTACTTAGTGGGCCCAGATCTACAACTCAAGGCGTTAGGCGTACTCACCGCAGTGGTAGTGACAGAGGCTTTCTTGTTGAGGTTGGCGATCCCAGAATCTGTGAGGTGGTTAGTAGTTAAGGGGAGGAGGGATCAGGCAGTGAAGGAGGCCTCCCGCTTCAAGGGAGAGGAGGCCATGAGGGAGGAGGCTATAGCTAAGCGTCTCTCCCTTAAGTCCAGATACCTTTTCCTAGTGATAATAAGCGTGTCCCAGTATCTAACCTACGGGCTCATGGCCTTCGTAGCTCCTCAGTTCTACAGCTCCTCCCTACCTGGCAGCATTGCTTCCTTGACCATTTTCGTTGCTAACATGGCAGCCACTGTAGCGGGAGTAGTGTTAGGGCTGACAGTGTCGAGGCTGAGGACTAGGATCCTCGCAGCCTTCTCCTACTTAGGCGGCACCTTCACCATGGTGCCCATTTCAGCTCTGGCATTCGGTGTGATCCCGTTCTCCGTTATCACATTTTACGCCCTTCTCTCATTGAACATGGTCTTCAGTGAATTCGCGTGGGCGGTGAGGACGATCACCGAACCTCTCCTCTTCCCCACCAAGGTAAGGGCGCTCATGATAGGCTTGGTGAGGGCGATCCCCATATCCTCATACGCCATATCTACACTGTTGACTTCCTCCCTGACATGGCAGGAGTGGGTGATCTACAACCTGGTCCTCTGGGGCTTAGGGAGTTCAGCAGCGCTCTGGTGGTACAGTAAGGGTTACGACACGAATGCCGTGCCCATAGAATTCACCTCCCAAGAAGGTCAACATGAGGCTAGGCTTAAATAAACCGAGAGGTAATTACATTTATGGGAGTCACATACAGGCTCATGTTCGCCACCGATCTACATGGCTCTGAGGTGAGCTTCGATAAACTGGTGAAGCAAGCTAGGAAGACCTCTCCAGATCTGCTAATCCTCGGAGGGGACCTCTTCGGTAACGTGATCATAGCAGTGGAGAGAAGAGGAAGGGACTACTTCCTGGACGGGGAGAAAGTGGACTTAGAGGGAGTTCAGGGGAAGTCCAAGGAGTCTGGATTTTACCTATTCGTTGGAACAAAGGACGAGGTAGAGGAGCTCAAGAGCAATAAATCCCTTTATCACAAGGAGCTGTTGAGGATGGCAGAGGAGAGAGTTTTCAGGTGGACTGATCATATATCCAAGGAGCTAGACAACAGGAAGGTGAAGGTGCTGTGGAATTTGGCCCACACAGATCCCCTAGAGTTGGACAGGGCGCTGAACAGCGCAGGAGTGGAGGTGATGGAGGAGAGGATAGTGGAGTTCAGGGGGATGAACATAGCGAGCCTTGGATTGGCTTCAGGCACGGAGGACGGATTCAGGGTTGCGCCGGATTCGAACCTCTACATGAAGGGAAAGGAATTGTTGGAGAGGTGCGAGAGGGGGAGGACCCTGATCAACTTCCACATGCCCCCACTGAACACCAGGCTGGACGAGAGCAAGGTAGGGGGCAAGAGGACTCACGTTGGATCAAAAGCCGTAGTAGACCTGATCAGGGAGTTCTCACCCTTCCTGGGCCTACACGGTCACGTCCATGATTCCTTCGGGCAGCAGAGGCTAGGTGAGACTCTGGTAGTGAACCCAGGGAGTGCTCACCACGTAGGGGCGCTCAATTATGCCCTGATCAACGTTTCCTTGGAGATCTCGGGCAGGGGTGCAGCTGCGTTAAGCCGTTTCGTAGCTAAGGACGCTAAGCTCTTCACCGACTATTGGTCAGAGACAGCCTAAGGGTTAACTCGTTTCCATTGATCTGCTGCCATTGCCTCGGAAAGGCTTCTTAACCTTTTGCTTAGCTCCCCCGCATGCTTCTATTGATTTAAAACATTAAATTCGAAGTAGTATAACAGGAACGTGGGTCCAACTAAGAAGGGTTTAATCGTGATGGCTGTTTTCTCCTTATTCTACGCCGTTCTAGAAACGGCACTCTATTGGGACCCCTCCCTGTTCCCCTCCAGTCCAGTATGGGAGAGGACTATTTTCACCACCACCGTCTCCCTATACTTCTACAGGTTTATCTACGACACGCTCTTCCTCTTTCCCTCTTGGCTTTCCTCAGGGAAGCTAATCTCCTTCTGGACTGCATGGTACCTAATCTACGGCTCGTTAGCGGAGGACGTCTTCTACTGGATCTTGGAGCTCAAGATCCCTAACTCCTACGCCTGGTTCTACCCTGTATATAGGGGGATCCCTCTCGATGACGTGATCGCAGCGATCTTCCTAGCCATTACCGCGGACTTTTCGAGGCTAAGGCGAGTGGGTGAGAGGCTACACAGGTGATCAGTCTCTTAGTTTCCACGCCCTTTTCAAAGGACTAGAACTCTCTCTTTAGAGGAATTTTACTAAACTCGAGGCCCGAGTTTGCTAAGCTTATAGGGCCCTATTCTCTTAGAGCGCGTTGTTCACCAATGGGTAGGAAGAGGTTTCATAGCCATAGGCTTTATCGTAATGTGCTTCAACTCACTTTATCAATACTCTTGGAACGCCTTAGCCCCACTGATAAGTGGAGGACTTGAGGCTAACCATGTTCAGATCGCCTTGGCCTTCAGTCTCTTCAACGCGATTTCCTCCCTCTCCCAACCGGCTGGGGGTTTCTTGGCGGACAGGAGCGGACCCAAGAGCATCGGCCTGATCGCATAATTCCTCTCGGCCCTGGGCTTCCTCGGCACTTCCTTCTCTCCAAATTTACCTGTTTTCTATACCTCTTGCTCCTTAGGGAGCATAGGAGAGGGCATACTTTATGGAATAGCCGCCAATTTTGCAATGAAGTGGTTCAGGGATAGGATGAGTTTAGCCACAGGAGTAGTTTCGATGGGGGTTCGGATTGGGAGGAGTTTTCGCTACCCCTTTGATCTCCCTAGCCCAGAGCATGAGGCAAGTGACCCTAATCACAGGGATCATGGAATTGGTACTCCTCCCCACTCTCCTCTGGCTCACCGATTACCCCAGAGAACTCAGTGGACAGGAGCCCAAGAAAGTGATCCTGGGTTTAAAGTTCTGGGCGATGTACACGTCCTTCGTCCTAGCTGTAGTCCCCTTACCATGATGTCCTCCTCGCTCAACGTGGTGGATAAGAGCTTACAAAAAATGGGGGTTAAGGGGGCGGAAAGCCTCCCCCCTTCTCGGTAGACCCAAAATCGTATTATGAAAAATAACTCCAACAGGATAATATCGATTCACGATAGATAACAGGATTTATAAGAGTATTAAGAATTCAGTTGAAGAAAGGTTTAAGGTGAGGGAGATGTGGTATTACCACGTGAGTAAGTGAGATGGTAACACCGGTACTCCCTCACCAAAACAACGTTCAACAAATAGGATATAAATTACTTTCCACGCTGAACTTCAAGGGAAGGAAAGGGGAAGAAGTGGCGAGAACCCTCATCTCGGCCTGTCTGTGGAACGATTCAGTAGAGAACAAGTCGAGGGCGTATGGCGTGTCCCCACAGACCGTGAGGAATTACGTGGAGGAGCAAGGGGTGGAAGTGATCCAAAAGCTGTTGGAAAGCGCCAGGAAAATGTCCTTGGAGGTGCTGAAGGGAGTAAGGGAGATAGACCTCTCAATAGACTGGACAACCAAGACCTGGTACGGGAAAACGGTGGGAGGGCTCGGGAGTTCAGAGGAGGGGAGCTCTTGGAACTACGCAACTGCGACGACTAAAGATGGGAAAGTGCTCCTACTGGCCTTCGTCACTCAAGTGAACGGGATGACCAAGGAAGAGGTCGTGAAGGCCCTCGTGGAGCGAGTCGTCGCCATGGGGTTCAAGGCAAGGTTGATGACTCTCGACGCTGGTTTCCACACTGTAGACGTGCTCAACTTCGTTTCGCAGTTCAAGTACGTAATTGCCGTCCCTGTTGGGGACGTGAAGGTCTACCAGGAGTTCGACGGTGAGTATAAGACTAACAGTAAGAGGCACAGGAAGGACGAGCAGGTCGAGTTCAGGCTCCTCGTGTACAGCAAGGAGAAGGCTAAGAGAAAGAGGAGGAGCCTCGTTTACTTCGCTAGGGCTACGAACCTCGACCTACCGAAGGGGGAGGTGTTGGACTTGTACAACAAGGTGAGGGGTCCCATAGAGACCTCTTACCGGAACATCAAGGCTTTTCCCCCATTCACCAGTTCCACCAAGTTCGTCTTCCGCACGTTGGTCTTCGTGCTGGCCGTGGCCTTCTACTCCCTGTACACCGTGTTCAAGGGGGAGGTGAGGAGGGAGGAGTTCAGGTTACTCCTAATACTCTTGTTTTCTGATGATTTATTCAATCTAAAAGATTTTCTACTTAAATCAATAGAACCGCTTATTAATAATATAGATTTATTTTCAAGGAGGTGATTTTGGGTCTACCGTTCAGGGCGGGGAGGAGTCAGCTTGTCGTGTAGAAGGGAACCCCACTGTGAACGCTAGGACCAATGGGAGGGGGAAGACAGGTTCGGTGAGGCTCTCCATGTCATGGCTTAGGGTCTGCCCCCAACCCAGGCGTGGGGAGCCGGATAAGGGAAATGAGGAGAAGGGGATGACATCAAATATCACAAAACCATATGAAAGTCCGACTCGGGAATCTAACCCCACGTCGGTTGAATGGCCCTGGAAACTTCGTAGGAACGATATAGGTCAGCTTAAATAGTGGGTTTCCCCATTTTCCCCATGGGAAAGGTAGAGGTAGCTACCCTAGGGGGAGGATGCTTCTGGTGCACCGAGGCAGTCTTCTCCAAGTTGAAGGGAGTGATCAGAGTGATCCCTGGGTACTCGGGGGGATGGAAGGAGAACCCCACCTATGAGGAAGTCTGCACTGACACCACAGGTCACGCGGAGGTGGTGCAGATCGAGTTCGACCCAGAGCAGATCAGCTTCAGGACTCTCCTGGAGGTCTTCTTTGAGATCCACGACCCTACAACACCCAACAGACAGGGCAACGACGTGGGGACACAGTATAGGTCCATAATACTCTACCACACCGAGGAGCAGAGGAAGATCGCCCAGGAGATCATAGGGGAGATCTCGGGTAAGTATGTGGATCCAGTAGTCACTGAGCTCGCCCCCTTCAAGTCCTTTTACCCTGCGGAGGATTACCACCGACAGTATTATGAGAGGAACAGGGACGAGCCCTATTGCAGATACGTGATCTCGCCCAAGGTGAGGAAGCTGATCACCCACTTCCCAAGGCTGTTGAGGACCGACCTGAGAGAGACGGGCTGAATCCTTCCTCACCTCGACAACGCTTTCACCGTTTCCTTTTATCCCTGCACTCTCATTCCACCCATTTCGTTCACTCACGATCGAGCGTAGGGACTCAGCCCTCAGCCACCTACCCAGCTTCAGGACAGGCGGGTCATGGGACCTGTCAAGGACACGGGACCCACGTCCCCGCTATCCTCCCATCCCCTTGGGTAGAGCCCACATCCAGTGGGGAATCATCTCCACAGGAGGAACTTCTAACACGGACGAACATAAAACATTCCTATTGACGTGAAAAAGAGTCCAGCCCAAGCCTCTAGAGGAAGAGGACACTATGTGTAGGCTCTGCCTGAAGGGGTGGGTCAAGGAACGCGAGTCCGGTGCAGCTCCGAGGAGTCCCATGCCCTACCAAAGGTGGTCGAGGATTGAGTCCCTAAACCTGATCATGATCGGAACCGAACGAAGGTGTAGGAACAAAGGGAAGTGAACTCCCTTCTAGGCCGCCATGCCCTCCTCCTGGATCAGGAGCCTCACGGAGGGGCCCAGATCTGCGGTCAACCTGAGCCATAGAACGAGGAGCTTATAGTAGGACGAAGGCTCACCCCTGATGAGGGCGCTGTAGAGTTGGAAACGCTCTCCAAGGCTGTCCCAGGTAGGGTAGTACTCTTCCCCTCTGCTCATTCGGGCTAAGGCATCGAGGAATACCTTATACCCCACTGGATCGCGGTTTAACATAGCATCCCCGATCCGCTCTGCACCCGATCCGCGCTGCAGGGCTAGGAGTAGGCTCAGTACTGCGGTGATTGCCTGGATCGAGTCCCCCGCTAGGTCCCCGGGCCTGTAGATGGAGAGGCCGCTGGGCTTCGACCTAAGTGGGTGATCCTCCTTCAACTCATACTCCCTCATGGTGAAGGGACTGAAGGGGTCTGAGAGGAATTGGAACCTTCCCTTCCCTGGGATGAATACGTTGGCCACTACCTTGGGTCGCTCCAATGCCGGCCCCGAGTAACGCTTCATCACCTCATACATGCCGAAGAGTGCAGCGTCTGGATTCCTGGAGATCAGGGACGAACTGATCACCTTACCCGCCTGTGAGGCGTACCCTATGACCCTCCTGAAGTTCTTCTCCTCCCTGGACTCCCTCTCCACCCTTTGGCCCCTGAGGGCCCTCCTGAACCTCTCCAGGATTAGGTGGTGTCCTGAGGTTATGTTGGGTTCCAGGTTGAAGGGGTTAATCCTCCCTATTGCCCCGAGCTCCTGGGCCTCACGCATGGGGAAGTCCAGGGCTGTATTGGAGGCCTGGATCAGGGAAGTCCTGGATCCCCCTCCCCTCAGGAAGTCCACGCTCAAGTCCAGGAACTCCCTGGCTATCCTTTGGCTCTCCGTGGGCAAACCTGAGAAGTAGAGCCTAAGGTAAAACTCCTCGTTCCTCAAGAACTCGGGCTCCACCAGTGCCCAGGTTACAGTCTCCACGGGTGGCGACAGGAGACAGGGGTAGTAAACTGAGAGGAGGAAATGGTGGATCACCAAGTCCCTCAAGACCCCTGAGATCTCCCTCACCTGGAGCATGGACATCAGCGAATCCTCAACCTCCTCCCTGTGCTCCCTAAGCCACCCAATGTTCTCTTCGTTCAACCTACGGGGAATTCCCGTCCTCATATATATTTCCTCACCGAGGACGGCCTGGTCCAATTCCACCCTCCAAGAGGTAGCATCCAAGAGTGTCGCAGAGGAGGTGCTCCTCATGAGCCTCCAGTGGCAGTGCTCGTGGAGGAGCGTCCTCATGGACCTGGGGGGATTGAAGCCCTCCATTCCCTTCGCCTCCATTTCCTCTGCCTTCCTTAAACCCTCCTCTTCGAGCCACTGGGAGAACTCCCTTGAGGCCTTTAGCGGATCCTCACTCCTCACCCCCAGTTCCTTCAGGTCCACATCGCGCCTGAGTATTATGGTCTTCCCAGTGTAACTCCCTTCGTCCGCATCCATGTAGACTGAGGGAATTCCTCCACCCTTCTCAATTCCCCCCTCCAGCTCCTGATTCACTGGGATGGAGAGATCGTCGTTAGCTATGGCCCTGGAGATCTTCTCTGCCAGGATTTGCTTGAGGGTGAAAGGGAGGAACCTGGATGCGAAGTAGAAAAGGGAGGGTGAGGCCGTAGCAACTCTGTATATTAACCCCCCTCCTGTTCTCCGCAATTCTCTCCCCTTTTATTTGGATTTCTCCAATTTATCCTTTACCTTTGTCTCAAGGGTCTCCAGGATCCTCACCTCCTCCTCTGAAAGTTCGTCCACGTGTCTGGCCAGTCTCGCAGTGAAGAATTTGACCCTCCTAAGCCTGTCCGCCTTAAGATCCTGAACCTCCTGCAGTCCTACCTCCGTTATGGAGTATATGTCGAACTCGTCCTTGTTCACGTAGCCCAATCTTACTAACCTCTGCAGGGCTTGCCACACGCTCTTGGGGTTGAGTCCTGTACCCCTGGCCACGTCCACCGCCCTGGCTCTCTCCCTCCTGGACAAGAAGACCAGTATCTCAGCGTCTATTGACCCGGGGTCTAAACCCTGCCGCTTGGCCATATCCACCCTATTTGCTTTACTCCCTAATAAACTTACTGAAGTGAGATTCGTCCTCTAGAGAGTAGCTGTATAGGGAATATAAGAATATATTCGTTCATTTCCATACTAGACTCAATCTACAAATAGAGAGAATCTGTATATACACAGATTTATTACGATCTAGGCGTAAGTCGCCCTGTGACTCGAATGGTGTTCGGCAGGAGGAGGGACCGCTACGAGTTGATAGGCGATATCTTAGAGAGCGTGAGGCAGGGGTCTAGGAAGACGCGGCTCATGTATACAGCTAACCTCAGCTTCGAACTCGTGAATAAGTATATAGCCTTCCTGGAGGATAGGGGTCTCATATCCAAGAGGGGTGACACCTACTTCCTCACCGAGAGGGGTAGATCAACCCTGGAGAAGCTCAGGAGGTATAGGGACAACAAGAGGGAGATGGACGAGATCCTCTCGTGGCTCACCGTGGAGCTCGGTAACAGTTAGCAGACAGGGCGATCCAGGTCGCCGGAGTAAACGCCTCCCACGGAGGGGTCTCTGATGGGGGGAGATGAAAGATCGCTTGTGAGCCTAGCGGTGGAGAAAAGAGCCGCAACCTATCAGTGGAGAGAGAACCTCCTGAGGTAATCCAGGTACCCCTCTATGTTCCCCAGGTCGTAGACTTCCCTCACCTCCACTGCTCTGAAGGGAATACCCCTCCTGAGCATGAGCCTTATGCCCTCCGTGAGCTGGAGTTCCTCATGCACAGGGGAGTCCCTCAAGGCCCGAAATATCTCCCTGGTGAAGGCGTAATAGGGGACTATGACTTTCCTGGACCTGGGATTCACTGGTTTCTCCTCCACCTCCAACACCCTGTCCCCCTCCAGGGTTACTACCCCGTAGGGTCTGGGGTCCTCCACCTCCGTGATCAGGAAGGAGTTGGCCCTGATCTGCGGGATCCCCTGGATGACCGTGTCCGCCCCCACCACCATGAACTCCTCCTCGGTGAAGGGCTCAGCCCTCAGGACGGCGTCCCCGAATCCCCGAGGTTGGGGTTGGTTCACGAAGGCTATATTGGACCCCTCCACCCTGCTGTAGAACTCCCTGAGGCCCTTGGCCTGTTTCACCTTCCCCCTCTGCTCCAGGTAGTCCACGAACTCCCAATCCGGAGTGAAGTAGTCCTCTATGACCCTCTTCCCCCTGCCCACCACTATTATGAAGTCCCTGACTCCAGCGTCGTAGAGCATCTCGAAAATAACGTGGATCACCGGCTTCAACTCCCCGTTCCTGGGGATGGGGAGCATCTCCTTGGGGATCTCCTTGGAGGCCGGGAGCATCCTCGTCCCGAGTCCCGCTGCGGTTATTACGGCCTGCATTACGGTGCACCCAATCCCACTGCCCTGAATTTAGTGTGATCCATCAAGCTCGGGTCCAACACCCTCCTCCCGTCCACTACGTATTTCCCCCTGAGGAGGCCCTCGATCCCCTTGAAATCTTCCCACTCTGTGGCTATGATCACCCCCTCCGCGTCCCTGATGCACTCCTGGAGTGTTCCTGAGACCTTGACTCCCTCCACCCTCGCCTTAGGATCGTAGGCCTCAACCGAAGCCCCCTCCTCCTCCAGGATCTGCACCACCTTCAATGCCACACTCTCTCTCGTATCGTCTGTATTGGGTTTGAAAGCCAGGCCTAGGACGCACACGTTCCTACCCTTTAGGTCACCCATCATCGACTTCAGGACCTTGACTGCCCTCAAGGGCCTTTCCCTGTTCACTTCCACCGCAGCCCTAACTGTCCTGAGCTCCTCCCCCATTTCAGAGGCGAAGGCCAGGAAAGCGGCCGTGTCCTTGGGGAAACACGATCCTCCCCACCCCAATCCCGCGTTGAGGAAGTGGGGGGAGATCCTCTTGTCGAGGCCCAAGGCCTTAGCCACTGACCTCACGTCGCACCCAGGGAGCCTCTCGCAGAGGTTCGCGACCTCGTTTATGAAGGAGACCTTGAGGGCCAGGAAGCTGTTGGCAGCATACTTGATCATCTCCGCCTCCTCAGGGTTGACCCTAATTACCGGAGCCTTGGTGAAGGCCCATATGGACTCCACCAAGTCCCCTGCCTCCTTGGTGAAGCTCCCCACCACTACCCTGTCAGGGTGCAGTGTGTCCTCCACTGCGCTCCCCTCCCTCAGGAACTCTGGGTTAGATACTACCTCCCTCCCCGTGATCTGCCTCACCCTCCTGGCCGTCCCCGGGACCACTGTGCTCTTGAGGACCACTACGGAGTCCCTCCTCAACACTTGGGAGAGGGATTTAGAGGCTGAGAGGACGTGGTCGAGGTTTATTTTACCTCCCACAGTGGGGGTTGAGACGGCAATGAAGGTTATGTCCACGTCCTGAAGGGAGGAGTAGTCCGTGGAGAAGCTCAACCCGCTCTCTACCAGGAGAGGGGCCAGCCCCGGCTCGAAGAAAGGCGCCTTCCCCTTCCTGAGCCTCTCCACCTTCCCCTGATCTACGTCCACTCCCCTCACTTCGTGTCCCACCTTTGCCAGGACCGCTGCGGTTACTAACCCGACGTAGCCTAAGCCCACTACCCCTATCCTCACTGGAGGACACCCTTGAACCAGGAGATGGTGATCCTCAACCCCTCCTCCAGGGGGATCCTTGGTTCCCAGTTGAGAAGCCTTCGGGCCTTGCTCACATCCGCTGCCCTCCTCGGGGGATCGTCGGGTCTAGGGGGGAGGAACTTCACCTTGGACCTGCTGCCAGTGAGCCTTATTACGGTCTCCGCCAGGTCCAGGATCTTCACCTCCCTATCTGAGCCCACGTTTATGACCTCCCCCTTGAGTCCCTTACCGAAGATCGTCCTGATTGCAGCGTCCACCCAGTCCTCCACGTAGAGGAAGGCCCTGGTTTGGAGGCCGTCCCCAAAGACTGTGAGGTACTCCCCACGAAGGGCTTGGTAGATGAACCTCGAGATCACCCTTCCGTAAGTCCCGTCCTCCCTGAGTCTGGGACCGTAGATGTTGAAGGGCCTGTGTATCCTCACGTCGAGCCCGTATTGTCTATAGTATGCCATGGCCAGGGCCTCAGAGAACCTCTTGCTCTCGTCGTAACAACTCCTGGGTCCTATGGGGTTCACGTAACCCCAATAGTCCTCGGGGGTGGGGATCAGGGAGGCCTTACCGTAGACCTCTGAGGTTGAAGTGTAGAAGAAGACCGCGTCACTCCTCCTGGCCACCTCCAGCATCCTCTGCGTCCCTAAGGAGTTGGAGAGGGCGGTGTCCACTGGGTGCGCCATGTAGTCCTCTGGGGAAGGCCTCGCTGCTAGGTGGGCCACCACATCGAACTTCTCCTCTGTCTGGAAGTCCTCGACCCTCTGCCTGATCACCCTCACGTGAGGGGGTGGGGAGAAGTATTTGGCGGTGGAGAAATCGTCCACCACCGTGACTTCATGCCCCTTGAGGGCCTCAACTAGGTGGGACCCTAGGAAACCTGCACCACCAGTAATGAGGATCTTCACGGGGAGAATAGGAAGAGCGTGTAAATAAGGTTAGCTTTCCTGGTTCACCCTTTGTCCCCCTCCCAATGCGGGGAGGAGGGACGTTCTTTTGGGCTTCTCAGGCCATGATCAGTTGGAAACCCTCACTCAATAGGTCCTCGAAGGCGTAGTGATGATCCTCGTCACCTATTAGCTTCACCTTGAGCTTCTCCCTAAGGTTGAGGTGAGGGGGAGAGGCGCAGTATCCGCATGCCCCCAGTAACAACCCTTCCCTGACAGCCTCCTCGTATGCGGGTTTGAGTCCCCTATAGGGACTCTCGGAGACAGGGATCTTGACCCCGAGGCCGTCCAGGTAGATCAGGACCCTGTTGCCGCTCCTCTTGAGCGAAACAGCATAGTGGAAAGCGTGGGCTGCCCTTACGGATTCGGAGAGGCTGGAGGGATCGTCCATTATGACGAACAACAGGTTTACCATGCCCAGGTCTATTTCCCTTTTAATTTAAGTTTTTCCCCAAATTCCCGGTTTTCCCTACACTTTCATTTGAATCATTTCGTTCAATCGTGATGGAGTGTAGTGACTCAGCCCTCGACCGCTGCCCAACTTCAAGGTGGGTGGGTCGTGGGACCTGAGCCCAAGGGCGTGGGGCCTACATCCCCTGCTTCACTCCCCCTTGGGCAGGGCCCACATGGGTGTGGGAGATCACCTTTCATCAATGAGAGATCCAGAATAACAAATGTAAGAACATTCCTGTTAACGTGAAAAAGGGATTCAGCCCCGTACAGTGATGATCCGCCACTGCAATGGCGTCCGCGTTAGCTGGGTATTGGGCTGGGCCTGGTGAACCGCGGCCCCTCCAAGTCCTAGCTCAACTCGTCAGTCTTGACCACCCTCCCCTCCCTCCAGGACCTATAGGCGGCGAGGACCAGTCTCAGCGCCTGAACCCCGTCCTCTCCTCTGGCCCTGGGCTCTCCACCTTCCTCTACGACCCTCACGAAGTCCTCTATCATGTTCCTGTCGGAATCAGGGCCGAAGCTGGAGAACCTGAAGCCCTTCTCGTCAGCCAACCATATGTTCTGATTGAACGCGTTGAGCGTGATCACCCCCTTACTCCCCACGATGCGCATGAACACGTCCCCCCACTGCGGCCAATTCCTGGGCCTGGACCAGCTGCAGTCTATGGACACAGGAGTCCCATCCTGGAGCTTGGCCAGGAGGAGCGCGTTGTCCTCTACCTTGAGGTCGTATATCCCCTTGCCCACGAAGCAGTTGACCTCTGAGAACTCCTCACCTGTGAACCACCTGGTTAGGTCGGCCACGTGAACCACGTGGTCCATGATGGCCCCTCCTCCGGAGAGGGAGGGCTCCACGAACCAGCTGAAGGGACACCTACCGTGGTTTGTGCACGTAATCGCCCTGAGTTCCCCCACCTCCTTGAGTCTATTCTTGACCTCCAACACCGCGTCGTGATACCTCATGGTGAAGGCTACCTGCAACTTTACCCCCGCCCTCCTGGCCTCCTCCACCATGGCGTTACCATCCCTGAGGGTGGTGGTTATGGGCTTCTCCACGAGGACGTGCTTCCCGGACCCCAGCAAGGGGAGGGCCATGGAGGCGTGCTTGGCGTTCTCCGAGGTCACCACTGCCGCGTCCACAGGATCGTTGACGATCTCCTCCAGACTCCTATAGACCTTCCTGGGTTTCAGCGCCTCCACCACCTTACTCAACCTCTCCCCATCATCGTCGTAGACACCTGCCATGATCACCCTCCCCTCCCTCTCCATTTCCCTCAATGCTCTGGCGTAACTCCAGGCGTGCATGTGGGCGAAAGATACCAGGGCTACCCTGATCACCCTCCCCTCACCTCCACCACCTTACCCTCAAGGGCGCTCTTCCTCACCGCTTCACCCAGCCTCACGCTCTCAACCCCTTCCTCAGGGTCCAGGGCGCTCCTACCAATCCTCACCCCTTCCAGGAATGCCCGCATCTCCTTGAGGTAGGCGTCCTCGTGGAAGGGGGAGTATGTCCTCTGCCCCTCACCTTGAACCTCGACGGTCCAAGTGGACCTATTGTCAACCGTGAGCATTCCAGACCTCCCAGCCACCTCCAGGTAGGTGTGGAAGGGGGATCCAGGGGGCATCTCCCAGGAAGCCTCGGCGTACCCTATCTCCCCTCCTCTGAACTCCAGGGTGGCCATCACATGGGTCAGTGCCCCTCCGATCCCCTGGCTTCTCCCCAGGGCGTGGACTCTCCTGATCTCCCCAAGGGTCCACCTCAGGAAGTCCAAGTCGTGGATCATGAGGTCCATGGCCACTCCCCCGCTCATCTCCTCCCAACGATACCACTGGGGCTCGGGGGGGAGGTACTTCAACCTGTAGGCCCTCGCGACCCTGGGCTCCCCAATGCTCCCCTGGAGGATCAGCTCCCTCGACCTCACATACTCCGGCCAGAACCTGAGGCAGAGGCCCACGAAGAGGACTAACCCCCTCCTCTCGGCCTCCTTCTCCATCTCCTGGGCCTCCTCGACCCTGAGGGCCATGGGCTTCTCCACGAACACGTGTTTCCCCGCCCTCAGTGCCTCCACCGTCACGGGGTAGTGTGTGTAATTGGGGGTGGAGACGAGGACTGCGTCGAGTGATGGATCGCTCAGCGCCTGCCTCCAGTCCTCATAGACCTTAGCGATACCGAAATGGGCGGAGAAGGCTTTCCCCTTCTCCAGCCTCCTGGAGTAAACTCCTACCACCTCTGCCGAATCCCTCAGTCTCTCCAGGGAGCGCATGTGAGCCCCCCTCACTATCCCTCCAGCCCCTATTAGGGCCAACCTCACCCTGTCCAAAACCTCACCCCTTTACCTGCTCCTCTACCAGTTAATAAAGGCCTGGTTTCCCTGGAGAGGGCCCTCCTCGCGATCTAAGGCGCCCTGGATCCCCTTCATGGACGAAAAGGCCGTGGTTAACAGTTCAGCTTAAGCCGTAAATCATGGTTATGAACACCAACGGAGAGTGTGGTCGTGAAGTCCGTGGGTCCACAAGGGTGGGTGTATGTCAACTAGGTCAAGTGAGGCAAAGAAGGGTACGTTTCCCCCACACTTCGCTGAGGGAAGCGGGTTTGGGTCACCAGGGGGCGGAGAGGGGCGAAAGGGGAAACCTGACTAGGTGAAGCCCGAGGGCTAGGGGTCGAATTCATGAGACTTCAATGGGACCCGAACTCCTCACGTAGCTCTGATGAGGGGGACAAAGGATCGTTCCCCACGTGAACCACAACCAAAGGGAAGTTTTCGCTCCTCACACCTTGAGGGCAGTGGAGGTCGAGGTCTCATCGATCTCCTCCGCTGCCACCTCCCTACCCAGGAGGTGGGACCTGTATATACCCTCGGCCAGGAGGAGGTGGTTGAGTCCGATCTCAGCAGTGGGGACGAGTTGAACCCTCCCCTGTAGCGCTGCGACCCAGTGGTTGACCGGGGAGTCAAAGGCATCTTCGTTGGGGTTATAGGCGTGACGCCTGAAGTTGAAACCGTCCAGGTCGAAAGTCACGTCCCCGTCCAGTTCCTGCATATAGGCATGATAGGAAAGGGCTTTCTCCTCCTCTCCCAGTTTGATCCCGCCCAGGGAACCCAGGACGTAACTCCCCTCCACTCCACTCAAGTTCGCCGCCCAAGCCTCGAAGACCTCCATGGTTATCCCTCCCTGGAGATCCGCAATTCCCACCCCCAGTTCCTCCACATCGAACCCGCTCTCCCTTCTCCTCTCCTCGTTCATGGGCATCTCCTGGAACACCCTGCCCTTAACCCTGAGGGGTTTGGGGTTCCCCAGGAGGTAGAGGATCTGTCCAACGTGGTAGACCGCCATGTCCAGGAGCGCTCCACCCCCGGCCCACTGCTTCATGACGAAGAACTTGGTGCCGTAGCCGTCCACGAAGGGCCTACCTCTCCTCCTGAACCCAGAGGACCTGGCTAGGAATATCCTCCCGAGCCTTCCCTGGTCTATGATGGTTTTAGCAGCCTTGGTTTGGACCCTGAATACAGTGCTCAGCTGCATGAAGAGCATCCTCCTATTCTCCCTCGCTTCCTGGAGCATTGCCCTCCCATCAGCGTAGGAACCGGCGAGGGGCTTCTCCACGAACACGTGTTTCCCCGCCCTCAGTGCCTCCACCGCCACTGGCGCATGGAGGTTGTTGTGGAGGCAAACGTCCACAGCCTGGATCTCGTCGTGTTTGAGGAGTTGCCTGAAGTCAGTGTAGGCGTGGGGGACGTTATACTGTTTAGCGGAATTCTCCAGTGCCCCCCTATCCACGTCCGCAACCGCCACCACCTCCACGTCCCCCCTCTTGGAGTAGTCCGCCAGGTGTCTCCTCCCTATTATGCCCAGGCCTATTACGCCAACTCTGACTCTCTCCACTTCTCTCAATCCCTCCAAGTCCCCTTGACCACCCACACGGGCTCGGAGGGGTTGAAGTATTCCTCCCCCTTGACCAAGAGACCCTCTATCATCTCCTCCTTCACCTCCACTCCTATGCCCGGCCCCTTGGGGACTAAGGCGTGGCCGTCCTCCACGGGAGTCCCATGCCCTATGATCTCCTTCTTCCACTCAGGGAAGAAGTCGTAGAAGGACTCCTGGATCAGGAAGTTCGGGATCGCTGCGTCGAGCTGGAGCGTGGCAGCGTTGAGGATCGGCCCCTGCGCGTTGTGGTAGGCCATTTCCACACCGAAGGCCTCGGCCATTGCGGTGACCTTCCTGGCCTCCGTTATCCCACCTATCCTGTAGAGGTCGATCTGGAGGAAGTCCACTAACCCCTCCTTCAGGAACTGGAGGGCTGCCTGCTTGGTTATTATCCTCTCTCCCAGGGCTACCTTGAGCTTGGTCCTCCTCCTATACTTCCTGAGCGCCTCCAGGTCCTCGGGATGAACGGGCTCTTCCATGAACAGTGGGTTATACTTCTCCAGGGCCTTTGCGATCTTGATCGCTGCTTGGTAGTTGAACCTCCCGTGGTGCTCTATTAGGATTTCCCCCTCCTCCCCCATGACTTCCCTCACCACCCTCACCCTCTCCTCAGCTATCCTTAACCCGGTTTCGGTTATGGAGTCGAAGTGGGGACCAAAGGGGTCGAACTTCAAGGCCTTATACCCCTTGGCCTTCACCTCCTTGGCCTTCTCCGCGAACTCCTCCGGAGTGACGCAGTTCCCATACCAGCCATTGGCGTAGACCTTCACCCTATCCCTGGTTGATCCCCCTATCAATGAGTGAACCGGGGCACCCAGGTACTTTCCGATTACGTCCCAGCTGGCTATGTCTAAGGCGCTGAGCGCTGAGGTGGACTCTAGGGATATGGAGAGGTTGAAGTCGTGCTTATACCACTCCCTCCTGTTCCCCTCCACGTCGAAGGGGTCTTTCCCCACGTATACTTTCCCTACCTTCCTTACCATGGCTTTCATAGCGTCAGCCCTTAGGGCTGCCACCGTCTCTCCCCATCCCACCACTCCGTCCGATGTGGTTACCTTAGTCAGGACCATGAGTGAGGCCCAGGTGGCCGCTGCCACCTCCTTGCCCAACAGGAAGACCTCAACGTTGGATATCTTGGCCATGCTCACCCTCATGTAGCCTCGGTTAAAATCCTTTCGCATGCAGAGCTGTATACTGACTCAAGTGACTACGTAGTAAGGCGCCGTGACGTTAGCTGCCACTATTACGTCCACCCACATGCCCGAGGCTGCGTGACCAGGATAGGGGCAAGCGATCCAGTATAGCCCTATCTGCAGTGGGGGTGAGAAAGCGGTAGCCGATTGGCCTGAAGTCAGGTAGTTCCCAGAGAGAGCACCCTGAGGGAGCTGGACGATAACTTGTCCATCCTGGGAGAGTTGAATGCTGGGAACTGAAACGTTCGGCTTGATCAGGACTGCTCCGTGGGGGAGCGGGTTCTCGTTGGTGTAAGTCAGCCTTATGCTCCAATTGGCTGGGATGTAGATCTTCATGGTCCCGGAGGAAGTCCCATTGTAATTGAGGGGATCGTCTGTGTTCAGGGAAGCTAAGTAAAGGAGGACAGTTTTGTTCGAGGCTATGTAGGGCAGGGGTGTTCCAGGGAGCTTGGAGGTTGTAGTCGTGGTAGTGGTTGAGGTAGTCGTTGTCGTGGAGGTCGAGGTAGTCGTTGTGGAGGTGGGCGGGGTGGTAATTACAGTAGTGGTGGGCGGGGTGGATGTCGTGGAAGTAGTAGAGGTTGTGGTCGAGGTTGTAGTCGTGGTAGATGTCGTTGTGGTAGTGGTCGAGGAGGTCGAGGAGGGAGGAGCGATTACGGACAAGCTACTGGATGTCGTGGAAGTGGTGGAAGGCGGAGGGGTTGTCGTAGGAGTTGAGGACGTGGAAGTTAAAACGGTGGAGGTAGGGGTGGAGGTATGTTTGATCAGGGGTAAAACAGTGAATACACTAGCTATTACTATTATGACGACTATGGCGATTACTACACCCAGTGTGAACTTAGATATAGCTCTCGACATGGCCTCCCCTTCACCATTCCGTGTTAAATAGTTTTCCCAGATTTTTCGGTGAAGCTAGGGAAACCACTCCCTTCACTGCTAGAGGGTGGATTGAGGGGCGGAAAGCCCCGCGAGTGGAGATAGGTAACCCCTCATGTGAACTACCCGTAAGGGCGGGGTAGTTCACCTTCGACACGGCAGGAAAGGCAGACGTTATTCACTCACTGCTTCCACTTCTTAGGATAGCTTCTTGGCTTTCTTCGGTTTCTCCTCTGAGGGCATTACGGATCTGACAAAATGAATGACAAGCCTCGCCCCTTCTAGGGGCGGGGTAAAAGTTTTTAGGCCTAAACACCTATCTCTCTTCAAGATACCTTCCTCTGGTCAACTCTTAGGGCATGAGGAGCGGGAGCCGACTCCTCCCGCAATACCGGAGGAGGGCATCTACGAAGTTAAGTATGAAAATAGGAGGACAAATGTAGTCCGTCTTCTCCCAAACGGTTTTCAAGAGAGGAAGTTAAGGAAGTTAGCGGATGCTTCTGCCAGATTATTCAACGAAGTCAACTACGAGAGAAGACAGCAGTTCTTTCGCGGAGAGAGAGTGGACTTTCAAGGTACATATCAGAAGTACTACGATAAGTACAAGGACATACTAGGTGTTAACGCACAGCAAGTACTCAATAAGAACAACGAGGCTTGGTCATCGTTCTTCTCCCTCCTTAAGCTGAAGAAACAAGGAAGACTGCCACCTCACATGAACCACGTTTCACCACCACGTTACTGGAAGGAGTCGAAGAGGAGGAAGTTGATCCTGGTCGTCAGACAAGATAGATATGAAGTGGATGAGCAGAACAACAAGCTCATCCTCAAGGACTTCGATCTCGAAATCGAATTCGCTGGCAGGCTGAGGTGGTACGGTAAGCAGGGCAGGCTGGAAATACACTACGACGAGAACGCTTGGTACGCCTCAATCCCAGTTGATGTCGGAGTAGAGGTCACTAAAACTGGAAAGAAGAGTAAGTGGATCGTACGCGGTGAAAGGAAGTCCATTCAAGTTGAGGCTCCAAAGGGAAACAAGGTCGCGTCCATCGACTTGGGTATAAACATCCTAGCGAGCGTGGTAGTAGACGACGGAACGTGGTTACTCTATAAGGGTGTTAGGATCAAGGAAGAGTACTTCTACCTTCAAAGGAAGATAGCTGAAGTTCAATCTCTCGCGGACGAGGCAAGAAATCTAGGCGAATATGAAGCTCAAGAAGGACTCAACAGAGAGAAGAGGAGGCTCTTCAAGAAATTAACTAGACGCCTTCTTCACCTCTACAGGAACTTAGCTTCCAACCTGTTGGAGCGACTTCACGATCAAGGAGTTTCAATCATCCACCTGGGCTACCCATTCAACATCGCACAGGAGAAGGGCAACAAGTTCACCGTGAACTTGTGGTTATACCGAGAACTAATGAACATTATCGAATTGAAGGCTCAGGAGTACGGTATGAAAGTATACGAAGTTGTTGAGTATAACACGTCTAAGTACTGTGCCTACCACAACGTTGAAGTTAGGAGGAAACCAAGGGGAGTAGTCAGTTGTCCTAAGGGGCATAAGCTGCACAGCGACTTGAACGGTGCATTGAACACCCTGAAGAAGGCTATTGGCATCGTGGTTTCAACAGTGAAAAAACCGTTATCATTCCTGGTGTTGCATAACGGAGTAGCACCCGTAAAGGGGTGTAACACCTAAGACCTCGGGGAACCCTCGCCCTTTAGGGCGGGGAGGAGGTCAGCAGTTTGGACGTTCAGAGGTTGATATTCAAGGGTGTGGTAATGGTGGGGTTGGTCAACGGACAGAAGCTTCACTTCGAGAGGGCTCTTTGGGCATCTGGCGTCCTGGAAGACGGTGTGGCCGGGGGCGGTGAAGGTACTCGTAACCACGGAGGTCAAGATTCAGGAATTCGATGAGGTAAAGAGGGTTTTGGAGAGGAAAGAGGAGGGAGAAATTAAGGTGAAGTTGATATGGTCCTAGCCCTTGATTTTATCTATTAACTCGTCTAGCGGAGGACAGTACACCGCCACCTTCTGGTCCAATATGTACACCTTCCTTCCATTGACGGAAAATGCGGGCAGAGTTACACCATTCACGGTAAAGGAACCCAGTTTCAACTTAGACCCCGCTAATCCTACCAACCTCCACTTTAGTTTCCCTTCTTTCACTTTGGTGGGAATAGGTAATATGAAGACTGCCCTATCGAACCCAGTACGACTGGCAATTACGGTAAGTTTGTCTCCCTCCATGTAGACTCCGTACCGATTCCTCCTGATGAACAAGGCTAAGATCACAACGAACAATGCGAGAACTGTTCCTGTTATCAGTATTGGTAACATCTCGTTTAGACCGAAGATGATACCCAGAACCACGGATACAAGGACCAATCCTAAACCTATGGCCAACAATGAGAGGATCGCCGGGTCCTTCATCACGTCAGTTTCAGTCAGTCGACAGAGTTCCATCTTAGCACACCCATCTCGACCGGAACAGAAAGTAGTGTAAGGAAAAAGGCGACCATGGCGAACTCTAGGTAGGGTATTGCCTTAGTCAAGGCCCACCAAGCTGCAAGGGAATCTATGAACCCAAGGGGCATGGCCATGAACAAATACCTTAATTTCCCCCTGAACACGGCCATGTAATCCATGAAACCCCAGTACATATGCGCCAACAACGATGTCGTCCTGTCAAGAAAATGGGGGAGAAGGAGAGGTATAAAGTTCACTGCTGAAGAGATCAGTTGACTGAGATTCAAAAGGCCTGATAAACCCAAAAGTATGAAATTTTCGCAGAACGCCAGATAGATACCGTAGGTGAAACCCATTTTCGCTTCCCTCAAGTTCCTCCTCCCCAACCTCAGGAAAACGTATGCCAATCCAACCTCAGCCAACGCTGTTTCTGCACCGGCTATGAGATAGGCAACCAAGGTAGGGGAATCCACAATTGGGATTAGTAGTGAGCTCACGATCACCTTGGACAGAACTGCCAGGAAGTAAGCTGGTACGCTTAGGGCCAGAAGTATCCAAGACCTTTTCACGAACAGGACCGGAACCCCTCCCACAGCCAATGAGATTGCCACAAAGGCTAAACCACCAACGTTCATAACTAATCTTCCGGGAGGTAATATAAATCTGTCCAGAGAAGCGCTTTCACCTCTTGAAAGCGTAGTGGGAGATCAGGGAGAGGATCTCCTTCCCCTTCTCCTGAAAGTCCGTTGAGGTAAGGAGCATGAGGTTAATGAAGAGGTCTAGGGCAATGGAGTAGTCCACTGGGTCTACTCCCTGGGGGATAACGTTATTCTTACTTATAATGTCCATAGCCCTCTTCCTTATCTCGCCGTAGAGTTCCAAGGCCCTTTTCACCTTTTCGTCCCTTGGTTCTGGGGCAATGAGAGAGGGAACCATGAAGAACACAGCCGTGGCCCTATAATATTTCACCTCCAGGTTTCCTGTCTTTTCCTTCCTCACAACCTCCACTATCCCCTCCCTCTGGAGCCTCATGAGCCTCCTCCACACGTTGGTTAGAGGCAGGTTAAGCTTTCTGGCCAGAGCGGAGGCACTCATCTCTGACCTAATTAGGGTCTTCACGATCTCCATGTTAACCCTGTCCTGGAGGAGTTCAGCTCCCCTGGGGCCAACATGGGATAGCCTCTTCACAGACTAACTATATCCAGTGGTTATATAAATGGAACTTCCGTTCCGCGATTTAAACCTGGTTTAAGATCCCACAGTATGTCCATAGCGGCGTTACAGAAACTGGGGGTTAAGGGGGCGGAAAGCCTCCAGCGGGATGGATAGCCCCTCATTTTAAATACCCCTTCGTCGAGACGATTTTTGCTGATGATAACGACGCTCCTCCCCAGCTCGGTTCAGGGAGTGGGACTGAGGGAGGGGCAACCATCACCTTCCTTTCCCCCTACTGGGCTTCACGGATGGAAGTCCCCTCTTCAAGTGGGGGTGGTCCTCTGACCCACTGCCCACCAGGGGTGTAGTCCCGAATCAATGGGGGGAAAGATGAGCCCTCTGGGAGGGAACCCTTCCGGGGCGGGGAGACGTCAGATAAAAGATCCCCTCCTTCGGGGATCCAGGTCGTTCCAATAGGAGTGGTCCTCTGACCCACTGCCCACCAAACGAGGGATGTGACCTTCATGGCTGGAACCATGAACCATATGGAACCCTTCCGGGGCAGTGAGGGAGTCAGAATCTCCTCAAGGGGTTTAGGGCTTCATTGAAGTCTCACGAATTCAACCCTAGCCCTCGGGCTTCACTGAGTCAGGTTCCCTTTCACCGTTTGTCCCTATACTTTCATTTCAATCATTTTATCTTCAATCATGATCGAGTGTAGGGACTTAGCCCTCAACCACTGTGGGTCATGGGACTCCTTAGAGCCCAACGGCACGGGGCTCACATCTC
>Ga0208151_100300_pt1 | contig 22912 bp, 25 predicted proteins | sample ECH_Bhost_MetaG_FD_187130 | JGI IMG/M metagenome (GOLD analysis project Ga0208151, IMG submission 187130) | Hot spring microbial mat communities from Yellowstone National Park, Wyoming, USA - ECH_B host_MetaG (SPAdes) (version 2) | ecosystem: Environmental > Aquatic > Thermal springs > Hot... | reverse complement strand
AAAGGTGGTACACTCCTGCTACAACATCTGGTACAGTATCAGGTGCTTTTACTCTTAATCCCACTTATTACAACCAGTATTATGTCTCTGTCTCCTATTCCATCTCAGGTGGTGGTACTGGTTATTCTGCACCTGTACTAACATACTACTCGCTTGGCACACAAACAACTTATACCCTATCAACCACAGCATCTTCGATCTGGATAGATGCTAACTCGTGGAGTGTGACTAACCCACTCTCAGGCTCTTCTTCAACGGAAAGATGGCAAACGACAACACCATCTGGTACTGTATCATCCACAGCATCAATCGCACCTGTGTATTACAACCAGTACGCCTTTACAGTATCATATAGTGTAGCAGACGGTGGTACTGGTTATTCCGCCCCAACATTCTCTTGCACACAATTCGGCTCAGCTTACTCATACACAGCTACAACCACAGCAACGACAGTGTGGTGCGATGCTGGTTCATCGTGGAGTGTAACAAACCCCTTAGGTGGTTCCTCTACCACTGAACAATGGTATACGCCTGCAACCACAAGTGGTACTGTTAGCGCGGCGACAACCGTCAACCCCACATATTACAACCAGTACTACATCACAACATCCTATTCCATCTCAGGTGGTGGTACTGGTTATTCTGCCCCTGTCTTAACATACTACTATTTAGGAACACAAACAACTTATACTGAAACCACAACTGCAACATCATTTTGGGCAGACGCCAACTCTTGGTCCATCACAAACCCATTAGGTGGCTCCACTACAACCGAACGATGGTATACTCCCACGGCGACATCTGGTACGATATCAGGTGCCGTCACTCTATCATTCACTTATTATAACCAGTACGCAATAACCGCAAGCTTCACAATTGCAGACGGTGGTACTGGTTATTCCGCCCCTGTCCTATCAGGTACACAATTCGGTTCAGCTTATTCTGTGGCACTATCATCGACGCAATCACAAGTTGTTTGGTTAGACGCAGGCACATCGTGGTCTATTACCAACCCATTATCAGGTTCCTCTACCACAGAACGATGGTACACGCCTGCTACAACATCTGGTACAGTATCAGGTGCTTTTACTCTTAATCCCACTTATTACAACCAGTACTACTTAACGTTCCAATTATCCTTCGCGAACTCTGTTTCTGGTTTGACACTATCTTCTCCAACAGTTTCTGCGACGCAATTCGGTTCAGCTTACACCGTAACGGTACCAACAACAGGTTCCGTTTCTGTGTGGCTAGACGCAACCACAACTTGGACGCTCAACACGCTTGTAATTTACCAGAACGCCGCAGGTACGCAGAGGGTTGCAACAACTTCACAATCCGCTTCCGTTACTGCGTCAACCACAGTAACATTCACTTATTACAACCAGTTTCTTGTGAACGTTCAGGGATTAAACACGCAGTACACTGTTTTCGGTGTGCAGTACTCCGCAACCGCTTCCCTCACAAACCAGTGGGTCGATGCTTTTTCCGTGGTTTACACTTCAGGTGATTACAACTACCAGTGGCAGATCAACTTTCCTTCATTCATCTATCAAGCACCATCTGGAATGCAACTTCTTTCGAATGTTTCAGTATCGAGCATAGCGTGGAACCCCTCTTCGCTTTCACTCTCGTGGACGGCACCAGCATCGAAAAACTACGTTTACGTTCCTCCTCAGTTAGGCATGGCACCTGCCTCTGTAACGGACAACGGTGTTTCAATCACGTACACGTGGAACGCTCCCCTTCTCTTCTTCACAGGCTCATCAAACTTCGTAGTCGCATTTTCCACTCAAGTGATTAACACAAACACTGGTTCTTCCACACCTTATACTGGCATTTCACAATCAACAACAAGCTACACGTTTATAACTGGTTCATGCGCTCCAAACCAGCTACCACCAACACCTCTTCAGCAACTTGAACAAGGCTGTATCATTCCTGCAATCTTTAATACGTATGCCGCAACGGTAGGTCTTCCATTTCTGTTTATAATTTTGGAAACACTGTTTTCGGTGATGGTGTTTCTTAAGACGGATAACCCAGTTGCGGGTAGTATTGTCGCACTGATCTTTGCGGTGGTTTTTGCCTTTCTATTCCCAGCTAAATTCTTAGAGATTGTATTAGTGATGGTTGCGGCGGGTGTCGCCTCTGCGGTGTTCTTCCTAGTTGGAAGAGGAGACTAACACTTTTTTTCTTTTACGCACCTTTGTTTTTATGCTGGAAAAAAACCCGCAAGTCGAAGCAGGAACAATTGTCAAGGCCGCGGCTTTTTCTAGTAGCAGTGGTGGCAGTGGGGATAGTAGTAACACACGAAAAAGTTATTCTGTCCAAAGCGCATCTCCGCAAAGTACGTCACAACAAAGCACATCTGGTACACAGCTTTCTCCTGACGACTTTTTGAAAGCAACACGACAGAGGTTGGACTTACTTTTCCGCTCAGGAATTCTAACGCAACAAGGCGAAGATTGGGTTTTACGAAAAGTGAAAGACACGCTCTCACTTAATTTGGCAAACACTCCGCTCATATCAGATATGGGTGCAGACCTTTTAGGCATCTTTAAAAACCAAACACTTACAAAAGAGGAAATAGCACAGTATGAAGTAAATAAGTTTCTTGAATCCATTCAGTCTCGCCTTGGCATACAGAATCCCCAGCTCTTTTCACGCCTGAATTTAGTCCCTGACCTTCCGAATGTTTCATACCCTACTAACCCTAGACGAAATCCGCTTGGTGTCACAGAGTTCTTTGAAGCAAATGATTTGAAGTCTCTTGCCCAAAAACTTTTTGATGAATTATGGTTTCCATTTCTTCCTCCATCAGAGCAAAAAGCAATAGTCAATCAGGAAGAACAAGCACAATGGAACAATTACCTGAATCAGCTCGCACAATCAAAACGGCAACTACAGAGCGGATTATCCACAGAGATTTCTCAACTTCAATCGCAAATCCAGCAACTTCAACAAACACAACAACAACTGCAACAAGCAGGGGATACAAAAGGCGCTTCGCAACTTCAATCACAAATCCAGCAATTACAACAACAGCTACAACAACTGCAGTCGTATCAAGCACAGATAAAAAGCGAATCGCCTGAACAACTGTTTTTCTTTGATAGTACACTTCTCTCAAAAGTAAACACAGTGAATCAATCACTCACTGGTACGTTTAATCAAATACAGTCGACACTGAAAAATGTTATTCCTGACACGATTAGTTCGATCCAGCAACAACTTCAAAACCTGTACAAACTACAAAGAATCGGCTCGAAATTCGGTGTGGATTATACAAGTCAGATCCAGCAACTTCAACAAGAACTGCAGTATCTCAACGCGATGCTCACAGGGCAGGCGAATCCGCAACAAGCATTACAAGAATTCTACAAGCTTAGCGGTCAATTATCCACTCTTGTGGAAGAAGGAATTATTACGCAAAACCAAGCATCAGACTACTTCAACTCTCTTTGGAACGCTTTTGCGGGTGGTGGAGGAACGCAAGGACTTTTGAATTTAACAGCTGGTAATGCATCCGTTCAGCTTTCGCAAATACAATCTGAGTACGAACAAATGATAAAGCAAATAGAGCAAGCGCAACAACAGCAACAAAAAACATACTCTGCCCCTGTGTCGCTTATTAATGTCGGAAGGCGTTTAATAGAAATAGAAGCCGCAGAACAAGGTGCCTATGGACCGACGACGCAAACAACAAATAATCCGCTTCAGATGTTGGAAAAGGATGTCACATCTGGTTTAAATGCAGTCGCAAGCGGAATAGAAAAGGTGTTTTCACCGATTTCTAAACCACTAGAAAACATAGTCAACAAGGATATCGTAAAACCGCTAGAAAAAATAGCAAAACCTATCGCTCCGATTGTGACAACTGTCGAAAAAGATATCGTGAAGCCACTAGAAAAAATAGCAGAACCTGCTACGACAAATGTAGAAAAGGTGTTTTCAACGATTTCTAATGATATCAAAAATTCCTTTTCAAATCTAGAAAAAGCGGTATCATCAATAACGAAACCTAGTTTGCCGTTGAGCATAAACGACAGACTTTCAATTGGTATCGCATTAGAAAAGAATCTAAACCCAGTGACACAGGGATTCACGCGGTTCTTGAATGAATTAATGGATATAACAGGTGGTGTTTCTGCGGCATCCTTTGCATCTTTCGGAGGAATAGCAACGGAAGTGGAGTCATGGCTTCTCGGTCGTCCTGTTTCTTTGAAAGATGCTTTTCAGGATTTCTATACGAGTCATGAACAACTCATAAAAGAAATTCAGGCGAATGCGGGTTATTACATTCCTGTCTTCGGACAGCTTGCTCATTTAGTAAGGAATCCGAATGAACCTTTATACATGAAGGAAGCCGATATCGCAAGCGCAATAGCTTCGGCTCTTCCTGCAATTGATATAGCCTCAGGCGCGTTCTCATCAGGCTCTGCATTCCTTAGAAGTATAACGTTCAATGAGCTTCTTGGCGGCGGTTTGAACGTTGGGATATCCGAAGCGCTTAATGCGCTTTTCCCGCCACCAAAGCCAACATCATCCGTCTCAGTCACCGAAACTGGTCAAACTGTAACTGTTACAATGACAGACACCACGACAAGTCTGCCACCTCTCTGGCAACGCATTTACAACGAATTTGCGGTCGGTGCGGCTTTTTCAGGACTTGCGGCTGGGTTGACGGATTTAGCCGAGGCGTTTCTCCCGAAAGCCGCTTTAAGTCTCAAAGGAACGCCTTTGAAAAGCATCGTCACAGACTTGGAAAAAGCGTATCAGACACCGCTCGGTCGATTCCTCGAGCGTGGTTCATTATACGCAGGAATTAACGTTGGTTTAACGCTACCACTTACAACAAATCCCGAACAACTCATTGAGTCTGCACTCCTTGGTTACGGCGTCGTAGGTCTCTCCGAAATTATTACGAACCCACCGAAACTACCCAAATTCAAGTTCAAGTTTGATTTTATGAAAAGCGGAGTAGAAAGGATAACGCTTCCCGAAGCAACATGGAAAGGCTCGCTTTCCGAATTTACCGCTTTCGGTGAGGATAAACCGTTTAAACAAGTTGTGAGTCTTACGCAGTCAACATTTGAGATATTCGGAAGGACGGAAGAAGGTGCGCAGACTCTTCTCAAAGAGCTTGAAGACAGTACGTTAAAGCCAATAAAGATTGAACAAGAAGCGCCAAAGCCACCGAAAGTTCCGAAGACGAGCTACCGCATTTTTAGTGATACTGGTGGGTGGAAAATACTCGACGAAATTAATATCGAACCTTGGGAATTCGGAGGCTCTAATGAAGCAGAAATGATATTCTTAGAAGGTGAAAAGCTTGCGAAGAATCTCGGTGATTTAATACCGAAGCCACCGAAAGCTCCGAAAGAAGAAGGACTTCGAGTAGAGCGTTTTTCGCTCCAAAATGCTTTTCGTTCTATTGAAGAAGAGATGATAACGCTAAAGGGTGACATGTATCTTCCTAAGTTCGTAAAGGACTTAATAAAGGAACTGGACGAAAAAGATATACAAAAAGCGCTTTCTCAAAAGCGCAGGTTCTTCTGGGATATCGAAGAGAAACGCCCGCTTGAGGCAACTCTCAAAGAACTTGATATAGAAAACTGGTCTCCGACGTTTTCAGTGGAGCGCGAATTCGAGATTTGGAACGATGTAAACAGAAAAGCAGTAGATTGGGAGCGTGCGATAATCAAGGAATATGAAAAGATAAAAGAAGAGTTCGAGGAAAAGCTTCCCAAAGTCGAAACAAAGAAATCGCTGAAGGATATTTGGAAGGAGAGGGAACAGAAATACGATGAAGAGGTGAAAAAAGGAAACTACAGGGAGGAAGGTGGTCAGATACAGATAACCAAACAAATAGAAAAAGAGGTCGAAGAACTCGAAAAAGAGGAAGAGAAGACTATAAGCGAAGTAAAGGAAGAAGAAGTGACGGGAATTTGGCGCCGCATCGAAGTGTGGAGTTTGTTGCGGGAAAGGGCAGAGACAGATATATGGGCGCGTTTGGAAGAAAAGACAGACATATGGGCGCGTCTCGAGGAAATACCAGAGACAGATATATGGGCGCGTTTGCGTTTCAGGCCGTTTGAAAGTCCCTACATAAAAGAGTTGGAACGCTTCCGCTTTATCATCTTAAGACCACCTTTCGAGAAAAACATCCAGTGGTTGCGCCTTTCTGATAGAATAAGAGATTATCAGAGGTTCAGGGAAAGGTTAAAGGACATGCTGATACCCAAATTGAAGTTCAAATTAAAGGATATCGAATTTATCAGGTTCAATTTCAAGCTTGGTCTAACCACTGTAACTACACAGTCGTCCACGCTCACCGATACCTTCCCGATTCAAATACCTTTAATGAGACCAAAAGAAGAAAGAAAACCGATCAGCTTCGTACCACCACCAAACCCAACAAAAAGCGCAAGGGTAAAAAGAGGAGGAAGGGCGTTCTACCGCTTACTTATTCACGGAGTAGTTGAAAACCCGCTTGTCGTTGGTTTCTACACGGAAGGACGAGGCGCATCTAGAACGATACACCCGATCACAAAAAGACCAGTAGCACCTCACTGGATCACGCCGAAAAAGTTCCAAGAGTTAAAATATAAATAATATCCACGAAAATAACATATAAAATGGGCAAGAAAAAATACGACACTTTGAAATGTCCGTTCTGCCAACTTCCAGTCGGCTCTTCCTACCTTTCCAAACACGTGTTGAAATACCACTTGGGTGACAACCACCATGAGTGAAGAATATATGCCTGCGGTGTTTCTTGAACCGAAAGAAGTGAAAGGCGATGGCAAACCGACATGGATATTCTTAATTTCCACTGGTCGTTACTTGATACCTGTTCCTGCAAGCGAGAGAATCGATATAGGATATTTCTACTTTCGCATGGTAAAGAGAGACGACAAAATGCTCTATCCTTACGATGTAATACTATCAATACTAAACGCATTCGCTGTAAAAGTAGAAAAGCTTGTGATTTTTCCAGAGAAGATAGACGGCGAAACATACTCTCGAGGAATGGCTATTCTCGAAAAAGACGGTAAAAAAATCGAAATAAAAATGCGAGGTGCCGAAGCGGTTATTTTACACGTGCTTACAAACGCTCCGCTTTTCGTCCATAAAAGCGTTCTTGAAGAAGCTGTGTTTTACGATCAAGTCACAGGAAAAGAGCATAAACCTACTTAACATATTTTACCCTCTTTTCTTTTTTCTCAATCATGAGCAAAGAGGAAGTACGCCAAAAGAGCCTCCTTGCGAAGCTTGAGTGGCTACAGGCTCTGGTACTAGCGCACCTCGGTTCGACTTCCACCATCTTAAGCGTCCTAGCGAAACTTGGAAGCGCATACACCTTCGCCGAAAAACTTCCAAGACCTTTCAGGTGGGTAGCGCTCGGAACACTCGGTCTTGTAATCGCAGTGGTTGCAACCGCTGTCCTTATCACGGTTGGTTTCATAGTGCTCGCTATGGTTGCGAACTCGCTACCCTCTTCTTCACTTAACTCCGCTCAGCAGGCCCAGCTTAGCTCGCTCATGGGAACAATCCTCGGTGCGTGGCCGCTACTCGTGGTCGTAGTGATCGTGATGATCGCGGGCATAATCATAGGCGCGTTCTTCGTGTTCTTCAGGTCTCGATGAAATGCTTCGCAAGAAGGGTTCCCTCTTCCCTCTTTTTTTGTATAATTTGGAGTATTATATCGTAGCGATTCTTCTTTTTTGTTTTTCACTGTTTTTTTCAGTGCTGTATCCTGGCATCCCTTCGCTTTTCTACAGAGATCAACTTTCATCTTCCGTGAATCAAACTATAAACGGTGTAGTCGTTTATCACTACAAAAACTGCGCGCTACCGTACTACTGTTATCCGTTTGAATACCCTTTCTTTTCTGGATTTTTGCAGTTTCTTGTGAACATATTTTCTCGTAATTTTGAGGGCGTGATCGCAAACACGCCCGCACCGCTTCTTGCTTCCGTTTTGTTTTCTGGTTTTCTTGTGTCGCTTTCTGCCGCACTAATAGTCATTTTGTACAAAAAGATGAACGTACTGCTTTACAAGGTTCTGATTTTCTACGCAATTCTTCCTGCGATCGTGTACCAGCTCGATGTTTCTTTTGATATAATAGGCGCGCTTCTCTGGTTGCTTTCTTATTATTATTTAAGGAAAGAAACACTTTCTTCGGTTTTGCTTGCGCTTTCCGCAGGAACCAAGCTTCTTCCACTTCTTCTTCTTCCTGCTTTTCTTACCGAAGTGAAAAACAAGAAAAGGTATGCCGCTACGTTCTTTTCGATATTTTTCGCGGGTGTTGCGCTACAGATACTGCTTTCGCCTGTGAACTTCTTACGATATCTTCACTTTGAGTCGAACTACGGAATTGAAGGCTCGTGGCTCGGTTTGATCTTTAAGTCTGCGGTGATAAACTACAGTACGGTAAAGACGTGGATTATAGGAAACGAGACGCACATCACACTAAACAAACTCGGTGTGTACCTTACATCAGCTGTTATAACGCTTTCCCTTTCTTTGTTCTTTTCAACAAGAAAAATTCCGTTACAGTACAGAATATTTCTAATATTTGTAAGTGAAGTGTTCGGGTTATGGATCTCCCCACCACAATTCGCGTTTAATATCTTTGTTGCCGCGCCTTTGGTTTTAACACCGAGGGCGCGAACCATCGTTTCCTATTGGTTGATTTCGATTTTCGACACGCCTGCCGTGTTGGGTAGTATTCTTCACTTTTTCGGAATCAATACGCACGTGTACGGTTGGACTCTTCCGAACTACGCGTGGAGCGCGTTCGGTGCGGTAACGCAGTTCGGCTTTCTGTTTATTGCGATTTCTGATTTTTGGGCAATAAGAAAAGATATTTTTACTTTCTCACTGAAAAGAGCTTATGCAGGTTTTGCGTTTCTATACGGACGAAAAAGGAAGAAGACGACCTATAACAGTACCGCACCGAAGTTATAAAGAGAGAAAAGAGTTCTACGGCACGCCGCACCCTGTCGATGATATAGTAAAGAAAATGGGATACGAGCACTTGGAAGACCTTCCGAAACACAAAGAAAAGGAGTTCGCAGAGAGACTTGTAAAGGAATATGGTGAGAAGCGCGCGCGTGGAATGCTCATAATCCAAATAATATTCAGAAAGAACGCACCACCAAATTCAAAAGAGCACAGATTTGCGCAGAAGCTAAAACGCATTCTTAGATACATATGAGTAATCGAGTAAACATATTTTATCAGGTTACCTGTTGTATTAATCATGCCTGTGATCAAGCTGGACGATGAAGCGTATGCGGCTCTCAACGCATTAAAGGATGCGTTCAATTACGCCTCGCTTAACGACGCCGTTCGCTTTTTAATTAAGAGCTTTTCCGACAACGAACCAATTGTTACATTAAGATTCAAAGCGCTTTACAGGTGCGGTGAATGCGGAAAAAGCTTTCAGTACTTCCGTGCGCTTCTTTCCCATGCGAAAAAGGAAGCGCACAGGATTGACTCATTGAACAAAGTGGAGCCGCTCGTGGAGGAGGTCAAGGAGGCTTGAAGGCGTACTTCCTCTTCTTGCTCCTCCTCCCTCTCTTTTTCGTCTCAGGTGCTCATGACCCGAATGTGACGTTGTATTTACACGCATTAAAACACACTGTAAGCTGTCCGTCTGGTTCCGTGACTACCGTGCTCAACACCACGAAGCTCTTTTCAAGCGGTTCTACCGCAACTGGTAGCGCGAATTTCTGTCTTTCTCTTAGTGGTCCGATTACCATAAGTGGAAGTGCGGTCCTAACGCTTTTCCTTTACGCTTCTTCTTCGCAACAAGCGACAGTTTCGGGAACACTTTCGCTTGGCGCAACAAATGTCCCCTTCTCCTGCACTTTCACGGCATCGCCAAGCATTCCTTCTTCCTCGTGTTCGATTTCTATCTCAACGACGCAAGTGTCTGCGGGTTCGTACATCACGCTTTCTCTTTCTCTACCGACTGGTGTTACACTTTATTATGATTCCGCAAACTATCCTTCGTCTCTCACGCTTCCGCTTTCTTCCCCACCCGTTTCGGTTGGAAAACCCACGTTTGTGACTTACGCATCAAGCGGTGCGTCTGTAGCCGTTAATTTCGAGGTGAACGATAGCTTCGGTTACTATGACCTCGACTCCGTGACGTTACTAGTGATACAACCGGGTGGCTATACTTACACTGTATCTGCCACACCTTCTTCGAGCGCAACACCTTTCCAATACACCACACAGTTCACTGCGATAGTCGCAAATGTTGCTGGTGGTGTGTACACAGTTAGCGGTCAAGCGCTTGACAACTCAGAAAATTCGTATTCTGGTGCTTCTGCACAGCTCACAGTCGTTCCTTCTTACACTGCGGTGTCAATTTGGGGCGTTCTCGTCGCAATGGCCTCAGTGTTCACGCTCACCGCTTTCTTCTCCTCGGCAACTGCGGGAAAGACTCCTATTAGAATAATCACGTATTTCATGCGTGCGGTTGTTTTGTGTTTCGTTTCTTCGGTTTTGTGGTTCGTTTTAGGTCTGTTTTCCTCAACCCTTGGCGTATTCATTAGTAGCGGAATTTCCTATCTTTTCATTGGGTTGGGGTTCGTGATGTTCCTTCTCGGTCTTGCAGTTTCCATTATCCTCGTAACACCGAGAAGGGAGGTGTTTTAGTTGTTGTTTAAGAAGAAAAAAGAAGAAGAACCGAAAAGAGAAGAACCAATGGTGCAACAAGCACCTTATATTATAACAGGAGTGCAGGACATAGACCTTGCAAAGTTTTACATTGAACCAGACGTGGAAGACCCAAAAATCCGTCAAATATCTTCCGAGTTTTCGCCAATTGTAAGGGATAAAGACGGAAAGCTCGGCTTCCTTACACCAGAATTGGCGACACAACACAGGTACATCAACCGTGCGCTGATAGAACTCAAAGCGATTTCCAAAGGGTTTTTGACATGGTCTGATGTTGAAGCGATACTTGCGGCAGAAAAGCTCGGAGATAGCGCGATTTCAAGAGGAATTGCGGGTCACGAACGCGCGCGCCTTGCAATGCACAGCACGGCACAGTTTTCGCCAACACAAATGCAACCACAGCAAAGAGGGATTAAAGGCTTGATCAACAAAGCGGTTTCTACATTAAGAGAGGAGGAACAAGAATGAACGTCCCGCAACTTCCACCGCAAACGATACCAGGCATTGAGTTCTTGGGTCTTGTCGCAGGGCTTGCGGTTTCGGTGCTTCTTGCGATTATACTTCCTGCGGCAATTCTTTACAGGTTGGGTCCGGTAGGCCGCCAGTTTCTGGGTTACAAAGGAAGGCTTGTGATAGCGGTCACTGATGGAGGCGCATACGAAGTAATAAGAGTGAAACAGGAAGGTCCCGCTCTAATACCACGCGATGGTAAGTTCAAAGGCTACTTCCTTACACCGAACGACACAGCTTTTGCTCATCCAGATGCGCCGACCATCTACTTTTGTGCTGTAAGAAGCTCAATCGCCGCAAACCCCAAAGCGGCGCTTTACGCAAAAAGCAAAATGAACAAATCAAAGAGCGATGAGAAGTTTTCGAGTATTTACATGCTTCTAATAAAGTATCACGGTGAAAGGGTAAAGCGTGAGCTTGAACTCGTAAAACAGAAAAAGCAAAGACTGGAAGGTGAAAGGGATGAACTTGAAAAACAGCTACGCAAGTTTCTCGAGGAAAGAGGTTACGAGGAACTTCTTGAGAAAAAAGAAGAAGTAGAAGACAGGGTTACACTTCTTGAAATAGAAGAAAGAATTGCGGAAATCGAGCGCGTGAAAAATGCGGTAGAAGAAAACATAAAGAAGATTAAAGAACAAATAGCGCTTGCTGATCAGGAAGAAGAAACATTAAAGCGAGAGTTAGAAAGAGCGGAAAAGGCGTACACCGAAGGCAACATAACCGCTTATGACATAAACGAATATTATATGATAGCATACGCGTTACGTTCCGAGCCAAAAGAGCACTGGCCTGAGTACATTTTAGGAGAAACGTTTGATGCGCGCGATTTCGCTTCATTCTTAATTTCTGGCGGAACGCCAGCAAACGTGTTACAGTTCGGTAGAATGATGCAGGCCGCGGCCGCAGAAAAAGCGGAAAAAAGGGAAAAGTTCTGGATGTACATCATAGCGATTATAACAATAATGCTTGTCGGTGGTATCTTAATTAAGGTGATCTAGGTGTCCGAACGGCAGGAAGGGACGCCACAACTATTCACAACTTGGGACTTTCCTTTCGCACAGTGGTTAGACAGGATCGCATCGCTCTATCTACAAACCGACCCAGAAGACCCGCTTTCGGTTGAAAGGTACGCGCGTGCGGTAGATGTTCTTCATTCCGTTTTTCTGCATCCGCATCTTGCTTCCGATGTGAACACTGTCGAAGAAAACTATAAGGAGATACTCAAAAGTAATGAGGATAGATTGATTCAGATTAGACAAGACCCATCGCCAGAAAGAAGAACCATCCTCGAAAACAAATTCACCGCAGAGTGCCTTTTTAATGCGGCAAACAAAACCCTTTCACAAATTAAAGACAGTCTCGCCCGAAGGGGTTTGTTCTTTACCACGATAAGTTCATACTACACTTTTGCCGAGGCCGTGGAAACAGCTTATTTTGAGGTGACGAAATATGTCGAGCGATGAGAAAGAAGAATTACCCGAAGAATTATTAGAAGCCGAAAGCGCGATGTTCGGTGGAAAACCCGGCATCGGCTACTTTCTCGTTTCAAAAATTGCAGTGACAACCGCCGCATCACCGCTTGAATCTGTTAGAATAACAATTGAAGCGTTGAGGTTTCTCAGTAAGAAGATGATAGACGAAGCTGGGATAACAGATGAAGAGCTGAAAGAAGCGGATTACATTTACAGGGTTGCCATTGCTTTCATTAATAAGATAGACAGTAAAGACACGTTCGGTTTGATGTTTCCCGATCTTGAAGAGGATATCGAGTACACAAAGAAGTGGTTCCCTTTCAATGAAGTACCGCACTTACTGTTTATGGGAGATGCGCAGTTCGAAAATGCGGTAGAGGAAATCAAAATGCGAACACCGAAAGAAGATTTGGAAAAGTATTTCAACGAGGTTGCACCGCTCATCGTGATGAAATATGCAAGAATCGCAATAGACAAGTATTCGGAAAAAATACTTGAAAACGCGTTTCTCAATTACGCGAACAAGTTCATCATGCGCTTGGTTTACAAGATGCTCACGTTGTTAAGCGATACGAAGACGCTTGAAAAAGCGTTCTCGTAGGTGATGCAAATGACTATAATTTCGGAAAGCGATAGGTTCTACCTTGTGGATCACGGCAACTTTCAAATAGCGTGGCTCAAATCGCGAGGGATAGGGAAATTCAACTTCAAAGCGCCATCCGAATTCTTCGTGATGGGAATAAGGGGACAAGGCAAATCCAACTTTCTCGAATTCATGGCAACAAGATATTTGGAAGCAGGTGGGGGCGTGCTTGATCTAAACTGCGCGAAAGACTCGGAGAACTTGGCATGGCTTCGCTCACCTTACGTAAAGAAAAACAGAGTGCTTTTATTAAAAGGTGAGGACGTTCGAGTAAAATCAAAATGGGACGTGCTCACTTACACCAAATTCGACCCATCTCTCCTTGATGAATATAAAATCATTCTCAATGTGCCCGCTTTTTATACGACACTGGATGAAATGGTGCTTTCCGTAAGGGCAATAGCGGAGAAGTTAATGCGAAGAAATTCGTGGAACTTTCCAACAGCACTGATTGTAAGAGAAGCGCAGGACATCTTTCCGTCACGAATCAGGGCGCAGAAGAGCCAAGAGCTTTCAAAAGGTATGGCCACTTACATGATAAGAGAAGCACGGCACTCAGGCTTAGCGATGCTTCTTGACTCATTAAAGTGGAAGGCGATAGACGACGATATACGCGACGCCGTGCGCTTTACGGTCATAAAAGCGCTAGGCGTCACTGGTCTTCCAGACCGCTTGCGGTGGATTTACCGCTTCTTTCGCGCGTCTTTTCTTCAAAGGGTGCCCGTCAACCGCTTTATTATAAGCGACCTTGCCGGACCCCTTGGTTACGGCACGATACCGTTCTGCGAATGGCACAAAACAGAAGCTGAAAACTTGGTGCAGAAGTTCAACTTTGAAATTGAGTACCCTGAAGCGGAAAAAGTGCGTGTGAACGTGGCAACTGCCGAGGGACATTCCGAGGTGATAAGATTATACGACCAAGGTTTGACAACAACGAAGATTGCTGGGACGCTTGGTATCTCAACCTTTTCGGTGTACCAGTGTCTGCATGCGCATAACGACTACGTGCTAAGAGATGGGCAGTGTGAGAAGTGTGCTGAAGCTGGCAACACCGCATATCTTACAAAACCAATCATAATAAGGAAAAAAGGAGGTAACTATACCTAGCCACCTCTGCAAAAGAAAACTTCGAGCTACCACCAAACCTTTTTCCGAATTCAAATTCCACTTCGCTCACTTTCGTGTAATTTCCTTTTGCGAGTAACCAGAGAAGAATCTTTACACCCTGAGGTGGATTATTATAGGAAGGAATAACAGAGTGCCGAAAACCGAAGAAGCCAGAAAGCGGATCTCTCACTCTTCTTGTTTTTGGTATCATTAAATGCGCAAGAAATGTTGCGAAATCTGAGACAGCTTTTCTATACCCGCTCATCGAATACTTATTTTTTCTCGTTGCGATCACGATATCCGCTTCCTTTAATCCGTCAAAGATTGCGGGAAGTAGCTCTGGTGGATGTTGCAGGTCGCCATCCATAACTACGAAGTTATTAGAAAAAGAAACCTGAACACCAGTAAGAACTGCGGATGCCAACCCTAACTTTTTCCCTCTTTCGACGAGCGTTATCCAGTCGCACGACTTTGTTTTTTCAAAAAGAAAGGAATACGTGCCGTCGGTAGAACCATCATCGACAAAGATCACTTCGAAGTTGCGTTGTGAACGCACTCTTTCCAGTCTTTCTAAAAGCGCTTCCAAGTTCGCCCTTTCGTTGTAGACTGGGATTATCACCGAAAACATATTTTATTAAACGAAAAGGAAAGTTAATATGCTCTGGTTTAAACCGAATCCTAAAAGGCAGATAGAAAAGGAAGCGGAAAAAGAAGCTGAGGAAGAGTATTTAAAGGCTTACCGAGAACATGCAAGAAAAGCGGCGAAACGAGCGGCAAGAAAAAGGGCAAAACAGCATGCCGAGGCGAAATACCTAAAGAAAGGTGGTTCTCACTTTAATTTCGACCTCTCTTCTAACGGGTTCGACCTATTCAGTTTCTATAACGCGTTCACTCCGAGAAAAAGGGCGAGAACAAGAAAATCGGAAAGCATATGGGACCTATGGTGACAGAAACAGTATTAACACATAAGCGCATAAACGCAGGGTGTCCTTGGTATTGTGAGGGGTACCTTTGCGTTGATATAGCGCCGCTTGATCCACGCGTAAGAAAAGCGGAGATCTGCGAATTCCTTTCCACTCTTCCTGATGACAGCTTGGAAGAAATTAAAGCGGAGTGCCTTCTTGATCACCTACTGAACCCACAGATTTTCTTGGACCTTGCGTACAAAAAACTCAAAACTGGTGGGGTAATTAACCTCGTCGTGGATAATGCGGAATGGTTTTTCTTTTATTTTCCATACTTTAAAAACAGGTGGGGTATCGGCGCTCATAACACAAACCAGTATGTGATCGACTACGAAATGAGAAGAGGGATGCTCCACGAATCGCATTTTTCTCTAGATCACGGAATTAACCATCCTTCTGTTCACTACTCAATATTCTCACCGCTTCACATTAAAAACAGGCTAGTGCAAGCTGGATTTAAAAACATAAAAGTGAGGAGGATATTGTTCGGTGCACGTCTTAAATGCGAAGCGCAAAAGCTTCCTTGAAAAGTATATAAAATTCGGTATCGTCGGCGCAGGTGGGGCGTTGATAAATTGGGGTGTGCTGTACCTTCTTACCAATTACGCGCGTGTTTGGTACATGTATTCCGAAATAATCGCTACGTTTATAGCGTTCACGTTTAATTTCTATTTGAATTACAGGTGGACTTTCGGTGAACGTAGAAAGGTTGAGCCGTCTTGAAATAACAACAGCAATTTTCTTACTCTCTTTGATTCCGATCGATGTAATGCTACGTGATGGCGTGCTTGCAAGAGTGTCGTTCGGTTTTATTGCAGGTGTACACGCATATGCGGCGTTACTCATGTTCTTTTCATGGGGAATGTATTCACTGATATCGAGGTCGTGGATTAGAACCGTGTTATTTCCTTTTGCGTATTATGCAATACATGAAGGAATTTTCAATTTTTGGTTTCTGCTTTATTACATGCGCCTACCACCATTTTTCCTTGTCGACTGGTGGATAGAGTTTCTTGCTTTAGATATCGCATTTTCGGTGTTTTTACTAGTGTTCCACAAGCGATTTTTCGAGTTTTCACTCCTAGGTGTTTTCTGTTTAGTAGTGCTACAAATGCTAATGGAAGTTTGGATTAATTACGGTTTTCCTGTTACCGCTAACATATTCGGACCATCATACAACACATTAGAAGCGAACGCGTTTGAAGTGTTGTACAACGTAATATTCATGCTTGGATTCTTTCTACTATACAAGAAGTAATATTACCTTGTTATTATTTTTTCAAAAAACATGGACAGACGCCCAGTTATAGGATTCTTTACTGAAGGTAGAGGGGCGGCGAGAAAAATCCACCCTATACACGTTAAAGCAGAAAACCTTGAACGAATAAAAGCGAGATTGGAAGCATTAAGAAAAAGACCAGTTAAAGTTTACCACTTTCCAATACAACAAAAACCCCAATCCAATGAGACAACCGAGCATCATAAAACGGAATATGTGATAACCGACCGTATTAAGGACAAAGAAAACGCAAAGAAAGACTTGGAGCTACTCGCGAATTACATCAATAAAAAACTTGCAGAAGAAAAAATAGACACAAGAATAAAGCGGGTGACATGGACCGCAGACGGTAATATCGGCGTGCTTTTTGAAAAAGGTGAAGAAGGCGAAATACGTGAGCTTTTAAAAACATACGTACCAGAATGGGGTAAACGTAAATTATACGATGTTGTGAAGTTCAACGACGGTACCGTTCTTGGCGAATATAGACCGATTGGATTTTCATTGGAATTTCCAAAAGGAGAAAGCGGTTTAGTGCTTAAGTTCGAGCATCCAAGAGGGGCGACTTCATTTCTTTTAGAAAGAAGCTGGGGTAACAAGGCTTTTGAAAAGATTAGAGACATACACGTGCCTCTCTTTGATTTCCACGCGACAACCAAATTCACCAAAGATGAATTCAAGGAAATCGTGCAGTCTGGGATCGAGTACGTGAATGGTGATTTCCTTCTAAACCCATTAAAAATACAGAATCTGGAAAATGCGTTAAATGTTGTTGAAAAGTACGCAGGGCAAAACGCGAGAAAACAAATAGAAGCACGTCTTGACGAGATAAACAAAGCAAGAAGCGTTATAGCGGAGATTCAAAAACAGGTGGATGAAAGAGATGCCTTAGCAAAAGAAGCTTTCGGCAGACTCTTGGGCGCGAAAGTGGAAAGCGTGAGAGTGATAAGGGATGCGGTAGGACAACCGACACATTACATTGTGCGCACGGAGAAACTCGGAACGGAAAAGTTCAAAGAAATAGCTTCTAGATACAATTACATAAACTATGAAGGATTCGAGATCCCGCTTCATCGTGCATTCCCAGTGTTAAAAGAACTCAAAGAAAAGGGAGCGCTTGACGACATGAACGAGAAATACCGTCACGAAGATTACGAATGGGCAGAACAAGCGTACAAAAGACATGAGGAAAAGAAGCAAGCAGAGCGCGCTATAATGGACAAAATAGAAAAGAAAATAGGCGCAAAAGTGGAACGGATAATAGACTCTGGTGGTTACTACCAAGTGAAATTAGAAAAGTTAGGAACGGAAAAGTTCAAAGAAATAGCAAAGAAGTACCCGTACAGCATGGGATACTTTAAAGTTGACAAAAAAGAAATAGAGTAGGAGCGGTAGCGTTACATATTTTACCTTATTCCTTTTTTCTCAATTATGCCTGTTATTGGTTTCTATTCAAGAGGAAGAGGTCGACATAGAAAAGTACATCCAATTCATGCAAGGACAGGAAAGTCTGTCGATAGGGTTTCAAGTGGTGGAAATGTAAAGCACATACCGATTGAGGAAGAAAAACCACCAGTTGATAAGAAGACAGGTGAAAGAGTAGTTAAACAATGGATAAAAGTGGAAAAAAGAGAGAATGCGGATAAAATAAAAGAGCAATTAGATAAGTACATGAGAGAGAACGGTAACTTTATAGTAGTGTTGAAGAATGGCACTGAAATACTTGGATACACTTACGCATCCAAAGTAAGTGCTAAAAGCGCATGGTTTACAATATACGGTAAAGACTTGAACCCCTTGATAACAGTCAGAGCGAAAGATATAAAAGAAGTTAAGCCTTCGTTTAAGAGAGATAATTTACAATGGTAAAAGATATAATAATGGCGTATTGATAGCAAATCGCTATTTTTCAAATAACCTATCAAGAAAAAGAGCGTGGAAAAAAATTCACGGTGGTTGAATGTCCTCAAGTTCTAGCTTTACGCCCTTCACTCTTTTGAAGCAAGAAAAGCGGTAGTACTTTCCTTTCACTTCGACCTCCGCTCCTTCCTTTGTTTCAATCATCACGGCGTAGAGCGGGTGGAGGCTTTCCTCCTCCACCAGCTTTTGTAACACTGAGAGTGGCGCGACAACAACAAGGTCGGAGCAACCTGAACGCTTGTATCGCTCCGCAATTTCTTTTGCTGAGGAGAAAGGCTCTGGGTCGATTATGAGTTCAACGTCTTCCTTGAAGATTCTTTTGAGTTCGTTGATCTGCGAAAGAAGTGGCGCGTGGCGAGAAGCCCAGTATATTTTTTTCATGTTTGACCACTGTGGTAGCGTTTTATGTGCCTAAAAGCGTATGTCGCGCCAACTGGTAACCCACAGAAAGGACACTTTATTGTGTATTTTTTAGGGGTCGGCATTTCACTCACCTTCCTCAGGGGTTGCAATATCCCTCGGGTCCGTGGTGTAAATAGTTGTGCCGACAGTTCTAACCGTTGGTTCCTCCAAGTGTCCGTCGAAATGCTCGTTGTACCATTTAACAGCTTGTTTAATCGCTTTCTCAGGTTTTTCCGTAGTGTAAACAGTGAACTCGCCAAAAGAGATTTCATTAATTGTACTAGGGGTCGACAACCCAAACCGTACGTCGACCCTTTCTAACTCGAACATTTCGTCACAGCACTGGCATTTCAAGACCGAGACAATGTAAACGTTCGGTAGTTCACCCGTTGGGTCGACCTTCGGGTCGACTGTAGTGTAAACGTCAACTAGTTCGATTTTGTTGTCGTGGTTGCAGGAGGGGCACGCAATAAACCCCTCAGGTAAAAGACGTTTTTGTTTACTCATTTTGCTCACCTCTAACCAATTACCCAATCCCTATCGCCATAATTCTCATCAAGCTCCTCATACTTGCCCCTCTTCAGTAGTTCTATAATTTCTTTTACTTCTTTTTCATCATTAAGCTTCAGACACTCTTTACCACCGTAGCGATCGACTACCCACGTTGGTGTTACTTGCACGTGATCTATAACCTCTACGCAAAGAAAATAATCGCCGCCCTTTTTTGTAACGTAATAATAATATTCGCTGTATGCTGTTTTGTGTTTCTTGTAGTAAACTATTTGCTCACTCATGCTACTCACCCTCATGGAATTGTGATAAAAGTTTGCTCAACCTTCCCATTGCCTCAGTATCATTCTCCAACTCGAGGAAGGGGTTATTTTCTAACCCCCAGTGTCTACTTGCATCAAAAACCAACGCACCTGCCTCGTAGCCAGTGTCACTGAACAACGTCAGTGTGCTATATGCGTACTCGTTTGGTGGGTCGCCGTAAGTCATTATAACGATTTTTGCTCCTTTGGTTCGTACGAAATACACGTTAATGTCCTCCCCACCGCTAACGCGGTATGAAAAAACAGGGGCGAGTTGGGGCACGTTTTGGGGTTGGGACCCCGAAGCCCCACCGATGTCGCTACTTAGGTTTAGGTTTTCTTTCTCCATTTTTTTCCACCTATTGGCGCTCTTAGCCTGTCCTTCTGGACAGTTGCCCACCCCAAAAACGCTTCAAAGCCCTTTTTTTCAGTTTAGTCGGTGGAGTCTTCCGCACTACTAATATACCACACCTGCGGCACTGTAGTAAATAATGACCATACTCATCCCGCCCGTAATCCCGCATAGGAAACGCACTGCAACACGGACAAGAAAGATACGCATTCTCCCCGATGATTATCCACTTCCCACTCATCTTCACTCACCTATGAAGTCACTACTATTATGTTAAGAGGTCCAACGTAACTTGTGTCTGGAACCTGAATTTCTAGGGTGATAGACACCGAACCCCCAGGGCTTACGCTATACGGTAAGCTTGGGGAGACTGAGAGTAGTGTGAAGCCCGGTGTGTCCAGAGCGATCTGGTTTATCGAGTGCGTGAGTAGAATGGCGTTACTGGTGAGTGTGAACGTATAGGTAATCGTGGAACCAGCTGTCGCACTTAGTGCGCCACCGATACTCTGACTTGACGGACCAAAGTAGCCACCGAAGAGTCCCGTATACTCGATCTCTAAGTTAATGGCAGTTATTTGGACTGTTGGTTGATTGGCAAAGTATGCCGCTATTCCGATTATGATTAATATTATTGCGACAGCTACACCGATAATCACTTTGTTTCTTGTCCTCATATCCACTCACCCTTGTAAAAGATGTGTGAAATCACGCTATTGAACTCCTCCCTCATCATTTGCTCATCGAACTCATTGCTGTCAATGAATTGCCTGAACGGGTTTGGTTTGTCAGGGTTCAACTGTTGGAAACGCTCAGCCGCGTCGTACAACACGTTCAGTGCAACGTTTGCGTTATCGATTGCCGAAACTGCATAAGGCTCTTCACTAGAACCGTCGAAATACGTTACTAGGACGAGGTCGCTGTTTCTCTCTGTGCGGATTAGGTAGACGTTTATTAGTCCACCGCCTTTCAGGCAAAAAGTAAAGCGGTGGTTGAGTTTCGGATTAACAATTCGGGGCTTAGCAAGGCGTCTAGCCGTAGCCCCACCGATGCCGCTATTCTGGTTTACGTTTTTCTCCATGTTTTTCACCTGTTAGGCGCGCTTGGCCTGTGCCAAAGGCACAGTTGCCCACCCCACGCCACGTGGAGGCGGCGCCTGTTGTGGGGCAAAAAATCAAACCTCCTTAGTGAATTTCTCTATAAACCGTTCGAGTAACGTACGGTACTGCGGGAAATCCTTTGACCCTTCGATAAGTTCGATAACGGCGAACATTGTTTTTTGTTCATCAGAACATTCAAAGCGTGGACTCATTCCCTCAGGTAGAGTTTCACGCTCAAAGCAAGGAACGATGTTCCCCTGAATTCGGAAGAACTCACCAAGGTCGACGCCGTACTCTTTGAGCACGACGTTCTGCAACACTTGAAGTGCGCGTTTACTCTTCAAAAAGAAGTAGAATTTGCCTAAGTCGAACGGCTTTGGGTAAAACATAACCAAGTCGACAAGGTTGTAAGCAATCTCCTCGCCCTGAATTCCTTCAAGGGGCAATGCACAATGGATAAGTTCGTGAACGAAAACGTCGACGGATGGAGGGTCGTGTTTGAAGTAAACGGTACACTTATTGCCCTGAACGATAGTAGTGCCAAGGACGTTAGGTGCTAACGTTGCAGGTGCTATAACGCTTATTTCCTTTGCCGAAAGAGTAGGTAAAAATCGTAACGCTCTGTCATACATCGCCCTGAGCTTAGGGTACTTAGAAACGTATTCTTGCACATCAGTCATCTTGGAACACCTCCCGCTCGTGCGGATCGTACCAATATCGCGTAAACTGTGTAAACCCTGCAAAACGTTTGAGTGCCTGAACCATCTCGTTTGCGTCATAAGTCCTTGCAAAGAACCCTCGAAAATCACTTTCATCGTAGCTTACCCAGTCGTGACTTCTGAAACGGCGGTAGCGTGACTCTGGACACAACCAGAATACCTTAGTTTTCCACGAAAGCTCAATCGGCGTGTTAGCACCATCGTAATCTCCGAGGTAGAGCACCTTGAGCTGTTGTGCCACTATTTTGTTGATGACGTTTTCGTGCTTAACTTGCTCAACGCCTTGCCTAGTCAGTTGGGTCTCGATGTAGCCGTTCGGAGTAAAGTAGATTTCCGCATCATGTCGCTGGATAAGCGCTCTAGCTGTCTCCAACACGTGTTCTCGAACCCAGTCCATCGAACCACTGTTGTCAAGAAGAACAACAATGGTCTCCCTGACCTTACCCGACTTTGTTGCATTCAACGACTTACCTTGGTAGCGCCTGAGCATCAACTTCTTGGGTTCGTAGTAATCAGCCGAAAGGTTATTGAACACCTTGGTCTCGTCGGCAACGTACTCGATAAAGTCATAGAGTGCCCTCGACAACTTAGAATTGTTTTTCGTTTCGGCATAAGTAAACACTTGGTTAGTGTTGTATGTTCCAGAGTTCACCTGCACTTCGGATTCTTCGCTAGAATCACTCACCTCTTCCTCTTCCGATTCAGACGTTTCGTCATTCTGTCCGTTGGTATTATTTGCATCGTCGCTTGCATCACTTTCTTCACTTACATCGTTCGAATCAACGCTAGTTTCTCCGTTCTCTTCCTTCGACTCTTGACTAGTGGAACCGCTTGCCTCTTGTTCGTTGTTAGATTCTTCTGAGTCATCGGTTTGACTACTTGACTGTTTTTCACTTTGTTCGCCAGATGATTGCTGACTATCACCACCCTCGGAAC
>Ga0208151_100297_pt1 | contig 23022 bp, 18 predicted proteins | sample ECH_Bhost_MetaG_FD_187130 | JGI IMG/M metagenome (GOLD analysis project Ga0208151, IMG submission 187130) | Hot spring microbial mat communities from Yellowstone National Park, Wyoming, USA - ECH_B host_MetaG (SPAdes) (version 2) | ecosystem: Environmental > Aquatic > Thermal springs > Hot... | reverse complement strand
CATGGAAGATTAACAACGTATCATCAAGAACGACCTTGAACTTACCTATAACGTCTTTCAACTCCATGGAAGATTAACGTGGCGATAGTGATAAAATATGTATAAGTATAAAGAAAGCTTTCAACTCCATGGAAGATTAACCCGTTATCTGCGGCAAGTCGTTAAGGATCTCATCAATGCTTTCAACTCCATGGAAGATTAACTATCTGGAAATAGTTGATTGAAATCGTTTTTAATTCAATTCTTTCAACTCTATGGAAGATTAACAGCTGGAGAGATAAAAAACATAAGCAAAAATGCGAAAATCTTTCAACTCTATGGAAGATTAACAGTACATGCCCGCACAAGATCCATTTGCAAATATTTTCCTTTCAACTCTATGGAAGATTAACTTAGTGGAACTGGAGGGAGTGTTATAGGAATTGGTCTAGGACCTTTCAACTCTATGGAAGATTAACCATAATTGAATGTCGAAAGTTTACTGACCAAGTGCTGAATCTTTCAACTCTATGGAAGATTAACAACACGGCTCAGTCTTACTTACAACAATTGAAGAAATACTTTCAACTCTATGGAAGATTAACAGTTGTTTTTGTTAGGTCGTTAGCTTTTGTGCATTTATTTTTATCTTTCAACTCTATGGAAGATTAACTTCATAACCTTCCAATTTCAGCATCGCCAACTGAAAAAAATCTTTCAACTCTATGGAAGATTAACTCTACGTCCCTGTGCCAACGAAGGACGCCATAGAGATATCTTTCAACTCTATGGAAGATTAACCTTCAACTCCTTCTCCACCTCTCTCTTGGGGAGGAGAGACTTTCAACTCTATGGAAGATTAACTCAATTCAACCGCCTAACATCGCCACACCGCCGACTGTACAAACTTTCAACTCTATGGAAGATTAACATTTCTGTGATTTTGGCTTTATACTCTTGCGCCTTGGATCTTTCAACTCTATGGAAGATTAACAGGATTGCGGTGTTCTCAATACATTGCTGACGGGAAAGCTTTCAACTCTATGGAAGATTAACTTTCAGGTTGGGAGAGCAATATCCTATCCACGTGGATCTTTCAACTCTATGGAAGATTAACTTTATCAGGTTAGACACGTAGTCCTCGCTAGATTCTTGCTTTCAACTCTATGGAAGATTAACTCTTATTTGCGTTTATTTCCTTTACTAGTGTCACGGGCACTTTCAACTCTATGGAAGATTAACCTATTTCTTCGCGATTCGAAATGTTCACCTGTTTCAAATCTTTCAACTCTATGGAAGATTAACTTATACCGAAGGGCTCGCATTGCCCCTCAGTGCAGTAGCTTTCAACTCTATGGAAGATTAACCACTCTTTACTATAAACTCGTTATTTTGTAGTTGAGGTTTCTTTCAACTCTATGGAAGATTAACCTATCGTATTCACACAACGCCTCATGGCGGTGTCCAATTCTTTCAACTCTATGGAAGATTAACAAAGGGGAGAACTCCAAGAAGTTATTCCCAAAGGTATGCAAAACTTTCAACTCTATGGAAGATTAACCCAACAATAACTATAAGCCATATTGGATTCAATGGTGCACTTTCAACTCTATGGAAGATTAACAATGCCTGCGCGAAGCGCGTGGTCAGTCAGGCTCACTGCTTTCAACTCTATGGAAGATTAACTGAGGACAAATGCTTTGCTTCCGGTACTGTCTATACTCCCGACTTTCAACTCTATGGAAGATTAACCTTCAACTCCTTCTAACACAGTTAGAACAAATTACTAGATTCTTTCAACTCTATGGAAGATTAACACGAGATGGGGGAGAGTATACGTGGTAGATCAGAGGCGATCTTTCAACTCTATGGAAGATTAACTCTCATATTGGGTAGTGGTCAAAAAATCCACTCTTTCAACTCTATGGAAGATTAACATACTGCGGCTTTGCTTTTAATCCAGCTTTACGAAACCGGCTTTCAACTCTATGGAAGATTAACACGAGTGCTACAATTTTTGAAAATGACCAAATGTCGGAAATAACTTTCAACTCTATGGAAGATTAACATTTTCTCCAAAGTTTTACACAATTTTCGGAATTTCATTACTTTCAACTCTATGGAAGATTAACCCAGAGATATTTCTCCGGAGTATACAGTGTTGTATACAGGCCTTTCAACTCTATGGAAGATTAACACATGAGATGGTACATAGGTGAGGAGAAGTTATATATCTTCTTTCAACTCTATGGAAGATTAACCAGGTCTAAATAATGGATTTCCAGGAATAAAGTCATCAATCTTTCAACTCTATGGAAGATTAACAAAGCGAAAACTTTTTAAATCCCCCTTTTCCGAAAATTTCTCTTTCAACTCTATGGAAGATTAACCCTAGCCCCGCTCTCATGTACCTCCATCATGGTCTTGATGCTTTCAACTCTATGGAAGATTAACAGTAAGCAAGAACTTTTAATTCTTTCGGCCCTACTCCTTTCAACTCTATGGAAGATTAACTCAACGGAAACGGGTTGATAAGTCAATATCTTTCCCTTCTTTCAACTCTATGGAAGATTAACATATATCTAACGTCCTTGGAACGTGGTTAGAAGACGTTGTTACTTTCAACTCTATGGAAGATTAACAAAGCCCAAGTACAAACCCCACAAACAAATCCCCAACCCGAACCTTTCAACTCTATGGAAGATTAACCATACAGGACGTTTAGTCACCAAGTCGTATTCTACGCGGTACTTTCAACTCTATGGAAGATTAACATGCTTATGGCAGTGCTGAAACCGGCGACGGAGCCGGAGGCTTTCAACTCTATGGAAGATTAACTTCTTCGTTTAATTTAACAAGCCGTTCTTGAATTTCACTTTCAACTCTATGGAAGATTAACTTTCTTCTAGTTTATCATCTTTCGGTTTAGTTTGTACTTCTTTCAACTCTATGGAAGATTAACACTGTATAGCTTTTAAACGTTACCATGAAGACGACTTCAAACTTTCAACTCTATGGAAGATTAACGTTCATTGGCCCTGGCAGACTTCCTCAACCAAATCAAAGGCTTTCAACTCTATGGAAGATTAACGCACAGCGTAAGGGCACCTAAGTTCCCTCAGCACCTGATCCTTTCAACTCTATGGAAGATTAACCGTATCGAGCCTCAGGGATGATACCTACAGGCTAATATATCTTTCAACTCTATGGAAGATTAACCCGGGTGGGATTTCTTCTTTTTCTGCTCCAACGGATCCATCTTTCAACTCTATGGAAGATTAACTCTTCCACGAGTGCTAAATTCTTTTGGGGAGCTGGGGATTCTTTCAACTCTATGGAAGATTAACAGATTGACGATGTGGTTTTATACGAGTTGTAAGTGCCGTGCTTTCAACTCTATGGAAGATTAACCATTTTCTCCATTTCTTTATTGCTCTCCCAACATCCCCAACTTTCAACTCTATGGAAGATTAACTATCCAAAAGCGGGGATGAACTGCTCATGGAGAAAAAAACTTTCAACTCTATGGAAGATTAACTTATAGTTTTCGTTTCAGGTGTTGTTATTATTTTTCTGACCTTTCAACTCTATGGAAGATTAACTCGAAGGCTGACGCCATTCGAATAGCGATCAAACAGCTGGCAGCTTTCAACTCTATGGAAGATTAACTTGATAACAAACTTCTTAAAAATTGTCTTACAATTCTCTGCTTTCAACTCTATGGAAGATTAACAAAAAAGTGCAGGTAAATCCTGCTACCAAAACACAAAAAGCAAAAACTTTCAACTCTATGGAAGATTAACTCCTCTTTAGTACACCCAATTATCAGCACCGTTTTACCTTTCAACTCTATGGAAGATTAACTTGTTTACTAACTTGTGATAATTGAACTTGTAACTTTTCAATCTTTCAACTCTATGGAAGATTAACTTTAGTTTTTTAAACCCTCTTCTTGCTCTTTCTTCTCCTCGCTAGGATATAAACCTTTCTCCTCAAAACGGTTGAATTCTTCCTCTGAATTCTTCAAACCCTTCAAAATCCGGGAGAACTCCCTCCTCCAGCTAGAGAATGATCTAAGGATCTACGTCCTACCCCTCAGGTGTAGGGGTCCAAGGTCCTCCCGGCTAAAGCCGGGATTTCCCCACTAAAAACGCCCATGTTAACTTCAAGGCCCACATCTTGACGTTCGACATTTTTTGATCTAACCCAGTCTCTCCCTGACCATTTTCTCTTCCTATCCACCTCTTTACTGAAATCTTACAAATCCTCGAGTATACCTAACCGAAAGTATTCTACAGTTACTCTCTTTTCTCAGAGTCCTTTCCTAAGCCCTTCCCGGCTCCTGGTTTCCCCGCCGGATCCGGGAACTCCCTATCCCTCCACACGTGGTCCCCCAACGCCCTTCCTGACTAGAACCGGGAAGCGCTTCACCCCCTTCTTCTCAACGAATATTAGATTTCAAGGGAACTGGATCCCATGAGGTCCCAGATCACCAGGCAGATCAAGCTCCTCCATTCCTACAGGGCCTCGGACCCGGTGGAGGAGGAGCTGAGGGGGTGGAGCTACGACCGCCCTCCCGTGAAGCCCAGGCAATACCTCTCCCTGACCATGGGCGACGTGGCCTACAGATACTGTCCCACCAAGAGGGATGTCTACCTGAGGAGGCTCAAGGTTCAGGGGGAACAGAACCAGGCGCTCAACTGGGGGTCTCAGGTACACAAGGTCATCTCGAGCCTCTCCAGGGATCTCCTCAAGATAGCTGGAGAGGGCCTACCCCCCTGGGAGGCAGTGGAGAGGAGCCTGGGGAAGTGCAGGCAGATCTCCAGGGTCTGTCAGGACCAGAGGTACTGTGAGCAGGTGTGTAAGGCCTTCGCTACCGATCTACTCTCCGACTACTTCGACTCCACCTCCTTTCTCCCAGTGATCTCGGAGTTCAGGGTGGACGGAACTCCCCTGGGTCTCTCCCCCAGGCTCTCTGTGGACGCCCTGACCCAACTCTCCATGGTGGTGGAGGTCAAGACGGGCTACCCTCAGGACTTCCACAGGTTGGCCCTGGTGGGTTACGCCATGAGCCTGGAGAGCGCCCTGGAGATCCCCATGGACTTCGGCACGCTGATCTACGTGAATGGGAAGGTCCCGGAGTTGAGGTATGAGTCCCACTATCTCTCCCCCGACCTGAGGAGGGAGTTCCTGGACTCCAGGGACGAGGTGATCGACTTGATCTCCAAGGAGAAGGACCCGGGGCTGCCCTCCTCCTGTTACCCCTCGTGCCCCTTCCTATCGTACTGCAGGGGTGGGCAGGGGTGAAGTCCTGGGTAATATCGAGCCACGGTTCCTACCTCACCCTGCACAGGGGGGTCTTTCAGCTCAAGGAGGGGGAGAAGAAGGTGGAGGTGTCCCCCAGTGAGGTGGACGAGATCCTGATCCTCTCCTCCTGCTCCCTCTCCACCAGGGTGATCAGGGAGGCTGTGACCAGGGGCATAACCCTTGCCTTCCTGGACACAAGGGGTGCCATATGGGGTCTCCTCCTCCCCTCGGTTGCATCGGAGACGGTGAAGACCAAGAAGGCCCAGTATAGGGCGGTAATGGAGGGAGGGGGGAAGGGCTACGGGGAGGAGATCATAAGGGCCAAGATAGGGAACCAGGAGGCACACCTGAAGTATTGGGCCAGGAGGGGGGAAAGGGTGGACAGGGAGTTAGGGGAGGACGAGGCCTCAGCTGCCAGGGTTTACTGGGGTAACATCTCCCTCCTCTTCCCCCAATTCAAGGGGAGGGACCACGATTCAGGAGATCAGTTGAACGTGGCCCTGAACTACTCCTACGCCGTGGTCTACAGCAGGGTCATGAGGTTCTTGGTCCTGGCCGGTCTCGACCCCTACCTGGGCTTCGTGCACAGGGACAGGCCTGGGAGCGAGAGCCTGGTCTACGACTTCTCGGAGATGTTCAAGCCCTACGTTGACCTGATCCTGGTCAGGGCCTTCAGGGAGGGGTTCAGGATCCAGGTGAAGGAAGGGCTCATGGACGGAGAAAGCAGGGGGAGGTTGGCCAAACTGGTGGTCAAGGGGTTAGAGGACAAGGTAAAGGAGGTTGGGGACCACAACCCCAAGACCGTGACCCAGGCCATGCGGGCCCACGCGGTTGAGTTGGCCTCCTGTGTCAGGGAGGGCAGGAAATACAGGGGATTCAGGATGGTAGTATGAAGCTCCTAGTGGTCTACGACGTTTCGGACAACGGGAAGAGGACCAGGCTCTCCAACGAGTTGAAGAGGTTCGGCCTCTCCAGGATACAGAGGAGCGCCTTCCAAGGCGACCTGGACTCCCAGAGGCTGAAGGACTTGATCAGGGTCATAAGGGTCACAGTGGACTCCCAGAGCGACGTGGTCCATGTGGTCCCCTTGGGGTTGAGGGACTGGGAGGGGAGGATCGTCATAGGGAAGGAGGGAGGGGAGGACGTTCTAACGTGAGGGGTGGGCTCGACGAACTTGACTGACCTGAAAGACTTCACCCTGTGCCCTGTGATCCCGTGGATACGGAGGAAGCTGGGGTGGAGGGAGCCGGTAACGCGCGGGATGAGGTTGGCCAAGGACTTCAGGGCTGACGTGGAGAGGGTGATCCCCAATCCCCTGTGGGAGGTTCGGCTGAGGGATGAGGACACCGGGCTATCGGGCATTGTGGACGTCCTGGGGAGGGAGGTCGTGGCGGAGGTCAAGGCGTTCCCTAGGTCCAGGTTCTACCACTTCAGGATCCAACTCCTGGGCTACTCCTATTTAGCCGAGAGGAACGGCTTTAGGGTGAGGAACGCGATCCTCTTCATGGGGAGGACGCAGAGGGTTCAGGTGGAGGTGAGGAGGGAACACCTGGAGTTCGTGGAGGGCAGGGTGAGGAGGTTAGCGGACATACTGGAGGACGATTCTCCCCCCATCGCCAACCCGGGGCCGGAGCTGTGCAGGGCGTGCCAGTATAGGAGGGTCTGTCCTGTGTCCTCTGTGCTGTGATCCAGGTACAAGTGCTTCCCTCCCCATGCCCCTCTCCTCGACGACCTTCTCCGCGGAGCTCCAGCGGAGGCCAGTGGCAAGGGCGAAAGGAGGCTCAACCAGGGGTTTGAGCCTCATTGAGGCGTGACCATCATATTCCATCCCCCCGGCCCTCCATTCTGTCCATGGGGCTCGATCGAACGAATTTCCCCAAGGCGTAATAGGGACTTCCGCGCCCTCTGCTGGGGCTCTATCTTCTCGGGAGGCTTGGGGAAGGGGGGATGGAAGCCCGTGAGGGAGGGGATGGATAGTCCCTCAAATTATAAACGAACTTTCCTCAAGGGTGTGTTAACGACACTCACGACGGGGAGAGCGTCACAGCGTCTCGGTTAAGGCGAGGGTCCATGAGGTGCGCCTTTGCCCTACCAACGACGTCCGCATATATCTGTCTCTCTATGTGGGGGCTTAGTGCCTGTGGAACCCCCTGGCGACTAGGTGATGCCAGGAAGCGGGAAGCCCCGTCAACAAGGGTAGCTCACACCAGGGCGTGAGGCAGTTCGTTAATCCGTCCCCTCACATGGTCCTCAGGGTTCGCTGTGGGGTTCTCTTCCACACAATAATGCTCCGCACTATAGGGTTGAAGTTACAAATTGACTAGAGCCTCGCCCTTCAGGGCATGGATTGCGATTTAACTTTCTGGGGTTTAAGGGGGCGGAAGTCCCCCTCCGTGAGGATGGACAGCCCCCTTATAGGAAAGATGATTTCATAGTTAACGACGAATAGGTGCATAGACCTAGGCTGTAAGAGCTGGGCCTCGGGACTGGGGTTCAGGCCTGTGGAGACCCTCCGTAACCCCACGCGGGGTTCGCGGAACGGTCGGGTGGAACCTCCGCTGTGGGGGGATCGAGGTCGCTCCGAGGAGCGGGAGATCGCGGGGTGGGGATGCCTTGTCCGTGAGGGCGGGGTAGTTCACACACTTTCAGAAGATCTATTAGTGAAGCTAACGACGTCCCTCCCCCGGCTCGGTTCAGGAAATGGGACTGCGGGAGGGGTGACCAATGTCGCACTTATTCTCTATTACTGAACCATGGGTTATGGATGGAGGTTCCCGATTCGATCCTTCAAGTGGGTTGAACCTCTGACCCTTTGCCCGCCAGGTTTAACCCCTCGCAGTGGGAACCACGAACCGCCCTGGAACCCTTCAGGCCGGAGAGGGGATCAGCGATTTCGCTCTTCGCTATCACTCGTTGCCATATCGAGGGGAATCCACCTTAACCGCGACTGCCGGCTGAGGTGGATCTAGGGGGAGAGTTGGAAAGACCAGGACATTGGATCCTCCCAGGTCAAGTGTCCCGATCCCCCCTCTGGGTTCCCACTCTCAACCTGATCACCGCCTTCCCCAGGGGGGTCAAGGTCACGGCCCTGTCCTTGCCCGCTTGGTGGAGCAAGCTGAACTTCTTGAGTTCCGACACCTTGTTCTGCACAGTCTTCCCTGCCTTTCCCAGGACCCTCGCCAGTTCCTCGAGGCTGGTCTTCCCCTTCTCCACCTCCAGGAGGAGCCTGATCTCCTCTGCAGAATAGTCTCTGAGGAGAGCCCGAACCTCCCTCCTGCCGAACCCCATGACCCACCCTCCGTTCTCGTCCCTCACGTAGACCTGGAAGTCCTTGCCGCTGACTAGGAGGGAGAGGAGGATGAACACGTCGAAGGACCTCATGCCCACCGTGAGGTCAGTGATCACCGGCTCCCCCATGGGTAGTATGAGGTCCACGAACTTGGGGAAGACCTCTGCGAACTCCCCTGGTACAGCCACCTCCACCAGTTGAGGTTCCACCCCGTAGAGCCTGCCGGCCTGAACCCTGAGGTTCTCGAAGGCCATCCTGGTCCCCGAGGAGACCGGGGAGGGGACTACCACCGTGAGGTTGTCCCCCCTCTGGGCTGAGGTCTCGTTGAGGAGCCTCAACAGGAAGGTCTCGTTGAAACCGAGGGTTACGAAGTAGGACTTCACGGGAATTGATCCCGTTCTGGGTTAAATTCCTTTACTGTGATCTTTAGGACTCAAATGGACAACTACTGTTTGCTGAAGATCCCTAGGATCGCGGCGAGTCGTGACCCTGGAGAGGCTTGGGCGTGGATCGGGTCGACTTGGAAAGGGGTAATATCCCACATCGGCGAAGGGGCTTACGATTTCCAAGGCACCACCTCAGGCCTTGGGTCCTGGGACGCTCGTCCGCAGCGTAGTTAACCCCCCTCCCCCTCCCCGTTGGCCCGATCTCGGGTTATACGGAATTGAGGGGAGGACTTCCAGATCAGTTTTCCAATTCGATGGAATTGAGGGGAGTGCCCCTATACTCCAACGCGCGGACGAATTTCCCTCGACCTCCCGGGGGACGCCGCCTTCACCTCTGGAGGAATTCGAGTTGGATCCGTTTTCGAGGGCTGATGCCTCGCGTTTAGTCCTGAACCACCTGGGGCACTCCCGCTTGGCCGCTGGTGAGAGAAGGGGAGAATTACAAAACGGTGAAAGCCTGGTCGGTGGGGACGATCTGAATACCCTCCCTTTCTCGACCCGATTTGACGGCGGAGGAACGCGATCAAGCCGCTGTCTCCATGAAGATCGCTCCCTCTGATTCCCTCCTAGCCCTTGCAAACGACTACGTGAAGGCTCTACGTTTCGCTCTCTCCTGGTTGAGAGGAGGGTTAACCAGAATGGGGGAGTCCTAGGGAGGGTCTTCCCCCAACCCCCTTGAGAATAAACTAGATGGTTAGGCAGTCCTCCCTCATAGTATTGAGATTCGCCGATCGGTTAAGAGGATTTACCAGTGACGCGAGGACGCATCGGGAGGTGGGGTGGAAATGCTTATAGCGATCTCCCCTCATGGAGAACTAAATGAGAGTCGTGAAGGTGACCTACAACGTCATCCCCGTGCACGACGTTCTCCTCCCCCCTCTCTCCTCCAAGGTCATCAAGTACCTCATCCTCGATGGGAAGATCCTGCCCTTCCTGAAGGACCTGGTGACCTCCAGGACCAAGAACAAGCCCCTCTTCATCTCCAACCTGGAGTTTGGGGGGCGGAGGCTCTTCTCCACGGGCAAACCCTTGAGGGTGAAGGCGGGGTCCATCATGAGGGGTAAGGTCTCCTTCCCCTTCACTGAGGAGGTCCTGGGGGAGAGAGGAGGGAGTTTCAGAACCCCTTACGGTGAATTTCAAGTCAGCGTGGAGGTCCTCTCCGTCTTCGACGGTTCCGATGTCCAGGTCGAGGGGAGGAACTTCCTCCTGGAGTTCCTCACCCCCACCCTCCTGGCCTCCAAGATCTACCTACCCCCCTCCCTTCACGAGAGGTATGGGAAGATAGACTCCGGTTACGCCCTCCTCCCCACCCCGGGCCTCGTGATCGCAGCTGCATACAGGCAATACGCTGGACTCCTTGGGACCACGGCCAACCAGGAGGCGGATCAGAAGGCGTTCAAGCTCTTGGTCCTGGGGAACAGCCTCTCCAGGGTCGTGGGGTTCAACTTGAGGCCGATCACCGCCGTCCTGGGGGAAGAGGAGGGGAGGCTGAGGAAGACGAGGGGGGTCGTGGGGTGGATCGAGTTCGACGTGTTGGGCCCTATGAAGAGGAGGGCGGCAAAGTACTTGGCCTACTCCAACTACTTCGGCCTCGGGAGGGGTGGGGGAGTTGGGCTGGGGGAGGTGCAGTTCAGGGTCGTGGAGAGGTCCAAGGGGGGAGGTGGGGAGGGCGAGCTGAGGACCTGAAAACGATCAAATTAATTTCCCCCCGCCCCTATATCCCACGTGGCAGTTCTAATTTCAGGCATAGGCTTCGATGAGAAGTTCGTGGTGAGGGCTTTCCTGAGGAGGGGGATCAATCAGGTCAAGGAGGTGCTCCTGGTCAAACCCAAGGGAGAGGAACCCAGGTCCCAGGAGGCCTTGAACTCCCTGCGCTCCCTGATGAGCGAAACCTCCACCCCCCTCCAGGTCCTGGAGGTGGACCACACGGACTTCCCCACCGCTGTCTCACAGGTCATGCACTGGATCAAAGGGAGCAGGCACACCGAGTTCATAGTGAACCTCAGCAGCGGGATGAGGGTGCTGATCCTGGAGATCCTCACGGCCTTCCTCCTCCTCAGGATAGACGCTGAGGTGGAGGTGGAAACGGAGAGTGGGGAGGGGGTGATCTCCTGGAGGACCAGGGACCTCATGGACCAAGAGATCGAGGAAACCGAACTGCGGATCCTGGCGCTTATTCAGCAGGGTGAAACTAGCTCCCTGGGCATTTCCAAGAGGTTGAAAATCCCCACCTCCACGGTTTGGAGGAAGGTGAGGAGGCTCCAGGAGGCGGGTTTCATAGAGGCGGAAGGGAGGGAGGTGAGGCTGACCAACAAGGGGAGGATCTTTGTGAAATTCTTTCAGAATTCAAGAATATGAAAAGCTTTTTCTTTCCTCCACCAAAACGATTATTAACCACTCCCTCTATTCTCACATATGGAAGAGGAACAGGGGAAGACCCTCAAGAGGGTCGCCAACCTGTTGGCTGTCGCTTCCATATACGCCCGATCCCCTACGCTACTCGACAGGATCTCCAACGCCCTGTCCAAGGAGGCTGCGGTGAAGGTCATAGGGGACTGCGAGAGGATAGTGAGGACTGGACTGGACAGGGGGGAGATAAGGCAGTCCACGGTGAAGAGGAATAACAGTGAGCTCCCAGCCCTCATAGTGAGGGAGGGGGGAGAGGAGGGCAAGGAGAGGACTGTGATCGGTTACATGGCCACTACTACTGACGTGGAGAGTTTCATAGAGCAGGTGGAGAGGGACGTCTACAGTGCCAGGAAGGCAGGGGCCATAGCTATGTCCATAGTGAACTCCACCCTATTGGGGGGAGGTGAGGGGCAATGATAGGGGGGAGTGTTAGGTTCCTCACTAACCTGGAGTCGCTCAACGGCGTGGAGTCAGTGGGCAACCTAACCAGGCACAGGACTGCGCCCATAGTGCTCAGGACGGAGACAGGGGACTACTTGGTGAGGTATGTCCCAGTGATCTCGGGGGAGAGCATAGCCCACGCCTACCAAATGACCCTAGCTGAATTGGCCCATAAACAGGGCCTACCAGTGACCAGTAAGACGCTTCAAGGGGAGTTGTTGAAGTTCAACGATGACGATGCCTTGGAGGGAGTGGAACCACCCAAGGGTGAGGACGACATGAGGAGGTTCGAGGTGGACGTCATGCTCAAGGATGTGGTAGCTGACGTGGGAGGATTCATGTATGCAGGGAATAACCCTGTGAGGAGGAGCTCCAAGTTCGCAGTGGGATACATGATCCCATCCCTGGTGAAATCGGAGATCCCGGCGCAGCTGGAGGCTCAGTTCCACGTGAGGTACGTCCTGTGGAGCAAGAAGGGGAAACAGGGGGAGAGTAAACAGGCGATCTACAATGTGGAGGTAGGATCGGCACTCTACACCCTGACCTTCCTCTTGGACGATGAGAACGTGGGGGTTCCATCAAACCCCGGGAGTTCGCCCAGGGAGGGTGAACTCAAGGCCCAGAGGGAGAAGAGGAGAGAGATCGCCATCAGGGCTCTCTACACCGTCCTCACGGGGAACTTCGGGGGGAAGAGGAGTAGGTTCCTCCCGTCCATGGAGCTCCAGTCCGCAGTGGTCACGGTCACGGATTTCCCGTTCGTCCCGGAACCCGGGCACTCCAACGACTACATAAGGAACACCTCCAATAGGGTGTGGAAGGCCAAGGAGGTCCTCAAGGGGAGTAAGGCCACTGTGTTGGCCTTCAACAGGGAGGGAATAGGGGTTGGCAATGCCCAGGTAGTGGGGAGCGCGGAGGAGCTGATCACTTCCCTCCTCTCGTAGGTGGTCCCATGCCCCTTTTTTACTCCAAGGTCTCGGTGAAGCTCCACTGGGGTTTCTCCGTGTCGGTCCCCACGGCTTCCAAGGCCAAGGGAGCTGCGCTCCTCCCCCCTCCCTCCACCCTCGTGGGGGCCCTGTCCTACGGCAGGTTCAGGGGGGTTGACTCCATTGGGGTGGGGGGTGGGGTGGGATCACCTGCAGCTGCCCTGGAGCAGAGGATCAGGGTGGCAGCGGCTAGGTTCGAGGACTCAACCGTGGCCTCCTACATAGAGGACGTGGTGAGGAACGTGGTGAGTCCCTTCCAGAGGCCTGGGAGGAGGGCCGAGAGGAGGTATAGGTACAACATAGTCCCCACGGGCAAGATCTACTCCCCTGGCGGGCAGCTGAGGTTGGTCTACGTCTCAGACCTGGCCAGGGATGAGTTGGAGGCCCTGAGCTGGGCCATAACGAGGCTCGGCTCCAAGGAGGGACTTGTGAGCGTGGAGGGGGTGGAGGTGGGGGAGGCTAAACAGGTGCAGGGTGACCTAAGGACTAAGTACTACTTCAGGTCCGACGTGGACCACGCCATAGGGGAGGTTCAGTATGTGGACTTCTGGGAAGGGGGGTACCTGTGGGGGAAGAGGGCCAGGTCTGTTAGGTACGCTGTCCCCGTCAGTGAATTCCCCTTCAGGCCCAGGGAGGTCAAGGTGAGGGCCAAGGAGGCGTATGAGGTTGGAGGGGAGGTCGTCGTCCTTAGTTGATCACTACAGGGGGGTGGTGCAGGTCCAGGGCTTCTCCCCGAGGGAGAAGATCGAGGAGACGCTGCAGGAACTGGAGGAGGGAAACTCCGTGATCCTCACTGCCCCCACGGGCTACGGGAAGTCCTCCGTGACAGCAGCGCTGGGGTTGGCGAGCTTGAGGGGGAACGACCTCTTCCACAGGGTCATCCACGTCCTCCCCCTGAGGAGCATAGTCCAGGACATGCAGGGGAAACTCAGGGACTTGATGCTGAGGCTGGGGTTCACCGGGGGCGTGGTGGGGGCGCAGGACATGGACTTCCACGACAGCCCGTTCTTCCTCAGGAAGGTCAACGTCACCACGCTGGACACCTTCGTCCTGAACCTCTTCAAGCTGCCCGCGTCCGAGTTGGGGAAGTCCATGAGGGGGGGAGGGGCGCACTTCGAGGTCCCCAGGGCTGCGATCCTCTCCTCCGTGGTCGTGTTCGACGAGTTCCACCTCTTCTCCGAGGAGGGGAAGGCCTTCTCTGCTGCCCTGGCCTCGCTCAGGAGCTTGGCGAGGGCTGGGGTGCCCTTCGTGATCGCCACAGCCACGCTTCCGGATCCGATCAGGGACCAGGTGCTCAGGGCCCTCCAGGGTTTCCCGGTGAAGGAGGTCTCCACTCCCCATTCCCCCGTGGAAAGGGAGATACAAGTGGAGGTCTTGAGCAGTGAGGAGGAGGTCTTCAAGGTGGAGAGGGGTAAGAGGACCCTGGTAGTCTTCAACACCAGGAAGGGGGCCATTGAGGCCTACAGGAGGTTCAGGACCATGGGCCTCAACCCAGTCCTGATCCACTCCAAGTTCAACTCCGTGGACAGGAGAAGGAAGGTCAGGGAGTTGGACAGGGCGGAGTTAGTGATCTCGACCCAGGTCATAGAGGCTGGGGTGGACAAGTCCTTCGACGTCCTCATCACCGAGGCTGCCCCGGCCCCTAACCTGATCCAGAGGGCGGGGAGGGTGGCCAGGTACGGCGGGCGAGGGGTGGTCAAGGTCTTCCCCTTCAGCGGCGCAGTCTACGATAGGGGGGAGGTGGAGAGGACCATGAAGGAGGTGGAGAGGAATAGGGTAGTGGATCAGTCCCTGATGCACGGTATCGACCACTCCCCGGACCTGGACCACGCAATCATGAAGAGCCTGGAGATCATCGACGATAACCCCAACTTCTTCCACGCCCACGTCTCGAAGATCTTGAGGGAGGAGTGCTCGCTCACTAGGGAGGTTTCCCTGGTCCTCGGGTTTCCGCCTGGGCAGAGCAGCGCCCAGTACGCTGTCCCCCTCACTGAGAGGGAGGCCCTGGGGGTCCTGGAAGGGGGAGGAAAGGCGGTCAGGGGAGGAGAGCCAGTAGACTTCAAACCCGACCATGGCCTCTGCCTCTGGGTGCAGCTAATGGAGGAGGGTCTGGACGGTGTCCAGATCCCCCACTACAGCCCCGAGGAGGGGGCTAAGCTGGGAGGTGAGACCCAGTGAAGCCCTGTGCTTTCGCCGGCCAAACCCTCCTCTCCCACTCCCTGGGTTCCCTGAACGAGGCCAGGGGTGTCTTCGACGAGGCCTACTTCAAGGTGGTCAAGAGGAGGATGGACTTCATGGCCTCCAAACTCCAGGGCGATCTGGACAGGGAGTTCCTCCTGGGGCTGCGCTGGGAGGACTGGAGGGAGCTAACCCACTTCCTGGTGGCCTTCCACGATGTGGGTAAGGCGGCTGAGTACTACCAAGAACAGTTCCACGATTGGTGTGAACCAAGGAAGGGGAGGAGTTCCTTCTTCCTCCACGAGATCGGGAGCGCAGTTTTCCTATACAAGAACCAGTGGAGGAACGAAGTTGTGAAGATGCTGGCGGTGCTGGCGGTGTTGAACCACCTGAACGCCATGAGGGGATTACACGTCCCCCAATTGGTTGAAAGCGTTAAGCAGGGAATGCTGAGGTTGAGGAAGTATGCGGAGGGTCTGCTCAAGGAGTTGCCCAAGTTCAACCTCGACGCCTTCCTAGAGGGGGATTTGACCCTCGCGGACTACCAGCTGGGGGACGCTAAGGACATGATGTCCTGGCTCTCGAAGTTGAGCAACCAGAGGGGGATCGTCAAGGGCTACACACTCCTACTCCTCCCTGTAATAGTTGGGGACAACCTGGACAGCTCCGAGGGGAGGGAATTGGACCACGACTTCCACAGGAAGAGGAGGTTCTTCGATAGTCTCAGGGTGTTGAGGTGTGAGGGTTAGGCTCTACGACGTCTTCGGGGACAACTACGTGATCGCGGTGGCCTCCCTGGCGAACGGGAGGAGGGTGGGGGACTGGGTGGAGATCCAGGACCCTGAATTGGTGGGCTCGATGAGGGTGGGGGCGGAGGTGGCGAGGGTCAGGGAGGACAGGATCGCCAAGGGAATGGAGAGGAGGGGTAAGGCAAAGAGGGAGGGGCCAATCAGGCTCCTCCCCCTGAGCGGGAACGACAGGAAAGCCTTCGAGGACGCGCTGAGTTGCTACAACATCCCCGCCCAGTCCTCGGTGTCCGAGATCCTCTCCAAGTTCGATGTAAAACCGAGGCAGTGCCAGTCCGTGACGGCCCCCTCCTTTGTGAAGCCGGAGTTCTACGAGTACTCCAGGTCCCCAGGATACGCGGGGAACAGGAAGGTGGAGGTGAGAGTAGATCCCACCTACCTCCTGGTCTCCATACTGGGGTGGGTGTTGACCAGGCTGGGTTCGGCCAGGGTGGGAAAGGAGGGCAGGGTGGGGGTACACGTCTTCCCCATGGGGGCGGACCAGTCCCTCTCCGTCCTACCCGAACTCCTGAAGGGGGTGGACAACATCCCCGGGATCTACCCCATGACGGCCTTCAACCTCTGGTTGGCCAGCACCATGATCTCCAAGGGGGCTGTGGTGAACGTGCCCATGAAGGTCTACGCTGTGGAGGACGCAGCGGGTCAGTCCCCCGCCGCGATCAACAGCGGCTACGTGGTGGACGTGAGGAGGATCCTGGGGCACCAGATCGTGGGCGATCAGGGGGTGGTGAATGCAGTGCTGGGGCTGACTTGGGAGGCCCTGTCCCCCGATGCTGATAACAGGGCCTTCGCCATAAGGGCCTGCGACCTGCTCTTCGAGGTGATCATGGGTTCCAAGAGGGAGGAGGACCTGCTTTACTTCGCCAATAGGGAGCTCTACTCCGCCAGGATGATCGGGACTGAGGAGAAACTGGATAGAGTCTACAAGCTGGCCTCCTTCATAAGCAGGAGATTGGCATGGAGGTCCACCAGGCTGTGAAGGAGTTGATGGAGGTCCTGTCCAAGGTGTCCAGGAGGAAGCCCTTCCTGGGCCTCTCCACCTCCCCAGGGGTGGAGGTGGGGGAGGTGAGGATTGAGGGGGAAATGGGGCAGTGCGATCCCTTCCCCAGTTTCGCCTACCTGGACTCCTCCTCCAGGGTCATAACGGTGAGGGGGGCCAACGTCTACATGGCCTCCCTTTACGTCAATACGGGAAGGGGGCACATTGCGATCCCCCTGGAGACGCCCGTGCCCTTCATGGCGGTCAAGGCCTCTGACCAAGTGGTCCAGGAGATCGAGTCCTCCCTACCCCACCTGGTCAGGACCAGGAACGTGAACGGTGTTCCCTACCTGGAGGACTACAAGGACGATAACGTACTGGACGAGCTCAGGATATCCCTGGAGAACTACGCGATCAACAGCCAGGACCTCACCGTGGTGGACGGGCCCATCTACCCAGGCCCTTTCCTGGGCATGGTCAGCGAACCCTACAGGAGTGCCTTCGAGACGCTGATCACCCAGAGGAGGGTCGACAGGCTCGTAGGGGTGGTGAAGAGGCTGAACATGAGCAGGAAGCTCAGCAGACTCCTGGGGATCGAGGGGACGGATGACGTGGTGGTGATGGAGTTGGGGAAGGGGAGGGACGTCTACGTTACCCCAGTCCTGAGGGAGGACTACAGGCTCTCGGACAGGACACTGCCCAGATACATGGCCTACGTGAAGGTGGGGGACTCGCCCTTCAGGGTGGAGAGCGCCGATCCCTCCCTCCTCTGTGGGGGAGTGGTCACAGCCCTGAGGCACCCCTCCTATAGGGGGATCCCCTCTTTCATAGAGGCAGCGGACAGGCTCTCCAGGAGGCTCAGCGCGGCCACCTTCCTCATCTCCTTCACCTACGCCAGGGAAATGGTGGGGGTGAACTACGATGACTGGAACAGGCTCAGGGAAGCCAACCTGGACCTCGCCGAGTGAGGACCTGGTGGAGAGGGCCAAGGCCAGGGCCTCTCCCCACGGCGAGGTGGTGGGGTTAGTGTCCAGGGTTACCCCCATCTCCCACGGGAACTCCAACAGGGAGATAAGGGCGGATATACCCTACCAGGTACACTTAAGCAAGCGCTTCCTGGTGGGGAGCTACCTGGGGATCTCCATACTGGTCTCAGGTACCCTGGCCCTGGGGAGGATAAGTGCGGTGGAGAGGGCGGACATCCTGGCCATCTCCAGGGTCCCCGCCCTCTCCCCGGTGGAGGACTCCAGCGGCGTCACTACCCCTCTGACCGTGACCCTGGAGCTCCTCTCGGAGCTGGTGTACGGGGAGGTGGTCCCCCCGAGCTCCCCTGTCGACCCACAGAGCCCCATCTTCGTCCCAAACCCCGAGTTCCTCAAGAGGATGCTGGGGCTCCCAGGGGAGGGGATTCAGGTGGGATGGGTGGTGGAGGGCTACAGGCAGCTGGACGTCCCTGTGAGGCTGACTCACGACTTGCTGAGGCACCACGTCCTGGTGGTGGGAACAACGGGGGCGGGGAAGACAAACCTGCTGAGGCTCATCACCCTGAGGTCCCAGACCCCCCTCATGGTCCTGGACATACAGGGGGACTACGTTAAGGCGGTGGCTGAGGCCGGGGGGACGATCCTAGTGCCAGTGACCAGGGACTACCAGGTGGGGGTTGGGGATTTCGTGGAGGAGTTCAAGAGGAGGAGCGGCCTCCCATCCTACTCCATTGAGTCGGTGAAAGGACCCAGGATAACCATGAGGGGGGAGGAGGGGAAGAGGTTCAACCTACACCTCACGGCTCTGAGATTCAACGAGACCTACCCGATCCTGGCGGATGTGGCTCCCTTCTTCTCGGCCCAGGGCGCCTACTTCTTCAAGCTGGCGACCAAGGGATGCGAACCTCCGGTGGATAGGTGGGAGGAGGAGTGCCTGGAGGTCCTCGAGCAACAGTTCTCCCTGCACAGGTCCACGGTGGACAACATAAGGAGATCGGTGGTTATGCTCAGGGAGAGCGGGATCTTGGACGTGAGGATGGGGGAGAGGGGGGAGATATACCTGGGCGAGCCGGACTACTGGGGGTTGATCAAGGAGAAAACTGTGGTGGATCTGAGGTGGGCCATGGAGAGGGGGGTGACCTCTGCCACGACCGTAGCCTTCGTCCTGATCGACAGGATCTTCAACCTGATCGACCAGAGGTTCAAGAGGATGGGGGAGGAGACGCCCTACCTCCTGGTCTTCGACGAGGCCCACGAGTACTTCCCGCAGGGAGGGAGGGGGGAGGAGGGGAAGGAGGCGTTGGAGAGGCTAATAAACAGGATCATGAGGCTGGGGAGGGTGAGGGGGATCGGGACTGTCCTGGCAACACACAGGCCCACGGACCTCAACGACCTGATCCTGACGCTGACCAACACCAAGGTGGCCCTCAGGGCGGACGAAGACGCGCTCAAGAGGATAGGAATGGAGGATTACGTGGGTTCCCTCCAGGCCTCCCCCGCTGGATATGGGGTGATGAGGACCTTCTCCCTCAGGGTGAAAGACCTCTTCTTCAGGACGGAGAGGTTCGATCAACCCAGGGGGGTAGGGAAGGAACAAGGGGGACCGGGGTAGTTCAGGGTGGGGGCGAATTCCCTGTGCGGTTTCAGGTAGTATACAGGGATCTGGTGTGCTGGAGGCGATCTCCACCTGGGGCCCCAACCCGCGGAACAGGACCTGAGGATGGGACAATCGAGCTTGGAAAAACCTGAACCTTGAGGCGGTGAACTAACCCCAACACGGGGGTAGTCCCCTTCGTAGATCGGAGTGGGGACGTGGAGACTCGACCTCCCACTACAGGTGGATCACCGGACTTCCAGTGCGGACCCCGCGCAAAGGGGGAGGGCCAGTCCCTCCAGAGAACCGAATTCCCTTGACCTGGGAAAGGTTGTCCCTCCAGTGTTGACTGGGAAGTGTTCGCGTAGCCTGTGCGGGAGTGTGGGATCAGTCCTCCCCCTCCAGTGCCCTCTCCTCCATGGAGAGTAAGGCGGGGCAGTTGAGCTTCCTCTCTCTTACCTCCACCTCCGCTCGCCTACGGTGGGCCTGGGATGGTTCCTGCCTCCTCAGGGTCGCCACTTCCCTCCAGCTTCACCCCTATCCTCGAGTGGAAGCTGGGGCAATACAGGAACTCCCCTATCCCCTCCAGCCTCCTCTCCTAACCCAGTTTAGGAGGACCGCGATAACGCCTTGAGAGTAAGCTGAGTTGGACAACCCCTTGTCGCAGGTCAGGAGGACTAACCTCTCTGGGAACTGGGACTTTAGGTTCACCGCCTCCTTTATGAGTGAGACATCCCCTGACCCCTTATGCTCCGAGGTCACGGGAGGTGTGAGGATGTTCCTGTAGGAGGCCATGGCCAAGTGGAAGAGGATCCTGGGGTCACCCCTCTGCGTGTTCAGGGTTTTACTGAGGAGCTCGTTGTAGACCGACCTCGAGGCCAGGAGCCTCCTCCCCCGCCTCCTGTCCCGAGTCACCTCCCCGAGTCTGTCCCCTAAGTTCACGAAGACGTTTGTGTCAGCTAGGAAGAAGCTGGTATCAGCGAGTCTCCTCACCTCTTCCTCCTCCTGGTAGACCAGGAGACCTGAGCGGAGGGAGCAGGGGAAGAGCCTGGGGTCGTCCTTCCTCTCCCAGACGAACTTCACCAACTCCTCCAGGGGTAGATCTTCATCCGGGGGGCGATCTTGGAGGAGGGGTCTAGGCCCTCATCCTTCACTGAGATCTTCACCTCCCCTAGGAGGGAGAGGAGTTGAGGAAGGCCCTAAGGGAGTCTAGGGAGAGGAGGGAGGTGAGTTCAGCTCCTCCCTTCACCTCAGGGGGATCGAAGGGGATCTTCCCTCCCGACCTCAAGTTGTATACCTCCACCTGCTGGAAGGGGATGTAGCCGAAGACCCTGTACCCGGAGCGTTCGTCCTCGACGTGGAAGTACCTCACCTCCGAGGCCTTGGAGTAGACGTAGAGTGCAATGGCAGTATACTTCCTCCCAGGGGTTACGTCAGCCACGTCTACCGCCAGGGAGGAGGCCTCGTTCCTCCAGGCCCCAATTCCCCTCCCCACCTTCCTCAACTCGATCGCGGGCTCAACGTCGAACAGGAAGACCAGGTCCTTCATATAGGAGTAGTCCTTCTCCGGCCTCTCCTCCGAGAGGATGGTCACGTGGTCCTGGATGAGGCCAGTGAAGATCTCCGAGAGGAGGGCATTGGTGGTGGTCACCAACTTATTGGAGCCCAGGACGGCCAGCTCCACACGTTAGATCTGGGGGAACGGGTCAATATTTAGGTGGGTTCTGAAGGCGGCTGATCGAACCCTTTCACGACGTTGGGAGTCACGACTCTCCCCAACCCGGGTGAGGGATGGAGGAGGGGCTGCTGCCCGACTACCCTCTGGGAGAGTGTTGAAAATTGGAGGGACGTCCGTCCCCTAGGAAGGGTCTCCCTGGAGGTTGAGGGGGCGGGAGATAAATACTAATTAACATTGACCTGGGATCTTAAACAACAACCCCTTCAACGGGGATCAAGGGCGATCCCAAGGGCTTTCGTCCCCAACCAAGGGCTTCCCCCCCCCCATTACTGGATCTTAACCCCCGCGCGCCGGGTGACCACTGCTGGAGCCGGTACTTCCATCAACAATATATAGGTGGGTGGAGAGAGTAGAGGGAAGGTCAAATGGTCAAGTTCCCTTTGGATACATCGGATAGGAAGGAGATCGGGAGGAGGGGGGACAGGGTCTCGGCCATAGGCCTGGGGACGTACGGCATAAGTGATTACGCTGAGGCAATGAGGGCTGCGGAGAGGGCCCTGGAGTTAGGAGTGGACAACGTTGATACCGCCCAGGTCTACGACAGCGGAAGGGCTGAGAGGTTCGTGGGGGAGTTGATCAAGAGGGTCGGGAAGGACAGGGTCTTCGTGACTACCAAGATCTGGCCGAACAGGCTAACCTCGAGGGAGGAGGTGCTGAGGGCGGGGAGGGAGTCCCTGAACAGGCTCGGCCTGAGCACGGTGGACCTGATCCTCATCCACTGGCCCAACAGGGACATGCGCATAGCAGATCAGGTGAGGAACTTCGAGTCCCTTTACCTGGAAGGCTTGACCAGGTATATAGGGGTGAGTAACTTCACCGTGGAGGACCTAAGGGAGGGAATGGAGGCCTTGAGGAAGGCCGAGATCGTGGTGGATCAGGTGAGATACAGCGTCCTGAGGAAGGAGCCTGAGAGGGAACTCCTGGACTTCGCCCTGAGGAACGGGATCACCCTCCAGGCCTACACCCCCATAGAGAAGGGAGGGGTGAGCGGGAATCCAGTGATCTCTGAGGTCTCCAAGAAGTATGGGAAGACACCGGTGCAGGTGGCACTCAACTACCTGATCTGCAGACCCAGGGTCATCCCCATCCCCAAGGCGGAGAGGGTCAAACACGTGGAGGAAGTCGCAGGAGCCATGGGATGGAGGCTGAGGGAGGAGGACCTGAGCAAGCTGGAGGGGATCTGAACCGTTAACAGATAGGCCCTACCGTTTCTACGGATCGAGTCCCCCATTTCACGGACTTTCATCGATAAGCCCCAGTCCCCTTGGGGGGATACTGGCTTCTCCTCCCTCAGCCCCATTCCCCCCAATGGAGCAGGGGAGGAGCACCATTATGTCACAGATAGACTTCCTGAAAAAGAATTTAATATCGCCCCCGCTAAATTATCGTCCCTAGAAGGGGCCAGGCTTTCAGGTTTTGTGGACGACATCATTTGCCCAGACATATACTAGTGAGGTTAGCTTCGTTACACGAAAATTGGGGGTTGAGGGGGCGGAAAGCCTCGCCAGCGGGATGGATAGCCCCCAATTTAAATACTTCTTTTTCAAATATCTTTGATGGCTAGGAGGGTTAAGGCGATCAGCGCCTGTTTCCATGGAGATCGCCCCCTCCGAACCCCTCCTAGTCCTCGTTAATAACTACGTGAGAGCGTTTCGCCCTCTTTGGTCGAAGGGAAATGTTCCAAACCCAAATGAAAAGGGAGTGTTAGGGAGAGTCCACGAGGGGTTGTATGAGAAGTTAAGGGGGGAATGCGATACATTCAGAGGTCGCTGAGGACTGCTACCGTGATGCCCCTCAGTATACAAGGGTTGGTACAACAACCCGAGGAGGGTAGGTTGCCGAGAGTGTATGAGCCAAGTGTGGTTGACACCTAGGTTGAGTTATAACCTG
>Ga0208151_100296_pt1 | contig 23106 bp, 18 predicted proteins | sample ECH_Bhost_MetaG_FD_187130 | JGI IMG/M metagenome (GOLD analysis project Ga0208151, IMG submission 187130) | Hot spring microbial mat communities from Yellowstone National Park, Wyoming, USA - ECH_B host_MetaG (SPAdes) (version 2) | ecosystem: Environmental > Aquatic > Thermal springs > Hot... | reverse complement strand
AAGGGATGAAATATCATCTATACTGAAAAGATTCGCAAACCATGACACGCACTAAATGGTTCACGCCGAACAGGGAGCAACCGTGTTGAGCCGCAGTGCAGGCTTGCATCCAAGCATCGTGGTTGACCGACGGCATCACTGTTTAAACAACGTCAGGTTTAGTGTAAAAGACTCGGCTTGTTGTAATCGGAGCGATCATAAGGGTATCTCGTCGAAGGCCATATGTGTTACGTATTCCGGTCTCATTAAAGCCGCTGCGTACGCTTTACCTATTCTGAGACCATGCAAACGCATTAGGCAACTGTAATACTCGATATAGTTGAACCCAGTTGCACCTCCAGCGAAAGCGTAGTTGGCCATCGCCCTCCTCCAGAGCTCGAAGGACTCTGAGACATCCACCAATATTTCAGGCCTATAGCCAACCTCGTCCTCCCAGTTCTCAGCATAGTAGAGAGCCCTTACATAGTGTGGAGGGTTACCCCCATTCAGACTACGTATAGAGCTATAGAAGAGCGCGTCCTCAACAATCTTGGAGGTCGCGGTGTGGTCGCGGTGCATGCTACCCTTCCAGTGTGTGAGTACAACTGTGGGCTTATACCTAACTATCAGTGCGGTTAGAGAACGCCTTGGCTCCTCGGAGTCGGGGAGCTCACCGTCCTTGTAGTCTAGGAACTCAACCTCCACGCCAAGTGTGGACGCCACCCTAGCTGCCTCAGCCTTCTTCTGTTTAGCGTATTCCTCATCTGGGAGCTTGGGGTTTCCACGCTCACCTAGAGTCATATGAACAACAACCACACGGTGCCCCCTCAGAGCATACTTTGCGGCGATGGCTCCAGCCATATTCTCAGCATCACCAGCGTGTGCGCCAACAACCATAAGTGTTAGCCCAGTTGCACCCATCTATAAAACCCTCCTCATAACGGTGAACCTCCTAGTGACCCTAAACCCGAACCTCTCATACAGTCTGGCAGCCCTCTTATCTGTCCAAAGAAAGAAAGCCCTGTGTACACCCTTCTTCTTCATATTCTCAAGGCAACGATAGAGTATAAGGCTACCTATACCCTTACCCCGGAGGGATGGCTCCACACCGAAGGGTCCAAAGTGCTCGCCTGCACAGGCCCACTCGTAGCCATCGTTACCCCAAAACTGGGCGTAACCCACAACCCTCCCACCACGAGTGGCCACCACAACCTGTTCCGAAGGAACACCCCTAGATGCAAGCTCCAAGAAATGCCTATACCAGTCAGCGGGAAACGACTGCTTCAAGAACTCGAGCAGGGGCACAATTTCACTTGTGCGCAGCTCGTGAATTTCGAAGCCCTCCGATCTGAGTTTGGCTTCAAGTCCACCCAAACCCTCCGGCTGCTGGATTGAAGGCCATAGGTCCGCGTCCATCGCTAGGGCATCATACACATCTACATACCCAGCGCTTCTGAGTGCTTGATATATGTTTGGGTAGGAGTCCCTATCAATACCTGGCCAAAAATAGTTTGGTGTATAACTCGAAAACCACACCTCACGTCGAGCTTTATCCCTAAAGTATGAGTCAGCTTCGGCAAGGAGCTTAGCGCAAACATTAGCCTCAGAGCAAGCAAGCGCAGAAATCCACCCCTTTTCCTCCTCTAACCCATCATACATATTGGGGTATTGCCTGACCATACACTGTACGTAACCTATGACAGCACCATTCCTACAGGCGACGATGGCTCCCTTAGGGTCGAAATTCGGGTCCAGTAAAACCTTTCTCACGAACACGTCGAGAGACAGTGGGTCATACTTTAAAACACTATTCCAGCAGTTAATTATACCAACCTCGTCACCAGGATGATATCTTCTCAACTGAAGGTTCTCTTCTGACAAAGCCCTAGCCTCCTAAACACCGCCATCTAAGGGGTTCCCGCTCATGATCTCAAGGTTTTTTACGGCTACAACCGCATCAGTTTGACCGTAGAATGTTAGGTGCTCTGTCCAGGGGATTGTTGCTCTGCATAATCCCCGTTCCCGCATACGTGTTAGGGCTGCAAACAGCAACTCAGAGCCAATGCCCCTGCCTCTGAATTCTTCGAGTACGCCCGTGGGCCCAAACCAGTGGTCTTCGAAGCCACAATAGCTGGCGAAACCCACTATATTATCCCCCATCTTTGCTTGGACCACGCCACCGTTTTTAAGGGATGCCTCTGTCTCCATTCTCCAATAGGGTCCAAAGTTGTGGTCGACGAATTCCAGTAATCTCTGCGGGTCATCGGGTGGGCCGAAAACGCAGCCATCCTTGGCAAACCTGAGTGGCCTGAACTCGTTGAAGAGGCATAGGTCCAACTCAATGTCAGCAACAGACCTTATAACCCTGAAACCATGCTTCCTAAGGATGCTTCTTTCGCTTCTCTGCGACTTTTCAAGGCCCGCCCTAAAGTGGTATCCCGCCCTATCAGATGCCCGTATCTCCCTGATACCCATAGCCCCCATACTACTAGTCACACTCTCTATTTTTGCGTCGAGCTCCCTCATGTAGTTTTGATGGGTGCACATCAGCTTCAACCAGGCTTTAGAGCTAGCGCCGTCAACGCTCACCACGCAGAGAGCTCTTACCTCGCCGGATGAATCGAGGTAGACACCGCTCAGATCATCCCTAAAAAGGGGGTCATCTACTGTGAGCCTTTTAAGCGATCTGGCTGAGAACCCTGCGCGTGGAAGCATCAAGTTCACCGAAGAGCAAATTAAGGATGCGTCAACACCACTAATGGGGAACCATCCTGGGGTGGACATAACTCGATTAACCTATCAGTACCATTTAAATTGTTTGTCTAAAGACTAAACCATCACCGTACTAAAGGTTTATTATTTGACGGGTAGAATGGAGTATATGCAGAGTTTCACCTCAATAAGCCGGTTCAAGTCGCTTAGGCTGCTGTCGTTCAAGTTCCGGCACAAGATGGATTGGACCAAGCTCACAAAGCCCTATACGTGTAGCTTCCACAGCTTGGGGTGGTATCCGTTCAAAGGTGAATTCAACTATGAAATAGGATTATTGAGGTGGGGTGAACGCAGGCTTACCCCATTGGGGTTCTTCGAGAAAATGATTAGTAGGGGGGTGGTCTACTCCCTAGAGCAGTTAGAGCAGGTGACCAACAACACATACCTAGTAGGCTTCACGGGCCCATACGCCAACACTTTAAGAGAGAAAATCCTAGAGTACAGTGTTGGCGTTTATACTTCAAATGTGCGTGACGGCACACAGGAGTGGATGATGGTTATACACAACACGCTTGAGAGAGGCTTTCTCGACTCAATAAGGGAACTTGGATGCCTCTACGAGCCGACTTCGAAAACGCCCTCCGCGCAGGACATCTATGACTTCATACTACTCGACGCTTCAGCCATAAAATCACTCACCTTCCTATTGAGCAACAAAGAGTACAACTATATCTTGAAAGCCAAGGAGCTCGGGTACTTTGAGCAAAAGCACCGTGCAAGGGTGGAGGACATAGCGCGAATACTCGGCAGAAACCCCTCAACGGTTAACAGAGGAATAAGGGGTGGCGTAAACAAAATAGTGAGCTATATTACAACCATCTCAGGTCAAGCTGGTCACCCTTACAGACAGCCTCAGAAACCAGCGAGCCTCCAATGAGCTACCCACCTGGAGGCGGAAGCTTCCCACATCGGCGCACCACCACGCCCCCTCTCCGCCCCTAACTCCAGGGAGGAGCGAAGTTTTGGCAAGTTTATAACAGGATAGCTAAAAGTAAATGGGTTCTGCCTTCAATATGCACAGAGAAAATATTTGTATTTATAACTAGGGTATTATTAGGGCAGGAAAAAAGTTGGGAGGTTTTACCTTCTTCTTAGGGCTATGAGTGCGGCTATTATTATGATGATTACTACTATCACTACCACAGCGATGAGTAGGCTACTGGTGTGTGTTGTGGTGGTAGTTATTATTGGCGGCGTTGAGGTTGAGGGTGATGTGGGGATAGATGTTTGTGTTGTGGTTGAGGACGAAGTGATAGTGGATGTTGATGTTGTCGTGGAGGTTACCGTGGATGTGGATATCGAGCTTATGGGTTGCACAATCCAGAGAGCGTTCCAGTAGAGTTGTGGTTGAACCAGTGCTTGTGTTGCGAAGATCCCCGTGTAGCTTGATGGGTCGCCCCAATAGAAAGAGTTACTGAGACCCTGCCAGTTCGAGATAGCATATAGTGGTATTATTGGCACAGTTTCAGCTATACTCATGGCGGCAATGCGTGAATAGTAATTGGATTGCGCTGAACCTATGGGGTACTCCTGCGCCACGAAGAGTTGTTGGTTCACGTATGTATAATTATAGTTGGGCACACCATTCACGGCCTCAAGCGACACATTGTAGGGTTCACCCAAACTAAACACTCCAAGCAGGTTACCCAGTCCAGTTGGATAGTATCCCGGTGCGCCTATTCCAACGGCCACCTGCCATCCTGTTTTACTGAAAATGTAATTGTAGTATGCAGAGTTGGACACTGTTTGCAGGTTTACCTGGAAGCCAGCGCTCTTCCACATAGAGTCAAGTAGTGTGGCTGTGGCCACATCACCGGTCCCCAGCTGAGTGGTCATAATGTTTATCGACACGGGTGTACCGTTGGGGTAAAGCCACGAACCACTAGAACCCTGCTTGAAGCCAATTGATTCGAGTAGCTTGGCGGTCATGCTAAGATTATATGAGTAGCTTGGCAGCTGGGAAGAGTTGAGGCCGATCTGCTGGTTGAGTGACTCGATTAGGTTATCATAGTATACGCTGAAGTTTGAGGCATATGGCCCCATCATTTTTTGGTCGATCTCTGAGACGTTCGTTGCGTAGGCTAATGCCTCCCTGAACTGTGTGGTGTTGTAAGGATATTGGTTGAGGTTCATAATTGCAATCATTTCGCCTCCTGGGACGATGTTGTAGAAACTGTGCCCTGGGACATTTTTGATCAGTGCCGCAGCCACTTCGTAGGCACCCCAAGCCCAGTAGGCATCAATCTGTCCAGCCAAGTAGGCTGAAAGATAGGATGATGTTGATGAGTATATGTGTAGCACGAGCTGGGAGAGATGCGGTGGACCAAGATAGTAGTAGGGGTTAGCCGTGAAAATAATGGGGTTCTCACCCTGAGTATAGTTATAGATAACGAAGGGACCATCAGCCACAATATTCACGAAATTCGTGAAGTTATCAATATTGGGTCCAGGTAGACTAGTATTCAGATTAAGATGACGATACACCTGATATGGGAAAATATAGGAGTTCGTTTCCTCAACCCAAAGGTAGACTGCGTTGGGTTCCGATACACTGGTGTTGAACTCGATAGCGGTGGAATTAAGTATCTTTATGTTATGTATAACCGAAGAATAGCTGATTGCGTTGGTATAATTATCTAAGTAAAATGTATAGTATAGGTCGGAGGCGTTGAGCGGCGAACCATTATCCCATTTAAGACCCTGCCTGAGGTTGAGCACCCAACCCGTATAGTTGGAGTTGTGCGACCAACCAGCCGCCAGCACGGGCGTCAAGGGTGCTAACGGTGGGAAATTATATGTAGCGAAGGGTAAGTAGAGCGCGGATGTGACATAATAATTCTCAGATGGAGAGAAGTAGTTGAGTGAGCCTATGATGGGTGAAGACATCACTATGCCTAGTGAAAGCGTCGACCCACTACTCTGGGCTCCGACTGAAGCACTCATACTAAGAAGCACTAAGCCAACCAGAAGCGCTGAGCAAACCAAAAAACCCATAGCCCTACGCATTATACCAATCGTATGCGTATAGCTCATTATGCATAAGTGTGATGCGCTCCAAATAAACCTTTTGTGCAATATATAGGATTAAAAATCCAAATAGACAAACCCATAATCGTTCATTATTCCAGCGTTTGATACACTAGGCGGGATAATTATCTTTGGTTTTGATCAATCATCTAGGTTTGGTTATAGCTTCAAAATCAATTACGGTTGACCAGTTCTACGCTGCGAACAGCCTCTGAGCTATGACCCAAATACCCTTAACGGGAGGTTAGCCATACTTAAAGCAGGAAACCAAATGTCCTCCCCCCATATCGATAAGGGTGGGGGTCTCTCTCTTACACCTCTCGAAAACGTAGGGACAGTTAGGAGCATACTTGCAACTCGGTTTAGATAGGTCAAGGTATCGTGTGAAGGGCTTAGCCACTATCCGCGGCATCTCCTTCTGACTCAGAAGTCTTTCGGGGGTGACTGAGAACAGCGCTTGAGTGTATGGGTGGAGTGGGTTTTGAACAACATCAAGCCTTGAACCCATCTCCACTATTTTACCCCTATGCATGATCACTACCTGATCAGCTATATGGGATGCTAGTGATAAGTCGTGTGTTATGAATAGGATGGAGGAGCCGCTCTCCCTTTTGAGTTCGAGAAGTAGGCTTAGTATTTCGTTCCTGTGTATGAAGTCCACCATTGTGGTTGGCTCGTCCGCGGCTACGAATTTGGGTTTGATTATGAACGCCCGGCTCACTAGTATCCTCTGCCTTTCACCCCCACTCAGACGGTTTATCCTAGTGTTGGGAGTTATGTGCTGCATGCCTATCTTGTCGAGGAAGCCAGAAACGGTCTCAGCTCTTTCCTTGGGGTCGCCCACCCCTAAGAGGTATTTGAGGGGGCGGTCTAAGACTTCCCCCACTGTGAGATAAGGGTCAAGCGAGCTGTAGGGGTCCTGATGAATGTATTGGGCTCTTCTCCAAAGCTCCTCCCGCTTGATTTCTGTGAGCTCTCTGCCCTCGAAGAGTATTTTTCCCCTGCTTGGCTCTATGAGGCGTACTGAGAGCCTGCCAAGCGTGGTCTTACCAGAACCCGATTCGCCGACGAGCGCGATTACCTCATCCTCTTGGACGGTTAAATCCACACCGTCAACAGCCGTAACAAAGCCGCCCCCAGGATCCCTGAAGTACTTGTATACCCCACTGAAATTTATAAGCTCCAATTCACTCACCGTATAGATAGCACGCAACGCTGTGGGTTGCTGAGAGTGGCGTGGTGCGTGGAAACTCTTGGTAGCACCTCTCCATGGCGTGGGCGCAGAACTGCGCGAAGGGGCATCCACTCCCCCCTTGTTTACCGCCTCCAGTGGCCTTCCTCGTATCGTCGAATGAGAATCTAAGGGACTGCATCAGGAACTGTGTATATGGGTGGGCGGGTTTACCGAAAACATCATCCTTGGAGCCAAGCTCCACCATCCTACCCTTCAACATGACCATCACCCTGTCAGCCATAAACGCCTGTACCGACAAATCATGCGAAATAAAAATCATGCTGCCAATCCTATCACTCTTCCTGAGGTCGAGCATCGTATTAAGAATAGAGAACTGTGTGAGAGTGTCGAGCGCGGTGGTTGGCTCATCAGCTATGAGCACATCGGGTCTGGCTGCCAGCGCCATGGCTATGAGCACCCTCTGCTTCATTCCACCGCTAAGCTCGAAAGGATACATGTCCGCCACAAGGGGTGTTAACCCAACCATATCTAGGAGCTCACCCACCATGGTTTGAGCCTCAGACCCACTCTTCACTATCTGCTTGTCCAACAGGAGTCGTCTGAAGCTTCTCCCAACGGTTGACACTGGGTCCAATGAATTCATTGCGGTCTGGAAGATCATGGCAGCCCTCCTCCACCTATATTCGCCCAACTCACGCTCACTCATACTCATAACATCCTGGTCACGGTTAACTATCCTCCCACTAACCCTGTGGGGTGGGTCTATCATACGCATCAAAGCCCACCCCACCGTGCTCTTACCAGCACCGCTTTCACCCAGTATACCAAGTATCTCACCAGCGAAGAGGTTGAAGTTCAGATCCTTAACTGCGTCGACGAAGCGGTTCTTGATGAAATACGACACATTCAGGTTCTCCACTTCGAGTGTTTTTTGAGGCAAACACCTACGCCTCCTTAAACACCGACTCTAAGCCGTAGGCGAGCAGGGCTATGCCCGTTGAGAACACAGCTATACTTAGGCCGGGTATGAGGAACCACCACCAAGCGCCGAAGAGCACGGCGTTAGCCTGGTTTGCGAGCGCTATCTGCGCACCCCAACTATAGTCTGTGCTGGGGCCCACCCCTATGAAGTCGAGTGATGCCTCCGTGAGCACGGCGGCTATAACCGAGAAGAGTGCGTATGTGAGTGAGAGGGGGAGTATGTGTTTCACGATGTCTTTAAACATTATTTGGTTAGAGGGCACACCGCTTAGCCTTGCAACCTCAATGTATGGTTGGGTCTTAAGTGAGAGCACACTGGACCTCACGACCCTAGCGGTGCCCGGCCAGCCGATTAATACCGCTATGAGTATTGAAACCGAGAATATGGATGGTCTAACAAACTCGGCTATAGCTATGAGGAGGGGTAGCGTGGGCATGGCGAGGAACACGTCAGTAAGCCTCATGAGCGGCTCATCCATGAGGTTTATGAACCCTGCAACTATGCCAATAGCTAGCCCGATGACTATGGTTATGAAACCGGCTAGGAAGCCGACGATGAGGGTGGACCTAGCACCATATATCCACTGACTGAAAACATCCTGCCCAATATTGGTTGTCCCGAAGGGGAACCTCAGGCTTGGGGGAGCGTAGTCTGGTCCAACCGATTCAAGCGGGTTGTGTGGTAGATAGACAAGCCCTAGCAGGGCAACCCCCACGAAGAAGCACAGTATGATGAGCCCCGCTAATACGTAGGAGTTGTGTTTGATAGACCAAACCACAACGTTCTCCTTACTCATACTCATCTTTTCACCTGTTAAACATAGGATACACGTGGGTCAACCAGCGGGTAGAGGAGGTCCGCTGCTAGGTTGGCGAGTATGACCACAAGTGTGGTGAGGTATAGGGCCGCCTGTATGACGGGATAGTCCTGGGCGGTTATGGCATTATATATAACGCTACCCATTCCGGGGTACGAGAAGGTTACTTCAACCGTATATATTCCACCTATTAGGTAACCAATGCTTAAGAAGAGCTGGGTGAGTGATGGGAGCAGGGAGTTTTTAAGAACCATGTTGAGGAAGCTCCGCCTCCTGATACCCTGGGCCCTAGCCGCCTGAACAAAATCGCTTGAAAGAACCTCAAGCGCCGCGCCACGTATCACTAACGCATGTGTTGGAAGCGTACCTATAACGATCACACTCAGAGGCAAAACCAAGTGTCTGAGAACACTTGTAAGACCCGGGTGGATCCCGTAAGCACCACTTGGCGGCAGCACCTTAAAGTAGACTGCAAACAATAATATGAAAACCAAGCCAATCCAGAATAGTGGTATAGTGTTCAAAAAGTAGAAGGTTGGCTGCAGCGCCCTGTCAAGCGGCCTATCCTTATGGAAGGCCATTGTAATACCAATAAATATACCGAGAAGCCAAGAGACAGCCTGTGACGTGCCCAAAAGCAGGAGGGTCCACTTTACGGCGTAGACCACAACCGTCCAAGCATTGGTGGGGTAGTACTGGAACGAGGGCCCGAAGTTGGGGTCAATCGAAAGTATTTCTCGAAGATAGTGTAGAAACTGTTCGTAGGGTGGTACGTTCAGGCCGTAAAGAGCGGCCACCCTCTCCGCTATCGCTTTAGCGTTGACACCCGGATGCTGCCTCTCCAAGCTTTCCACGTAGAGTGTAAGGAAGTTGCCAGGCATCATGCGTGGCAGGAGAAAATTCAATATGAGCACAGCGAACAAGGCAACAAAGAGTGTTAAAATCCTCTTAACAAGATAACGTTTAGTATACCTCCTAGAAAAATCACCAAAACTCACCATAGGTGTTTATGGCCCGTCACTTAAAATTATGCTTTTCGATGTTGAGCTAATGATATATAGATAGCGCATATCGAGTATGGGGCAGGCGATATGGGCTACCCCGCCCGAACGGTAGCAGATCAAAATCTAACTTCGAACGCTAATTCCCTCCATACACAGATTTTTAATCTATCGTGAATGGGGAGGTCTTAGCAATTTTAAAAATTCTTATCATAACACCGTGCAGCCGGAGATAATGTCGGGATAAAGGTTTTCTAAGCTTGGATATCACTCACATCATCCCCCCGAATCATAACAGCGCCTATTCTGTGGGCGATTTGATTAGGCTACCTCTAGCATGGATAGTGTTAATCCCAGCTTTTGAACCTTAGCTCGGGCAGTACTCTCTCCAAAAACGATAGAGCATCAGGCGTGGATTAGTTCAGGAGGAAAAGAGCTGCCACACTAACCCACCCGATTCATTCGGCCGCCTACGGTAAATCGGCTTTAGCGGTTATCAACATGCGGCTGAGCCTTGCAATCGGCGAGGCCCTACTTTACGCTTGATACTACTCGTAATGGTTCGTTTGGGTTGGCTTAAAGCCCAAGCTCCACTGCCGCTGCGGAGCCCCATAGCTTTGTGAGCACCCTCTTTAAGCCCTGAGGCTTCCTCTCGGCTAGCCAGAGTTTGGCGTATGTGTTGGCGAGGGCTATATAGTCGCTCGGGTGGACCTCTACCTCCGTTCTCGAGGCCACGTGGATGCACTCCCTGATAAAGTGGAGGTCTTCTGGGAGGGGTACACCCTCAATCGTGTCTGGGAGGTTTATCCGAGGTGTGTTCTGGTTGGGTGTGACCTCGTGTTTGTAGAGTGCTTTTTTAAGGTTGTCGGCTACCTCCCCTTTGCCAAAGGCTATTCTGGCCTGCGCAACTTCACGTGGTTCCCCGGTTATCCTCATCCACTTCTCGGTCCACTTCGAGGTGGAACCACTCTCAGCTGCCTCCATACCTATTAATATTAGTGGGTCTAGGAGGGAGAAGAGGCACTCTGAGCCGTCGTCACCCCAAGCTGTGACCGCGAAACCCATGACACCCTTCTCCCTCGCCGCCCCTAGGAATCCTTCGATGTTTGCGATCGCATCATCGAAGTTTGGGTAAAGCCTGTTCCAGTTTGAGACACCAGGGCAGGCTAATTGTCTATTGGTGTGTCCCACCAAGTCGATTATCCTCTCAAAGTGTTCCTGTTTTTGGGGTGTGTAGTCCCAGTTGGCTATTATGACCTCGCCCCAGAGCTTGTCCTCTATAACCCTACGCCACACTTCTCTCTCCGAGGGTTCGAGGTAGACGCCTGTGAGCATATCCCCCCACACTATGGGTTGCTTCCCACGCGCTTTCACCCTCGCGATGATTTCCCTGTAGTGCTCTAGGTAGAGCTCGGGGCCTCGGAACACCCAGCCGCCGTTCAGACTTCTTCCGCGGCCGAGTGACCAAGTCTCATCCCCCCCAACCAGCACATATTTTGAGGGTGAGGTTGCAAGCACGTCCTCTAGTAACTCGTATGCGAAGCCACGGGCCTCTGGGTTTGAAGCGTTTAGGGAGCCGTCTGCGCGGGACCACCAAAGCTCCCGGAACCTGGAGTAGCCGGGGAGTGATAGGATGTTCTCCATGTGTCCGAGGAGTTCGAGCGAAGGTATAACCTCAACACCATACTGTTTGGCGTAGGAGCAGAGCTCACTCCACTCTTCAGCGCTGAGCCTCCCCCTGTGCACACCTATGTCTGGGTGGCTGCGCCATGGGTAGAGGTCTTCGAAGTAGACGCCCAAAGCGTTGTAGCCAAGCAGGAATAGCCACCTCACTATTCGCTTGAAGGTCTCGAGTTTTGGTACGCCTCCACGCGCAATATCGAGGTGGAAACACCTGAACCCAAACCTCTTCTCAGAGGTGAGCTTCACACGTGGGAGGTAACCGGGTCTCTGCATCATCAACTGTAGAAGAAGCGCGTACGCCTCATTCAGATCACCCCAAACCCTAATCTCACCCCTCTCCACGCTGAGCCCACTACCACTCCCCTTATCCACTATGATACGCCACCCACCACCACGCACACCAAAATCCCTTACAAGATGCGCAGGCGGCTCACTCAGACCGTCAAACTCAAACCACTCAGAGCTAAACTCCAACCCAGTCTCGGGAACAGTTAAAATACTACCCTCAGCCATGGAAAACCATTCTACCACGGTCTTATAACCCTATTCAAGACCGCCACACCACTGTATGAGAAGCCAACCCTATGAAAACAAGTTCAACGGGTGGTTCCTAGCAACCCTCCGAGTGATGCGTAGTCTACCCAACAAGGCTGAACCACAAAGCACAGAAGACATTAGGAGCACAGACCAAAATACCTGCCAAGATTCCGAATCTCAGCGGTTGTTGAGTAATATTGCTAGTCTGATTGGGATTTCAGAGGGCTGCCACACGGTTTTTAAATATGCGGGTGCACATTGCGCAGGGAGGTTCACGATACGTGGATAGCACACTCGAAAACATAGTTGCCCACTACCTTGGGTTGAGCGCTGTGTCCAGGATCGGGGTGTACGCGGAGGATGTGGGAAGCGGCGAGAAACTATTCGAGTTAAACTCGCAGCAAGTGTTCAGGTCGGCGAGCACCATCAAGCTAGCCATAGCCTACGAGGTGATGCGTAGGGTGGATGCAGGTCTACTAAGGCTTGAAGATGATGTTAAAATTGAGCGCTCTAGGTTCGTGGGTGGCTCAGGCTTGATGCGCCTTATGGCTGGGAACCTAAAGCCCAACGTTGAGTGTATGCTTCAACTCATGCTCACCGTGAGTGACAACTCGGCGTCGAACATACTTGTTGACCTAGTGGGTAAATCATCTGTGAACAACTCGATGCGTGAACTGGGTTTGAAGGGAACCATACTCGCAGGTAAATTCATGTACGCGAGGAAGAAGAGGTTTAACTCCACCACGCCGGCCGACATGGTGAGGCTTATCTCGGCGATATACGTGGGTAGGGGGCTCTCAGCTAAGAGCGCTAGACGGCTCATCAGGATTCTGAGCTTCCAGCAGCACACTGGGCTTATCCCCTCCAGCCTGCCTGGGTGGTGGGTTAAAACAATCAACAAGCCCGGCGCGCTCTCCGACCTTAGAGCGGATGTGGCCGTTGTTTGGGATGAGGATTGGGCTTACTCTGCAGCCATATTCGTGGAAGGCTTCAAGGATGCGTATATGGGTGAGAGGTGTGTCAGGGAGATTTCGAGAGGCGTGTTCGACGCCTTCTTAGCTGAGCGTGGAGGGGCGGAGCGTGGAAGCCGTAGGGGGTGATGGTGTTTGCCCGTAAAAAGCGGTTTAGACCGCCTCTCTGAGAACGTCGGGGTGCTCAGGGGAGCATCGGGGGTTTTGGCGGTAACGAACCACACCGCTGTCACCTCAAAACTCACACATCTTACCGAAATACTTCACTCCAAGCTAGGCGACGCATTCAGGGGCGCTGTGAGCCCCGAGCACGGAATGTACGGTCAGGCGAGGGAGGGGGAGCCTACGGGTGACGAGACCGACATTCTAACACGAAAACCGGTGTACAGTTGGTACACGGATAAGCCGGGCTTCAAAGAGGATTGGTTTCAAGGTGTGGATACGGTTGTCTACGATATTCAGGATGGGGGTGTAAGGTACCACACACACCTATACGTGCTGAGGTCCACACTAGAGTACTGCGGTGCCCATGGCCTAAGACTCATCGTACTCGACAGACCCAACCCCATCGGTGGACTCACGCTTGAAGGCAACATGCCTGAGAGGACGTCCATAGTTTGCGCTTGGCGTATACCAATTAGGTACGCTCTCACACCCGGTGAGCTCGCCCTCCTCATGCATGGTGAAATGGGTTCTAAAGTGGAGTTAGAGGTGGTGCAGCTTGAAGGGTGGAGGCGTGAGATGTGGTATGATGAGACGGGTATGGTTTGGCTCCCACTCTCACCCAATACGCCCACCCTCACAACCAGCACACTCTATCCGGGCACATGCCTATTCGAGGGCACCGAGCTCTCTGTTGGAAGAGGCACCACCACACCCTTCGAGGTTGTGGGAGCACCATGGCTCGACGGCGTTGAACTTGCGCGTCGATTCAACTCACTTGGACTCTCAAGCGTGAGGTGTCGACCGGTTATATTCACCCCCCGCTACTCTAGGTATGCGAACCAGAAGTGTGGGGGTGTGCACATACACGTGTTACAACGGGGTGAGTTCGACCCAATACTCACAGCACTTCACCTCCTAAACATACTGGTGGATGTCTACGGTGTGGAACGCGTCTTCGGAGATAACTGGAGACATTTCGACCTACTCTCGGGTTCAGAGTCACTAAGAAAAATGATCATCGAAGGCACACAACCTGAGAGCATCGTTGACACGTGGAGGAGGGATCTGGAGCTCTACCGGAAAAGGGTAGAGAAACACAAACTATACTTATAAGCCGCACCCAGCTTATCACGTGGCTGTGCGCAGAGGTAGTATGATGAGCGCTAAGTGAGTAGGCGCTCCATGACGAACTCGTCAATGAGTCTTACAGCGGCATCAGCGTCCACGCAGTGGTTCACAATTATCGAGAAGCATTCGCCATCAGCGTAGCCCGAAAGAGCCCTAACACCCTGCAGACTCCCCGTCTTAGCCCTAACCCTCTTATCCAAGCGCTTGCTGAGTGTGCCGTCAACCGAGCCTACGGGTAGGGATTCTAGGTAGATGGTGTTATCTTGGAGCCATCCAAGAACCTTTACCAAGGCTTCTGGGCTCACCAAGTTATACCTAGAGAGCCCTGAGCCGTCATACAGGCGTACACGTGTTATAGAGCGCTTCTCAAGCTCCCCATGCAGTTTTCTGAGTGATTCCCCAAGCGACTCGGCTCCAAGCTTTTTACCAGAGTGGAGTAGCAGTAGTTCTGCGACGATGTTCTCGCTGTGCTTGTTGAGTGTACGCAGAACCTCACCCATGCTTTTCACTGCAAAGGGGGTGGGTGTACCACGCAGGCGGCCTAATGCGAGCCTCAGCCTCCCATTAGACAAGCCTCTGCTTCTAAGGGTTTCAGCCGTGTACTCGAGTAGGAAGCGTGGGGGTGAAGGGTAGGAGAAGCTCGTTCTCCCCCCGGATACAAACCTTGAAGTGGGTACCTCCACCTTCCTACCCCTTATCAGTGGTTTGGGGGCTGACTGGTTGACGCTTATTTTGAAATAGTTGTTTTGGGGATCCATCACCACCGTTTGGCCACGTCTCTCCACGTCAACCCGGTTCAGGTTAAAGCACACGTCGCTAACCACAGGCGCGTAGCCTTCACCCACATCGTCAAGGCACCAGCCTGGTGGCCGAGGCTCGGGGTTCAGGTATCCCGTGTCCAACGTGACACCCTCCAAACCCCACGGTAGACGTGCTTGGTCTATCAGTGTCTGGATATCTTGAGCCCCAAGCAGGGGGTTACCCCTACACCTCAAGTAAAGCGTTCTATCATACACCGAGTACTCAGAGTAGAATTCGTAGTCTTCACCCAAAGTGTTGAGTGAGAACCAGCTTGTGAGGATCTTGGTGTTGGAGGCTGGTGTGAAGAGCTTATCGTGGTTAACACTAACACCACGTGATGGGCAGAGTAAGCCCACGAAGTACTCGCCATTATCGAGTAGACCCATATCTCTCCACACATCCAAGCCCAGCCATAAAAGCTTAACCAGGAGTCACCCATAAAATGGTAGCAAGGTTAGAACAAGGCTTTATTTTCACCGCTACACTCTAGTTTGTGATGATAACAGAAGAGCGTAATCCCGCCACAGAGAACATTGACCTCCTCGGGACGGAGGATATGCTTAGGCTTATTAACGCCGAGGACGCCAAGGTGCCTGTGGCTGTGGCTAAGGCTATCCCCCAGATGGCGAGGCTCGTGGATGCCGCGGTGAACACGCTTCGCGCTGGTGGGAGAATGGTGTATATGGGTGCTGGAACAAGTGGGAGGATTGGTGTTGTGGACTCCGCTGAGTGGCCGCCCACATATGGTGTAGGTGAGGAGTGTGTTGTCGCCCTCATAGCTGGGGGAGACGGCGCCCTAAGGAGGGCTGTTGAGGGCGCAGAGGACGATGTGGAGGCTGCTCTTAGAGACCTGAACTCAATAGGCTTCAGTTCACGAGACCTCCTATTCGGGCTCTCCGCGAGTGGTAGGACGCCCTACGTGTTATCCGCGGTGAAACACGCAAAGAGTATGGGAGCTGTAACAGCGGGTCTCAGCTGCAACCCCCAGGGACTACTAGAACTCGTGGACATCCCCATCTACGTGGACACGGGGCCAGAGGTGATAATGGGCTCCACGAGGATGAAGGCTGGAACCGCTGAGAAAATGGTTCTAAACGCCGTCTCAACAAGTGTGATGGTTAAGCTTGGAAGAGTGTACAAGAATTATATGGTGGATGTGAGACCCCTGACCAAGAAGACTAGGGCTAGAGCGCTCAGAATTCTTATGGAGATAACCGGCGCAGGGGAGGAGGCCGTGCGAAGCGTCCTCGAACAAGCGGGCTACAGTGTGAAACTCGGCGTAGTGATGCTCAAACTCGGCCTAGACGTGGATGAGGCGCAGAGGGAGCTGCAACGCGTCAACGGCAACCTGAGACTACTCCTGGATAAGCAGGGGGAAACACGTCCACAAGCGCGGTGAGCTTTAATCGCCCTATGCTACTCAGCGTACATATAAGGAAATAGGTGATGCATATCTCAATCCGTGAGAACAGGGTTGACACCGCGAGTGTTAAGAGTATTCTGGGCTCTGGTATAGAGGGTAAGGTCTACACTTGCTACGCTTACTCAATCATCCATGGGCAAGATGTGGTCGATCGGGGGTGGGGTGGCACTACTGGGTATAAGGGTGGACACCCCGTGGATGATGAAACACTCTTCGACCTAGCCTCCCTCACAAAACCCATAGTCACCGCCACCGTAGTCGCCCAGCTAGCCTCAGAAGGAGTGGTAAGACTAGAAGACAACGTTTCAACCTACCTCGGGGAGTTCGCTTCGAAAAGGGTTGACACACTGGTCGCCAGGCTCCTCAACCACACATCGGGGCTACCCGCACACATGCACCTCTACAGGTGGGCCAAGGATATGGATGAAGCTGTGAGGTTCATCTCAGACCTGCAGCCAGAGTATGAGCCGGGCTCAAAGGAGGTCTACTCGGACCTGGGCTACATAGTTCTAGGTAGGCTGGTAGAGAGGGTTACAGGTATGCCGCTCACAGAGGTGGCGCGGGAAAGAGTGTTCACACGCGCCTTAATGAACACAACAATGTATACCCCAGACCCAGACAAACACATTATAGCGCTCACCGAGCAGTACACGGATAGACCCCACGGCCCAGGAGTCGTGCACGATGAGAACTGCTTCTTCCTCGGCGGCGTGTGCGGCCACGCGGGGCTCTTCTCATGCCTAGCCGACCTCGAAAAATACGCGTTACACCTACTTGCAAGGGACACGCGAATATTCAGCCACACAGCATTCAGACTATTCCTAGATAGGTCCAACATTCCACTCGGAGGCGAACACAGCTACGGGTGGTTCATCAAGTCGCCAAACTCACAATTCTTCGTGAACGAGTTCAGCGAACAATCAATAGGCCACACGGGTTTCACAGGTACTGGTATCTGGTTCGACCTAAATAGGAACCTCTGCACAATACTCCTCACAAACAGAGTTTATTTCGGAAGAGACCCCGAAGGCATAAGAACAATCAGGGCTAAATTCAACACCGAAGCCTGGAAACTCGTAGGTATCTAGTCTTAACGGCAAATTTGATTATTTCACGCATGCGGGGAATACCCACAGAATTAGCCTCCATGAGTACTAAGTGTTTATGGATTAACAAACTAGTTTGCGCGCTCTTTCAGCAAACACCCAAGGTAAATATTCACTTCCTACATTTAATCATACCAACAGAAAGAAAGCAAACCACAGGAGCCAGTCAGCCATCTAAGGGTGAGCTACCCCGCCATAAATGGCGGAGCTTCCTGCCTCATCACCCCACCATGCCTCCCCACCAACCCTAGGGCTGGTAGGGGAGGTATTGGGTGGAGCTCAACCGCAGGCACAGCGGGTGGCACCCACCCTGCACGCTTCAAAAGAACAAGAGAAGCGTTAAGGTCACGGTCCAAGGAGAAACCACAGTGGGCACAGTGGAACACTCGGTCCTCAAGCGTCAGGTTCCGGTTGATTCCTCCACACAGGAAACACTCACGGGAGGTGTTGTATGCTGGCACAGGTAAAACAAGTTTCCCTCTTTTCAAAAACTCCCACTCCAGTATCCTCCTCAGCTCTGAGAACGAGGAGTCGTGGAGCCGAAGCCTCCTCTTTTTGGTTCCACTTTGAATTAAGCCTTGGACATCCAAATCCTCTAGCACTAAGAGGTCGTACTCCTGTGCGAGTAGCGCTCCGAGTTTAAAGAACAAGTCACGCCTAAAATCCTTTAAGTGTTCGTGTTCCTTCGCAAGTTTCGTCTTTGTTTTTAGCCAGTTATTCGAAAGAAACCTTTTTCTTGAAAGTGTCCTTTGAAGCATCCTGATTCTTTCAAGTGAGCGCTCAAGCGGTTTCGGGTTCTCTAGGTACCTACCATCGGAGAGTGTTGCAAGCCTTGTGATCCCCAAGTCCACACCCACAGCGTTCTTGGGCTCCTTCGAAGATTGCCCCAGTGTTTCAGCCTCCTCCACTAAGAAGATTACGTGGATTCGACCAGAGGGGTCGAGTTTAACGCACACCTGAGACACTCGCTCCAAAGGAAGCTCCCTGTGGAGGATTAAAGTAAAGAAGCCTATTTTGCTTAAGTAAAGCCGAGCCCTCCTCTTCTTTTTGTTTTTGCCGAGACCAACTTCCCTGACATCAGAAAGCTTCCAACCACTCTGAGGGTACACTAAGGAGAGGTACCTGTGAGGCTTCTTTTTCTTCGGCTTGTTCGCTAAGCCTTCGAGAAACCTCTGCCGGGCCTGGTAGAACCTCTCCGCAACCTGTTGGGCAACTTGGGAGTGTAGCGCCTGAAACTCCGTGTTCCGCTTTCTCAAATCCAAAGCCAGCTGCCTGAGCTCGGTTTTGTTCATCGTGCGTTTGTTTTTCTCATACTCTTCTTGCTCTGCGTGTAGGAGCGTGTTGTAAAGCTTACACGCTTTTTCAAGCTGGGTCTTCAACACCCTCGCCGTGGTGTTTGAGCAGTACGCTCTGAACCTATACGCCCTTACACGCACTACCAAGCGTTTTCCAGACTCGTATTTATACTTTTAGAACCCCCGCCCCTAGAAGGGGCGAGGTTTTGGAAAGTTTATAAGCAGGATATTTTAATTATACCAAACGAATTTTAAAGGCACTACTCAAGCTCAGCAAACAACACACGTAAAACACTTTAAACCTCTTCTAACACTCAAATCTTTGAGCATCACCTAACACTATGCTTAACACCACGAGTCGCTCAAGGGAAGAGCTGTCCCAGTGAAGCAAGCTCCCTGAGTGTCGGCAGAGAGGAGTCCTTCCTCGAAACTATGGGGTTGGGTATCGGCCAGTGCACACCGATCTCTGGGTCGGACCACACAACCCCTAGCTCAGCGCCCGGATTGTAGGGGTTGTCCACCAAGTATACGAAGTCAGCGCTCTCACTAAGCACCTGGAATCCGTGAGCGAAGCCACGGGGCACGTAGAGCATGCTGTGGTTGTACTCTGAGAGTATGGCCCACACGTGTTTACCGAATGTTGGAGACGAGGCTCTGAGGTCCACTGCCACATCGAACACAACACCCCTCACAACGCGCACAAGCTTCGCCTGAGCGGCCTCCCCCCTCTGGAAGTGTAGCCCCCTCAGTACGCCGTGCCTAGAGTGCGAGTGATTCTCCTGTACGACGTGGAAATCCACCCCAAGCGCTCTGAACACCCCTTCGGAGAAGGTCTCCATAAAGAAGCCTCGCTCATCCTCAAAGACCCTGGGCTCGATAAGGTACACGCCCTTAACCTCGAGCTCCTTTAAGGTGAAGTTCACACACAGAACACACAAAACACCCCTAAAAGCTCTTTGAAAAAACCTGAACCATATTAGTGGCGCAGAGGCTCACAGCTCAAATAACACTCAGCGCATAATACCAGAAATCTTTAAGCAGAACACCACATAAACAGTAATATGTTAAGGCATAACTCTGCTGGGATTGGAAGGATTGCAGCAATAGCTATCGTTGTTATCGTTTTGGGTGTGTTCGCCACACTAGTGGTGGTTATTGAGCACCGCACCACTACTCCTACGCCCCAATCACCACAGACAACACCCACAGCGGCCACTACCACGAGCACAGCCAGCCAACAGCCGACCTCCACCACCCCGAGCACCACGCCCACCAGGTTCACGTTTGGACCCCCAAACACGAGCGTCCTAGTGGATGACTCACAGATTCAGCCGCCCGACGCGCTCGACCCAGCTACAGGGTTCACAATCGACGATGAATACTATTTTGACGCTGTATTCCAGCAACTCGTGGAATTCAACGGCTCCAACTATCAGATCGTGCCCGTGTTGGCTTCGAACTATAGTGTTGAGAACAACTACCAATCCTACATCTTCCAGATCAGGCCGAACGTGACCTTCAGCGACGGCCACTCGCTGAACGCGTACGACGTGTGGTTCAGCTTCGTGCGTGAACTCTACTTGGGGCAGGCTGTGGGTATATCCAACTACTACGAGCTCACAGTTGAACCCAACTCGACTTCAAGCGGGTACGTGCTCCCCTGGGGCATCAGGCACGCCATACAGGCGGCCACAGGGCTGCCAGCAACCACCAACATCAACCTAACAATCTCAGTGCTAAACAACATGCTCTCAAACTTTAACCCATCCAACACAACACAAGCCGAGATAATGAGTTACCCACAGCAGGCGTACGTGGTGCTTGGCCCCATGAGTTTCCGAATCAACCTACTCCACCCCTACCCATACTTCCTGCAGGTGATAGCCGCGTGGTGGGGAGCCATAGTGGATCCAGCCTACGTGGATTCACATGGGGGTGTGCAGGCCAACACACAGAACAGCTACTTCGATGCGAACAGTGGTCCTTCCACGGGGCCATACACCGTGGTCTCGGTTGGCCCGGGCTTCTCGGATATAGTGTTGGAGGCAAACCCCAGCTATTGGGGCAAGTACGCTGAGAATGTACCCTTTGTGGCGCAGCCAGCGCACATCAGGTTCGTTGTGATAAACTATGGATTACCCCACAATTCAAGGGTGGAGGACTTCGCCACCAACAGAGCCCAGATATCATATGTGAGTGTCCCCTTCTTCGGCCAAATGTACTCCGCTTACCAATACAGGGAGTACTTCTCCTTCAAACAGATATTCTTCAGCTTCGGCCTCCTACCCGGGCTCTTCTATGTGTCAATGAACACTCAGAGGTTTCCCACGAACAACACCTACTTCCGACTCGCCATAGTCCACGCCATAAACTACACGGAGATCCTCTACAAGACCTACGTGTTCAACGGCTCACTCTACGCATCACCCATGCTGGGGCCAGTTAGCCCCGGCTTACCCCTCTACAATCCAAGCGGCCTACCAGCTTATAGCTATGACCCCAACCTGGCCGCCGAATACCTCAACTTGGCTGGGAAACAGGAGGACTTCAGTGTTACGCTTCCAAACGGCAGCGTGATAGGTAACCCATCGTCGCCACCCCTAGGCACCCTCACAATAACCTACATTGCACCACTAACACCGCTCGTGGGTGAACAGCTACTCATAATCCAGGACGAACTAGCCCAGATAGGCTTATCCGTGGCCACCCAGGGCGTTACAGCGTCTCAGGCTCTGAGCTGGACCAGCCCGCAGGTCACCCCCAACCTAGTGTATGATGCCTGGGTTCCCGACTGGGTTGACCCCGTGCTGCAGCTCGTAGCACCCGCTGTGACCACCTCGAGCTATCTTCCTGCGTGGGTTAACCTTTCGAGCATAAACCAGATAATGAGTGTGCTACCATTCACAACCAATCAGACCCAGAGGGTTGAACTCATGAGTGAAGTGTACAACATAACCTACAACTACGCACCATACGTGTGGCTGCCAGACCCCTACGAGTACTACTTCGTACAGCCCTACGTGCACGGATTGGTGGGCGACCCCCTATTCGGCTACTGGTACAACACACTCTACTACGCGAACGCCACCGCTGGGTAAACATCGCACAGGTGAGAAGACCATTACTTTACTTTACCCTCCAAAGACCCGAGTGGGTATGGGTGAGGCGTGTTAGCCATGCCATTAAGCTTTTTAAAGAGACCGCAGCCCAGTGCAGGCGAGAACATGGATGCAGAGGTGTACCAGCGCGTCAGAGAAATCATCAACTATGTCAGAGAACACGGTGACGAGGCGCTTTACCACTATACAGAGAGGTTCGACGGAGTGAGGCTCCGCAGGCTCAAACTCACCTCGAGTGAGATCGATGATGCGGTGAACTCAGTGGATGATCACTCAAAGAAGCTGATAGACAAAGCCCAGAGGAGAATAGAGAGATTTGCGCGATTCCAGCTCTCAATGTATAGGGATATGGAGCTACGAGTGGACGGTGGAAAAACCATACTTGGGCAAAGAGTGATACCCATAGAGTCAGTGGGTGTCTATGTGCCCGGTGGCAGGTTCCCATTGGTGTCAACGGCGCTCATGACAGCTGTACCAGCCAAGGTTGCGGGCGTAAGCAGGATATTCGCAAGTACGCCCCCCACCCGCGACGGGAAACCCAACCCAGCCGTGGTGTACGCCCTAAAGAAGGCGGGGGTGCAGGAGGTGTTCAGCGTTGGGGGCGCTCAGGCTGTGGCCGCGTTCGCCTACGGCACTCAGAGCATACCACGCGTGGATAAGGTGGTGGGGCCGGGTAACAAGTATGTGAACGAAGCGAAGAGGCAACTCTTCGGACAGATTGGAATAGACCTGCTCGCGGGTCCGAGCGAGGTGCTCGTGGTCGCCGATGACTCCGCTGACCCGGAGCTCGTGGCACACGACCTAGCCGCCCAAGCGGAGCACGACGTGGACGCTAAACCCTGGGCTGTAACCCTGAAGGTAGAACTCGCTGAGAGGATTCTCGAAGCGGTGCAGGAGGTGATCGAGTCCCTTCCAACACGTGAAACCGCTAGAACCTCATGGATAAGGCATGGGGTAGTCGCTGTGGCTGATTCACTCGACGAGGCACTGGGCTACGCCAACAAATTAGCCCCCGAACACCTCGAACTCCACCTTAACTCAACCAACACTAGGAGGGCGCTCAAAGAGCTCAGAAACTACGGCTCACTCTTCATCGGTAAACAAA
>Ga0208151_100294_pt1 | contig 23168 bp, 26 predicted proteins | sample ECH_Bhost_MetaG_FD_187130 | JGI IMG/M metagenome (GOLD analysis project Ga0208151, IMG submission 187130) | Hot spring microbial mat communities from Yellowstone National Park, Wyoming, USA - ECH_B host_MetaG (SPAdes) (version 2) | ecosystem: Environmental > Aquatic > Thermal springs > Hot... | reverse complement strand
ATTTCAGCTCTTTAGCAAGCCTAAAAGTTTCTTCCGTTGTCCATTCTTTAACAGTAAAGTAGTCATTTAAAGTATAAATACACTCCTTATAAATTGCATGAGCTGCAGAAACCAAAGCTTCAACATAGCTTTCAAGCGTTCTAATTTTTATCCCATTAAATTCTTTAATACTAACATAATCGAGAAGTCTTTGACCATTCATATAAATCATACCACCAAGAGTTGGATGAACATAAACATCGATTATGAACGAATCTTTAACAAGTGTAGTACAAAAAGGCTCTTTAACTTTAACTCTAAAACCTAATCTCTTAATTCTCCTAATTATTTCCTCTCTTTCATCAAGTTTAACCAAAACATCAACATCAGCTGGAACATAACTTACAGGCTTAACAAGTTTAAAAAAAGCAAAACTAAAACCATCCAAATTCGTTGACAAAATTTCAACCAAACGAATAATATTTCCTATAGTCTCTTCCTGTGATTCCCTTAAAGAATTCTTAATATCAAGTTTAACGAGCAACTGAAGAAGAACCTTATTCTTAGACGCAAGATCAATTAAAGAACTAAGATCTACTTCCATCTTTTGACTATCTTTTTTTATAAGATTGATGAGATGTTTTGTTGATACTTTATACATACTACTTCAAGTTTTTATCTAAAAATGCGAGGAGACTGTTCATCGATTCATCTACACTTCTATTTGTTGTATCGAGAGTTAAAGAGTTTATACCTTCTGCTAATTTTTCATAAAGTATAAGCTGCTTCATAATGAAAGATGGATTCATATCCATTCTTCTCTCAATAAGCTTTTGAAGGTCTGCTTTAACATAAATTTTAACTTTTGCCCTTAAAGCTAAAGCTAAGAGAAACCTTGCACTAATAGAACTGAGATAACTAGGGTCATCTGTTGTTATAACAACCCAGACAAGAAAATCCGGAATATACCTTTCAGCTATGACTGTATAGCCCAAAAGGCTAGGTAACATAAACCTGGTAAGTAAGATAGGCAACACTGATACGAACTCTATTAGTTGCCACACTCTTTTCATATGGCTTGGAATCGATATGCTATAGTAAGGATTATCCAAGCCTCTGAAAGTAGCAAATTTAAAGAGAAACTTAGCGAGCATGAAAGCTAACATATGAGTACCTCTCATCCATGAAATCCTGACATTAAAACTGCGACCTTCAAGCTCTCTGGCTAAGGCTTTAGCTAGGGTAGTTTTTCCAGAACCGTCTGGTCCAAAGAAACATATTAAAGGCATTTATATTCTTGGCACTTTTTTACTGCCTTAATGCATTCTTCGATACTATTGCATATGTAGCCAGCTTCATCGTCTTTTATTATTTCTGGTAAGGAGTCTTTAGGCGTTCCAATTACTGATGTTCCGCAAGCCGTTGCTTCAATTAACACTAATCCAAAAGGTTCATTCCACTGAACGTGGTATACTAATGCTTTGGCCTGGCACAGAAGTTTTCTCTTAAGATCCTCAGATATTTCACCAATAAATTTTACGTTAGTTCCAAGCGACGGTTTAATATACTCTTCAAAATACTTATTATTAAGAATTTTTCCAGCAATAATAAGGAGTGCATTGGATTGTTTCGCAATTAAAATTGCGAGATGAGGCGCTTTATGGGGAGCAATTGCCCCAACGAATATTAGAAAATCTTCTTTATCTTTACAAAAAGGATAATTATCAACATCAATACTATGATATATTATTGAGATTATGTTCAGGAATTTTTGAAGCTTTCTTGCTTGAGATCGCGAAATAGCTACAAATGGAACTTTGAGTATGCGGTAAATGTAAGCTAGGCTGGGATATTTCGATGCTAACGCTGGAGAGTGATGAAGCGTCAACAGTATTGGTGTTTTACGAAGGAATCTTCCAGCAAGATACGTTTTCTTTTGGAAAAGTGCCAAATCGTAGATTATTCTTTTAGTTCCCCTTACCCTTTCGGAGATATTGACAATGACAACGGCGCTATATGAGCATTTTCATCTTTCAATCAGGCTACTCCAGATTTAAAATATATATTGGATCAAAGAGACACGTAGCACGCACAAACTGCTAAAAACCAATTAAGGCTCTGAATGGACTGTGAACAAATAAATGATACGGTTTTTTAAACGCTCTTATTTCTACGGTCGTATACTCTTCTCCGCCCATGTACATTTTAAAACTAGCACTACCCGACCCCCTAGGGGATTCACCATAGTCAATAATTCTTATTCCTTTATTTTGTAAAGCATACTCAACTGTTTTCCAAATTAAATAATTTTTTGATCCAAGTCGTTGTATTTCTTCTTTTGTGCTCCACATCAAAAATGTAATAGCCCGCTTATAAATAAGTGAAAAGGCTCCACCTAAAATTTCTCCTGATCGATCTTCTATAACAGTTAATAGAGCTTCGTCTTGCATCTTATTCATTAACCCTAACAAAAATTTGGGGCCCACGCCTACTCTAATACCATGCATTTTGTATACTTCGTCTTTCCATAGAGAAAAAAACGCATCAACGTCAGACTGATTACCGACACGAAACTTAAATCCATATCTCTCAGCTTTTCTAATAGTATTTCTGCTCTTCTTTCCTATTTTTTCCAATATTCATAAATATCTTTAGCCTCCATTAAGTAGTCTGCAGAGCTCAAATTTAGTAGAAGGTGTATATTATGTCCATATGGAGTTAAATTTATTAGTTTATCATCTGAAAATCGATGCGGATACGTACTAACTTTTAATTTAACATATTTAAGACCAAGTTCTCTAAACAAAAAGGCAATTAGCGCACTTAAACCACTTCGTAAAATAGGAAAATCTAAATATCCATCGCTACTAACCCAATCCTTGAGCAAAAGAGGTGAACCTGCAAGGCCAAAGGGTGAATTATTACCATATCTCAAAAAGCTTGAAAGCCCACAATACCGTGATTTCTTTATGAAAACAGGACTAAAAATATAGTAACCATTGATGCACCCCATTAGAAATTCAACGTCTAACTTTAAGTATGAAGCAAGCTATTGTAAATACTTCGGATTTGATAGGGGTAATAAAGGAAAATCGGACAACCGCTTTTCCAAATTGTTCCTAATAATGTATATATTCATTGTATAACTCACCTAATATACTAAACTGGGGTACATATAACTTGAGTAATGCAACCGACACTATTTTGCAGTATACTCATTCATCATATAAATAGTGTCTTACGTATTCTGACAAAAACAGAAACTTATAATTGTATTCATGTAATTTATTAAGAATTAATTTAAACGTGTCATAATTGTCCAATATCTTCATACAGATTGGATGTAGTTGTAGTATCATATTGCTTTGGCTATTTATCAATTTATTAATATTTTCTAACAAGTAAAGCTTGTAATGAGTTAACAATTGCTTATTGGGAAAAAAATCGATTATTTGATCATCTTTTAAAGATTGATAAATTATCATTAAAGCGCCTTTCTTTGTGATCATAGGCTCACCCGTATTCTGTTTAGGATTTTCGGTTACCAATACGCGTACTCCATATTTCGGCAATACGGAGTATAAAGCCTCGTCATCTATATAAGAATGCGGTCTGTACAAGGTAACTGTTCTAACTCCAATAGTATTGAAAGCATTAAGCATTCTGATTAAATCGAGCTCGTAATACTTTTTTCTAAATACGTACGGGATTTTAATGTTAATATTCGCCGCTTGTTTTGTAAGGAAATAATAACTTCTATAAACTAGGTCACCATCCAGGCTATAACCATGACCGCCTACCTCAACATAGTTCTGCTTTCTAATTTTCTTAAAAAAATCAATATGCTTCTTAACCAATTTCCCTGTTACGAATATTGTGACTTTCGTATCGTAATGATTGATTATGCTTAAATATTGTTTTAGTGCAGGTAATTCGTACTTAGAAAGCTCACTTTTTAGACTTGTCTTTATCATCTTTGTATAATGATGAACGTCACCAGTTATTACAGCTATGTTCATGTTTTTTTCTGCAAAAACAATAAATCTGCCTGCCCATTACTATACCTACAAAATTCTTACTAAAATTAACCCAACGTATCTTAAATAGGCTCATATTTGCGCCGAATAATTTCATAAGGACATAGTATATGTATGCAAAATACGATTTTGTCACTATACCTCCTCTTTCTACTATTGACATTCCTCCTCGGATAAGAATACTAGATAACTCCCTAATAGTGTAGGGTTCCTCATCAGGAAACATACATGTTCCTTTAAGAAGATTAATCCTTCTTAAGATTTCGTAAAAAACACACAATTTGTTTGGAACAAAGGTTAGCAACCAACCGTTCTTCTTTATTATTCGTATTGATTCTAGCACCACTTTTTGTCTTTCATCCAAATGAAAGTGCTCATATAATCCCTGGGAGTGTACAAAATCTACTGAATCATTCCTTATTGGCAAATTTTTTACATCAGCTAATATAAAATCTGAATAGGTGTTAAAGCCTGAATGTTTAAATAGGTTTTTAGCATAATGGAGTGCGTTGGCATTAAGGTCGACACCTATAACAAACATGGTTGCTTTTTTTAGCAATATTAACGAAGCCCTAGCAATACCGCAACCTAATTCTACGGTTATATCCCCTACATGATATTTCTTAAGAATATTTGTGTACACCAGCACTTCACTTTGAAACTCATGATCTTGAAACATACCTTTTTGAAGAATTGTTGAATAATACCATGACCAATTAGTCGCAGAAGGCATGTGAACCCCCTAATTTAGAATGCTGTTAATCATGCGCTCTATGTCATCAGACTGAGAACGCATTGAAAAATTTTCCCTGATGAATTCTCTACTGTTGATGTGCTTGTATTGATATTCATTTATACATTGAGCAATTTTTTTAGGATCAGATTTCTCAATTACACACCCGTATTTGTAAATGTTTATGATGTCTGCCAACGATGAGTTCCTAGTGATAATAACTGGAACGTTTAATGATAACGCTTCTAAGATAGATAATGGCGGATCTAAGAAGCCTGTGGAAGATAACATAATGTTTAAAACAATGTTGCTTTTCCTAAGTAAATACACTTTTTCGATTTCGGAAAGGTTTTTTCGTAACACGATGACATTTTTCTCTAAACCCAGTTTTTTCACATAGTGGTAAAAGTAAGGAGGGATACTTTCCGGATAACTAACATCCTTAAGTATTGCTAAAAGCTTCACGTTTCTTAAGCAATATTCGTACCGGAGCTTTTTAATAGCGTCTATTATATCTTTCCAAGGGAATCTTTGTTTAAAATCCCATCCCATATAAGTAATCAATGGCGCTGCATCTTCTAACTCTTTTTTAAAGTCTTCTGTAATTATCTCGGCATAGCCGGTATCAATTGTAGGATTATAAAGGTTTAAATCTATTCCAGGTCTAACAAGGAAATAAGAATTTATGTCAAAGGTTTTGGCTACGTATTGACTTGAGCATGCTATATGCATATTCTGAAGTATTGTTTGTCCTTTGTTAAATAACGAATAAAATAACCGAGGCAAGAAGTTAACGTTAGGAACCAACAAATATTTCACTATTTTGACTTTGTTAAGATTTTTGATTCTACTCAATATGTATACTAAAAGAGGGGTTACACTAGGAGTCAATATATGAAATAACATGAATCCACTCGCTTTGTCTATATTTCGAGCTTCAGTCAATGCATGGATAAGTAAACGCTTCGGCATTATTTGATGGGGTGATTTTTCAATTAAAAAATAGAAAATCCCTTTAGCTTTTGACAAAGTAGAGTTCCATCTCTTAGCATCATCTGAGGCGAGTGATGGTAATAGTGTTATATCATAGCTTGAAAATACTGTTGTTGTGTAACCTGCTTCCAATAGAGATGTAACTAAGCCTTTAGAATAGGCTGTTATTCCATCTACCCAAGGCGGATGAAGACCACCTGCGACTACCGCATTAAAAATCTTGTGAGAGTTCATTTAGGTAGCTTTCCATCTAAAGTAGGGAATCTACGATTTTTATGGTCTTCTTCACAGACTGCTGATTGTCGAAGGCCTTAAGGACACGCTCGCGGGCTCTGAGACCCATGTCAATTATTGTAGAGAGATCCGAATTATAAAACATCTCTATAGCTTCTGCTAATTTATAATAATCCCCAGGATCTACAAGTATTCCTGTTTTTTTATCCTCAACAATTTCAGGTAATCCTCCTACTTTGGTTGCTATTACAGGTCTGCCCCATAAATGTGCCTCAATAGCGGCATAAGAGAATGTCTCAAAGCATATGGAAGGCACCAATGCTACATGAACCTGTCTGTAAAGTTTCATGAGCTCTCGTCTGCTGAGCTTGGGCCTAAAGGTTACCTTAAGATTATTACCTAAAATAAAGTGCTCATCGTTCATGTCCATTAACACGTTTATTAATTCAAATATTATACGTTTATGGGAGATTGCAGATTCAGGGAGATACTTTTTCGTAAAGAGAGTTATGGCTTTTATAAGGTGTATAAAGCCTTTTTGATAACTTTTTCCACCTACATAAATAAATGTTCTATCTAAGGTCTTATTAAGTGGAATATATGGTTCATTGGGAATGATGTTTGGAATCCGTACGACATTAATTGTAGGTAGTAACGATCTTAACTTACATTTTAAGGCTTCAGAAGGAACTATCGCGACATCAACGCATCTGGATAATATGTACTGAGATATCGCATTTATGAAAATAGCGTAGGGTGGCTCTATTAACTGCATATAAAAAGGTTTTTTATAAAAAGTGTTTACCTTCAGTACAGCTTTGACTAAACCGAAGATATCAGAATACTCTGTATCAATCGTTGGGGCTGTAAAGTAGTTCACATTCGCTAAGCTATGAAACATTTTAATAACAGGTTTTCCTAGCTTTTTCGCCACCAATGCTGGAAATATCCAAGTATCAGCAATATAGACAACATCAGATTGTATTATAAGCTTTTTAATAAGTTTCTTATTGTACAAGGTAGACAATAATAAAGAAAGAGACTGTCCAGGAGCTCGAGAGCCTGTGAGTTCAAAAATATTAACGCCATGATAATATGTAGTCTTCTGGTAATCGCTTAAATGGTCTAATGTTATTACAGTAATAGCTAACTGTTTTTTAAGAGCACCAATAAGAAGTTTTAAGGCTAATTGAGCACCGCTACCGTAAGGCCACAAATGTTCAGCGAAAATCAACATTCTAATCTGTGATGTCATGATCTATCCTCAATAAAGTTAATGAATTTTATGTTCGTTCAATCAATAATAAAGTATTAATGCGGGTACTCTGAGATAGCATTCTTTTATTTCGAGATCAACAGTCCAACGCGCATGCTTTAACAATACTTCTTCGTTAGATATTGTTCAAACTCCTCTAAAAATCTTAGCTGATTAGTTGTCAATAAGCATATTTTTCTCTTAGCTTTAACGAATTTTAGTGCATCGTCAACCCTGTACCCTCTATGAACAAGGAAGAGTGTTGCAAATAAGCATGACCTATTCATGCCCTGTGCGCAACGTACATAAATTCTTTTACCCTTATTTAAATACATATCTATAAGTCTTAGGAAATCAAGTAAATCTTTTGCTCGAGGGATTGAACCATCTGGAATAGGGAATCTCAGAACTTGCATCTCTGAATCGGTATTATAAAAATTTGTGACCTCATGTTCCTCACGTAAATCGACTATAAGAGATATCCCCAATTGTTTGAGCAAATTCAAGCTAGGGATATCTGACCCTATAGCAAGTCCTTCAGTGATCCATGTAACCTCAACAATTTTATGCCAATCAAGCATCGCATGCTTTTTTGATCGAAGTGAAGATATAAACCATGAAGGAATCAAAAAATCTTTTATGTTTACGTAAGGGAGATACCTAAGATTTGAAAGGTTATCCTTTCCAGCCATTAAGATATCAGGCAGAAAAGCACTTTTAACAAATTTTATATTCATAACCTGATTAGCATTACCATTAACCTGCAAACAATACAATAACCATGGGAAGTCTACACCCGCTTTAATAGCCAAATAAGATGAACCCCAAAGTCTTGCATTAAGCTCCATAGGGAATACTCGATTGCCTTTTACCCTGAACTCAAGCATACCCAACCCAGTTAATCTAAGAGAGTCTAAGAATTCTCTTCCACACTTAAACACTTGCTTGTGGAATGTACTTTCACACGCTGCACTAATACCCTTCTTTTGTGGATATTCAACCAAGGTTTTATGCATAAGAAAGGCCACAAGAGATCCCTTTTTGGCCAAAAAATCAAATCCATATCTTGAACCGTAAATATATTCGCTTATCAAAGGATATCTAGAGGCACAATGCATTCGCATATACTTATCAATAAATTCATATTTATTCCATGCTATTTCAGGGGAAGGTGCATAAAGCACATGGTCTCCTCTTCTAAACACTTTTAATCGAGGCTTTATTATTACAGGATATCTCAAGTTGTCAGCTACTTCTTTTACTTTCTCTGTACTAAGAATATGGTAAGTTTTAGGATCTGCGCACCCAGTTTTTTCAATATACTGAATGAATAAAGCCTTATCAAGAGCTATGCGTATAATGTTGTCATCTGGTATTGCTAGGTTGCACACTTTAGTTAACCTTTCTCTGTAAATGTTTAGGGCAAAAAGGCTACGATCACTTGTTGGCAAAACTATTGGATTTCTTAGCGCCTTGCATATATTTATTACCTCATCTATAAATGTTTGCAGGCTTTCTGAAGGAGAATGCACTTTCTTTCTTATAATACCCCTAACCATAAAAGCTGCAGCAAAAGGACTATGGCTAACGGCTACAACAGGTACATCATGCTGTTTAAGGTCTATAGTGGCATGAAAACCCTGTCGAGTCTCTGCATCAAGAATAACAACAGCAGTATCGTTTCTATTCATGACTTTTCCTATAGAGACTCAAGAAGCTCAGCTAATCTACCACTAAAAAAGCTGATATCAAATAACCAACTTTTTTGCATCATATATTGAGCTATCTTAGGACTCCACTTGTCAAGAATTGTTACAATTTTCTCCGCTGCTTCATGATTATCATTAAATCTGTATTTTTTCTCTACATATTCCCTTGGTCCTCCAGAATCATGAACTACTGGTACTAATCCAGCAGCCATGCTTTCAACTATTGCAATTCCAAAGTGCTCGTTACGCGCAACATGCAAAAAAACCTTAGATTTCAGCATGGTATCTAAGAGCATTCTATAAGAGGAATTAGGCATTATATATATATTATTAGTGAGATTATATCGTCGTATTAATTGCAAAAGTTCAAGATAATATCTTTTACTACTTATTCTTCCAATGATGAAAAGTTTAGCATTTCTTTTCATAGCAACTACTTCTTTCATTATTTGTACAGCTACTTCGAGTCTTTTAAATGGCTCTATCCGTGAACATACAACAATGTTGTTTTCTTTCTGGTTATGTAGTGTTTTTCTTGCAACATTCGAGATACTTTTCGAGTTGACTGGTGGATACAAGACCTCCTTACGTGCAGACGATATAGAATCATACAGAATTTGATTTTCTATTACTAATTTTAATGTTACATTTTTTGTGAAGAAAGAATTAAAGATCAGCAATCGGACATATGGAGGCAACATTTTGTATGTAAACCGACTCAGAACGTTTAAAGCATTACCGTAAGTTCTGCTTTTAATAGAAGAGTTTAGTAACAAATGAGGATAATACATCGGAAAGTGCACATAGCCTATGTCACATCTTGTATACGGTACATACAAACAACCCGTGTCAATAATCATATCATAAACCTTTGTCCGGAGACTACTATGTACCAAAATGTTTAGCAGAGATTGGATAGAGATAAATGCGGGTATTGCTCTAAATGACTCTTTTATATTTACTCCAAGAGAAATCATTTTATGCAAAAGCTCTATGTTTGGATTACCTGTGGAATACACATCCACTTCGTAACCTAGCCTCTTAAGCACTTCTAGCGTAGCTACTAACACATTTTCGGCACCGCCAAACGTGCTTATTGATGGGTGAAGTATTAGCGCTTTTTTCATGTGAATATCTTTATTTGTTGCGTAACCACTACAAAGCCATTGATGTAAACTATAATATCATTTTCTCTATTGTAAAGATACGAAGGATAAACCTTTATGCTTCCTCCCTTCTCAGGGTTTTTGAATGAATGACTAGTAATAGCACCTGCAAAACTACGTCGAAGTTTAAGTACCCCTTTAGACTTCCATACTCCTTTTCCAATAATTTTTACATTAGATAGTCTATTTCATGTAATATTCATTTGCAGACAAGTTAAATTTCGAGGCTCAGGTTTAATAGCGACGACAAGCCCCTCCTCTCCCACTTTCCTTGCAGCGAGAATGGTAAACTCTCCAACACATGCCCCAATATCAAAAACTATTTTGCACGTTTTATTTCGAAATATCGTTCGTATGGTTCGGCAAAACAGAGTGGGTATCTGGCCGTCTTCACAGTCGGAACAAAGAATGACGTTTCCCCATCCGAAACAAACCAAACATTTTTCATAGGCGCAATTCGCATAATTATACGTTTTTTAAGATAAGCTTCAAGGAAGAAGTATGGAATTGCAATTAAAGCGTAAAGTCGGTCAGGAGCATGTAAGCCAAAATACTTCTTTCTTAAAAATAATAGCTTAAACTTTGTACTGTTTTTCATTTGGCATAAAATCTAGAATCTAAATCATAGTTTTGAGGCATTTCTCGCACAGTAAAAATGTAACCAAGCTCTCCTTCATCAAGTGAGATTACTTTAAAACCATTTTCTTCAACATTTCTTCAGCTCTATTTTTCCTTTCTTTACCATGATATTCCATAGCGATGAAGTTTACCTTTACTCCTTCCAGCCCTTTGAGGACTTAAATCTCGGCACCTTTTACATCGATTTTTAAAAAGTCAATTTGGTCTATATTGTATTGAGATACAAGACTTTTAAGACTTCGAATCGGAATAATTACCTTCCGCTCCCCCCATGGGGTGATCTCTTTTGCAGGTTCATCTTTCTCGCCTACTGCCACATTAATAATTTCGACATTACTAAATCCTAGATAATTAACATTAAGCCTCAAAAAAAGAAAATTAATTGGATCAGGCTCAATACTTAAAACATAACGTGCACCCGCATTAGCAGCTTTAATGGTAAAAATGCCTACATGGGCACCGCAATCTACAACCACGTCACCCTTTTTTATTCCTCTTACTTTTTCATATACCTTCATTAGGTAAATCTCATCTAAGATATTCATATCCCGTAATGAATGGAGAATACGGTTTCCATCCGGTAGTCTCGATAGCCCAACTAGAAATTTTATCTTATAAAGAACTGTTCTGTAATATAGTAGCCTATCAAGATTATATATAATTAAAGCAAAATTGTTTCTCTTGATAAGCTCTTCGATTTGCCTACTATTTAATTTATACATGAGCCACCTGAGAACTCCGAATCGGAATCCTACCATAGTAACTCAATGCAATAACATACTACGTTTATGGTTTCTTTTCTCTGACTAGGATTGGGATTTTCAATTTGAGATAAATTTATATATTCATTATATATTTCATTTCTCTAAACCACCTTTAAAATAGTGGAAAGACAACCTATAAGCAAAAATTACCTTCATATCAGTACTCACTTATATTATATGCAATCAAGAATGTCTTCACTTTGAACAATGTATATTGCCCTAATCGGGTAAGACTTTCCCAAAAGTATCTTGTGAAACATTTTACAGCTTTTTACATATAATAGAAACTAACGAAATAATTGTCGTATATACGATCACTCACAGTAAGGTGGCTCGTGTATGGGGTCATTAAAAATAAATTACCGCTGTATCTATATTCAAGGTGTAACATCATCCCTATATTACTAAATGATAATGTTGAATGTGAATAATGTTCCTCAAACAGTAGTGTAAATTTTGAATAATCTGGACTAGTTATTAATGATGCATACGGTGTGTAAAGACTTTCAGTTTCAATAGCTATCCCTATGACAAGTAGCATAGTCAGAAAAATTACTAAAATATTTCGTTTTTGAGTTAAAGAAGTTAGTAATGAGACGTTCACGATGACCGACATAGGAGCGGCAAATAGATATAAATACCGCGATATAGCGTTCTCAAGACCCTTCCATGCAAAAATGCCGGAAATGATGAACAGAAGTATACATGCAATTGAAAGGGCTAATAGCATTCCATTAAACTCATTTCGAGACTTGTAAAACCTATGGAGAAAATAGATGAGACTTATAAATGTTAGCAAGGCAGGAAGAACATATGCCGATGGAACTATTATATAGTCAAACCAATATACAAAATGCATACTCTGCTCCATAGTAGAAGATGTAGTTGGCCTCTCAAGGATATTATGTGTAATAGCGTTCAATAACTGATCCCACCGACCACTACTCTGTCCAATTAAAAGGTTTATTAGCTGGGTACCTATTTGATAAATCCATGTTCCAGAAAAAATTATAAAGCTATAGTTGACGATTTGGCGAGTACTTACCTTGGACATAGATACCATGGAGTTTATGATAGCTAACAGTGAAAAGATGAATACAACGATGTAAATCGATGAACCATAAGCCATGAATAAAGGAATTATAAGTATTAATAAGATTGAATGAAATCTCCTTCTAATTATGAGCAAATAAAGTGTCATAACTATTGTAAGTATGCCAAATGAGCTTGCAACTAAATCTTGGAATGGCCTTTGAAGGTAAATTGTGGTCATTATAGTTATCACAAGTAAAGCAAGTTTATTAGTTGAGGAATTAGAACAGAGTTTGATAAGGAATATGATGAGGCATAAATATGTACTTAAGTAAGTAAGAAGCAATGACATCTGTGGACTAATATTTGAGAGTAGGTTAACTGTGAGAGCTATTAGCCAAGGCATAGGATAATCAACGTAAAACAACCTATCTGATAGGTATTTATTAAGAGAGGATATGCTCCCAGAATCTGCTATGGCATATATGTATTGTAACCTCTGATCCAAAGAAGTTCCAATGGGAAGCATATACCAAAGAGCCAATATATGGAATATGCCTGCAAATATCGTTAATGACAGAAGTCCTTTTTTCCCTATTTTTCGTGAGATTATAGTGGTCATTATGGTAACTGCGATGAGGATTAAGTATGTAGGTATCTGGATATGAAAAGGATAAAGTAGGGCACTCGCACTAATTAAAACTAGGAATAAAAGTAAGAAAACGGCAACAAAGACTTTGTAATTTATTTCAGTTAATTTGATCATTGTTCTAATATTTCTAAATAATTCCTACAATAATCTTCGTGATCCTATAAATAATGCATATGTTTTGGACTACAACGCCGAGTAGAATAGAACTATGAAATGTGCAAAGTCTTTTAATTGCATCAGAATTACTGCTGGGTTGAGATAACGTGTAAAAGCCATGAACGTGTAAAATTATTGGTGACTTAGAAGACTTGATGATGCTTTTAGCTACCTCTCTATAACTAGTATAGTATAATATTTTATTTAAGAATTCTGGTATTTTGCAAGCAATTCCTGAATGTAGCAAAGAAAAGTACTTATTAGGAACTTCTAGTAATATGTATCTTTGATATACATATATTTAACTCTTAATGCTTCAGAAGAGGGCTTTATACCAAGGACTTTAATTCCTCTTTTTGCAAGTCTTTTGCTAACTTCATAAACATGCCTAGTAACACCTTCGCCTGGTTTTTTATCGCTACCAGGTACCATCACAACTATATACTTGTAATCCATCATTCTCACTTATAATTCATTAGGAAGAGTTGATCATCTTCCATAGCCTCTAGAAGATTGAAGGTTACCACTATGTTCTAGTTGAGGTGTGTCTCAGGATTTGTCGTGCTCACTCGTACTTTGGATTCGCAACATAATGGAATACGACGTCAATATCTCTAACAGTCTTCTCAACCTCTTCAAGGTTCTTCAAGTCTCCCTTTAGTATTTCTACATCTTGGTTATCTTTATGATGCTCAATATTCTTCATTCTTCCGCTACTAAAGTTATCCAATATCTAACTTTCCAGCCATCAGAAATAAGCCTATCTACTAGGTGGCTACCTATGAAGCCAGAACCACCAGTTACCAAGACAAGTTTAGCATTCATCTTACTTATCCTTCAGAATCTGTTCGTAAAGCTGGATTAATTTTGCAGCTATTTCCTTCCATGAAAAGACATTTTTTCTCCCATTTTTTCCCATTTCATTAGCTAATTCGTTGTTATGGGCTACTTTTAACATGGCTTCTGCCAACTTCTTTGGGTCTGAGGGGTCAACAAGCACACCATTAACATCTTGTTTAACTCTGTAAGGGATTTCGCCAATCTTAGATGCTATTACGGGCTTCTCTCTAGCCCATGCTTCAGATATAACCATTGAATAAACCTCCACGTAGTCCGCTATTGACGGAAGGATAAGGGCTGTAGCCGAATCGAGTGCTTTCATTTTGGTCTTTTCATCAACGTAGCCCAGCATATAAACCCTATCTTTAATGCCAATTCTCTCCACTAAATCTAAAGTTTCCTTAAGGTATCCATCATCTGGCCCTATGAAGACCGCCGCAATATCTTCCCCAACGTATTTCAATGCTTTAACTAGAATGTGAGGTCCCTTAAGCTTATGTATTCTACCAATGAATAGGAAGATTTTCTCCTCCTTTATTCCAAATTTCTTTCGAAACTCGTTCGGGTCCGCCTTTTCAGCCGTAAAATAGTAGTCTGGAACGCCGTCAGGCACGTACACAGCATTTACATTGTATCTACTCCCCAAGATCTCTTTATCCCTATAGCTCTTAACAAGCTTAAGATCACTATTCTTAATAGCTTTATGCAAGGCCCATATGCAGTAGTGCGGACCAATTAGCCGGATTAATGAGTTGGGGTGATCATTGAGCGCATCTATTGCCATGAAGTGTATCGCGGTCCTTACACCAAACTTCTTAGTCTTCTCAATAACTTTGATTGTGAACAGGCTGTTTTGGCTATGCCCGTGAATAATGTCAGCGTTTTTAAGAACGTCTACTGGATAATCTAGGGGGCATGTTAGATCTGGATAGCCTAGCCTTAGGCTCCTAACTCTATGCACGTAAACCTTATTTAGTTTCTCCTCAGCGAAACTATTTCTAGCTACATTGTAGCTTGTGATCACATGTACTTCGTGATTTAGCTTAGCTTGCTCCTCAGCTACATTTTCTACAACTCTCTCCATACCACCAATAGCAGGATGGTAACTATGGAAAACGTGAATTATCCTCAATTCTTATCACATGTATCGAGATCGTGAAAAACGGTGTATGCCATCCTTCACTCCTTTAAAGATCCATGAAATATACCATGCTCTGTAAAAAGATAGAATCAAGATGGAGACAAGCATGTACCAAACCCTCTTCGGAAACGACTTGTTCCATTTTAAAATGAAGACAGTATGGGTTAGAGATTTCCAGTATATTCTTTTCGCCATGCTCATCTTCGGTCTATTACCACCTCTTTCATTTACAAGATGAATCACATATACTCCAGGATCATACAGAAGCTTGTAACCCAAGTTTTTGATTTGAAGTTGAAGATCGCTTTCTTCTCTAAAGCCAGTTGGAGAATCAAGAATTCCATCATATCGTACTCCTTTATCTATAACTTCCTTTCTCATTATAAAAAATGGCGGTAAAAATTCAGAGCATCTTGGGCCATGCTTTATATCAAGAAATACGTAGCCGGTTAACCTTGACATTAGATCTACTAAGTTTATAGGCAAATTTAGAAAAAAATCTGGATCTTTCCCTAGTCTTTTTGCGATTATTTTACCCCCAATTGCCCCAATTCTACTATCTAATTCGAACAACTTGGTTATTCTGGCTAACCAGTTTTCATCCAACAAAAAGTGATCATCATCTGACATTATCACATACTTATAGTTGTAGGTAGAAACTAAATCTAAAAGTACATTTCTAGCTTTGACGGATCCCAGCCGTCCAAGAACAAGCTTATAGGTGACTTTGCCATAATCAATTTGATGCTTAAGTATTTTCTCATATTCATTCAAAATTTCCTCTGAGGAAGCTTGAGCCAGTATAAGGACTTTACCTACATGTCTCGCTTTGAGCCATCTTGGTAGCGTAATCTCTAAAATTTCTGGTCTATCGTAACTTGGAATAAGAACAACTATCATTTCATTTTTGACATTTTTATTATTCTTTCCTAATTCCTGCAAAATTGTTACTTAAAAATACTGGATGTACGTTATGTTTCTTACAAAATTCTTGAAAAGCCTTATTAAAATCTATATCATCTGATAACATTACACCGTTTTTGATTATGAACGGCCAAACAGTCTCAAACTCATACATCATGTTTTCATATGTATGCAAACTATCATGTAAGAATATATCTACTTGATTGAGTCTTTCTAAAAGTGATGGCAATACTTCTGAAGATTTCTTAGATATTAAAAACCAACGTTTCTTTAGGGCATCAGGTATAGCATAACCTGCATCTGGATCAGGATCCATACTGTAAAGGTAACCGTAGTTATTATCCTCTAGTGCTTGAAGCATAAATGCTGAAGAACGGCCAGCTGAGACACCAGTTTCGACCACTATTTTAGGTCTCATTAACCTTATGATCAAGTAGCAACTCATTGCCTCCTCAAAAGAAAGAGGCATTTCTCCACTCTTAGGATTTGTCGACTTTTTAAAAGCATAACTAAGATTTCTCTTGGCTACTTCATTCGGTAAATACTTTTTAACAGTATTAATTTCTCGGTTAAGAAGACTGGAAACAAAATAAATATAATTTGTTGATTTGCCAAATTGAAATAAGTAGTATATAAAGCGTTTTGGACGTTTTATTAAATACCTTATTGTACATATACTCATGTAAAGTTTGAAGCGTTCAATTTTGTTTAGCATCTTTTATTCATAAGCTATCAAGAAATGGTTAGAAGGATGTTCTATTGTGTAGTCATAGTTCTTTAGTAAACTTTCAATGTTTTCTTCACCAGAATGAAGTTCTGCCACTAATTTTGGTTTTTGCTTTAAAGTTTCAGTAGCTCCTTTAAGTACACTTACTGCAACTCCCTCAACATCTATTTTTATTAGTGTTTTTCTTGAGACGTTTAAATGTTCATTCTTTAAAATCGAATCAAGTTTAACTGCAGTTGCAGTAACTTTGTTCATACCAGAGCTACAATTGGTTATTTCTATAAGTCCTTCACTATCACTTAATGCTGCTTGATACATTTTCACTTCAATAACGTTGTTTATTGCCAAATTTGCTTGAAGTACAGCAAACGCTGTAGGATCTGGTTCAAAAACCATAATTACTGCTTCGTGCTTCATTAATTTTGAAGCCATAAGTGTATAATATCCATAGCCCCCAACATCTATAAAAATGTCTGCTTCTTTCATAGCTTCTTGCATAAATTCTTTAACTTCTGTTCTACTAGTCCAAACTTGCTCGTTATAATTCTAAAGCTTTTAGGAATTAGCATCATGCCATAAGGAGTTTCAACAGTTATCCAACTTGGCAATGGTAGTAAATCTATAAATCTGCTTATAATTTTATATAAAAAGTTTAACTTTTTATAACCTAAAATTGGCATTTTTATTTCTCTTGTTTATTCCAAGCTATTTCTTTTGTCTTGATGTTTTTTATTGTTGCTATCATTAGATATATTTGTTGAGCCAGCCATGTTCTGTATTCCTTTATTAACAGTAAAATTGATCCGATAAATAGTAGTATAAGTGAAATTAATGACTTAAACAAGAGTATATCTACTGCCAATAATATCATTGCTGTTAATAGAATCCATGGATTTATTATATGTAAGTAGGTTTCTGTTACTAATATTTTTTTAAAGGTTTTGTTTTTTATTCTTAGTTTTATTGCCTTCATGAAGTGTTGTATTAAATGTTGTGCTCTTCTTATTTTCCATGAAGCATAATCCTCATTTGGAATTTTTTCATTAATCCATATCTCTGGCGTGATTGATCTATAACCTATTGAAGCTATCTCTGTTGCAGTGTGGCTATCGTCTGAACCTATGTCTGTTGGAAATCCATTAATTTTTAAGAGTAATTCTTTTCTGAATGCTGCAAGTTCGCCGTGAAATATTGGTGTGCTTTGCTTTCTGCTAGTCTTAAGATGTTGTAGTAGTTTCTATATCCTTCTTCTGTGATTACCTTTTTGTATGCTATGAACCCATTTGTCACGTCTGTGCTTGCCCCTGTTAATAGACGTTATACTCATGGTCATAGTCTTATGAACAGCCCTCTTAATATTGGCATTCTTTTCATGTCCTCTTCCTAGCAGAATTCTTGTTAACTACTCTTGTTCTGAGTTTATTCATCTAAACAACGCTAGATTCTCTCTAACCCACTTAACTAAATTTTTAATACCCTCTTTAAGAGTTATTCGTGGCTCCCAGTTCAGTATTTCTCTTGCCTTTTTTATATTAGATATGTAAACCTTTTGGTCCATAGGTCTCCAAGCCGTAAAAGATATACTAGGAACTTTATTAGCTAACTGCTTAAGCATATTCAAAGCTTCAATTAAAGATAATGCATTTCTTGGACCACCTCCTATATTCAAAACTACATGTTTAACTTTTGAATTGAAGAACATATCAAATGCTTTAATTAAATCTTTTACATGAAGTAAATCCCTTACTTGCTTACCGTTACCATAAATCGTTATTGGCGTACCTGTTAAGGTTGCGATTACAAACCAAGCTATCCATCCTTGATCCTCAACACCGAACTGCCTTTCTCCATAAATACAACTTTGCCTAAATACAGCTGTTTTTAATCCATAAGTATGAGCGTAATCTTGAACATAGATGTCTGCTGCCAATTTTGAAGATCCATAAGGGCTATGCCCCGTTAAGTCTACTGAAAAATCTTCAGGGATACCTTCTTTATATCTAGGGTCAGCAAACTCATATCTAGTTTCTTTTTCTTCAATGGGGATTCTATTTACATTTTCTCCATAAACTTTGTTTGTGCTACAGAATATAACATTAGAATCGTTTAACCTTGCAACTTCAAGTATATTGAATGTACCTAAAGCATTTATTTCAAAATCTACTCTCGGATTTATCAATGAAGTTGTTACTGCCACCTGAGCTGCAGTATGGATAATAGCTTCTACATTTTTTGCAACATCTTTTATTTCATTAAAGTTTCTAATGTCACTCTTTATTAGCTTTACATTTTTGTATTGTTTGATGTAGCTCCAATTATATAACTGATTTCTCATTTTATTTCCAAAAATTTCGTTTCTTAAAAAGTTATCAATCGCTATAACCTCATCGCCATTGTTTGCGAACCATTCAACTACATGAGATCCTATAAATCCAGCACCACCTGTAACAAGAATTTTCATATTAATCCAAACTTTATTCTTTTGATGTAGTACTTCAACTAAGAGCTTTCAGTTAATGTGCGAAGTGATTTTAATTAAAATTTTATTTATCTCTTTATTAACATTATATTGTCTAGCAATCTTTATTCCATTTCTTTGAATTTCCATATACAATTCTTCGTTCGTCAATAAATCTATTAGTTTCTCGCTGAGATCTACTTCGTCATCAGGTGTAAATAACATTCCTGAAGAATTATCTTTAATGACTTCTTTTATAGCGGTCAAATTGGATGCCACCACAGGTAAACCAGCAGCCATGAATTCAAACGTTTTTCTTGGAATAACAATTTCATTTAATAACATTTTTTTTGATGGAACAACGCCTACTGAGAATGTGGGTAAAATTCGTATAAGTTGAGAAAATGGTATCCATCTAGTAAAGACTACATGCTTGTGTAACTGTAATTTTGAACAAAGTTTAATCATTTTCTGTAAAGCAGGCCCATCGCCAATAATGTATAACTTAGTCCCATTCAGCTCTTTTACTACATACGAGAATGCTTTTAATAAAACATCTACACCATCTCTGTTATCAATATCGCCAATAAAGACGATGGATTTGTTACGCTTTTTGGAATAATCTATTGGTGAAAAAAGATCTGGATTTGTTCCATCATATGCTACTAACAAATTATTGGCTTTTATACCTTTTTTTATTAAATACTTCTTCATTGTTTCAGTTAACACTATATATTCTGTGTTTGTTTTTTCTGCACAAGATAGTAATAAGTTTTCTATAGGCAAGCCAATTATACTAGATAATATTTTATGCTCGCTTAGCTTAACATATGGGAGATCAGTTTCGGTCAAATCTAAAAAACATGGAGTGTCTAAACGATTATAACAAAGATTAATGAGTACCAGAGGACCAAAGGCATAGATAGCTTTTATGTTATGCTTCTTTATAATTTTTTTTAACTGAAAAAATGTTTCCGCAAAAAACATACTTGCCAGTAAAAATTTTGAAGAGCGAGAAAAACGTGGTATTATTGTATGTGTTTTATAAACAAAGGTATTAGGATATGTGCTTCTAATGATTTGCGCATCCTGGTTTGAAGGCACGATGAATATTTTAGCTTCTCTGTTTAGATTAAGTAGTATATTGTGAATTCTGTAATGCAGAGAGCCTGTGATTGGCAAAAATGATTCTCTAATATAGAATAATATAGAATAAAAATCTTTCATGAGCTCTTTTTATCAAATATAAGAAGATCCTTCTATTATTTTTTCCTCGTTGTATGTTGGTATTATTATTGTTATTTTTGGTCTATAGTTTTCATCTATTTTTATGTTCCATGGTTTAGGTAGCCATCTTGTTTTTGCATAATGGTAGTAAGTTAACGGAACCCCAAAATGTATTCCAGCTAGGATTAGTGCTATTAGTTCTAACATTTCTCAGATATGATAATATATGCAGGTACTATTGGTAGTAACTTCATTATATTTAAGTGATAAACCTCTTTTATTTCACTAATTCTAAATTTTTCTTCTTGAAGAAGCAATAAAATTTTCTTTAGATTGACTTCCATATTCACGAATGTATAGTTTAGTGTTTTGAATATTAAGAGCTGGGTTTTTCTTGGAAATATAAATAAAAGTGCCATTTACTATGTGGTTCAAATATGTATTGAAGGTTTGGTATTTGAATGATGAATATTCCTTTTCTTTTTAGCGTTTTACGAATTTCTTTGATGTGCTTCTCTGGTTCCTTAAGGTGTTCTATCAGTGAGAGAGAGAACGTAATCTATTGAGTTTTCTCTAAGAGGAAGGTAGCAAGCATCTGCGCATATTTTGTATATGTTTTCTTCCTTTATTTCTGTTAGGAGTTGTTTTTGTATGTCTAGTGCTACTATTGTGTTTCCTTTTTTTGCTAATTTTCTGGCGAACATTCCTGAACCGCAACCAGCATCTAAAATCGTTCGTGCATTGTTAATGTAGTTTTTAAATGCGTCTATGTACTTGTTGGTTCTTTCTTCATGTGCTTTTAAATTACTTAGTAAATTAACTGTGCTTTCATAGAAAAATTTTGGAATATTGAACATGTTCATTTGTTAAACTTTAAGACTTTTTTTAGCTTTTTGATGCTCTGTTATAGTCCTAGCCAGAAGATGTAGTTCTTGTCTGTTAACCATTGTAAGAGCTGGAGACACCATGAAGGTCAATCATGTTGTAAACCTCGATTAGTTTTCGTGCTTTTCGAAGCCTTTTCTTAGAATTCTTAATCCTAGCATGCGGGTTTTCGATGAGGTTGTCTAGATACGTATGCATGTTTAGAACAGATAACTAATGTCAAATCTATAACACATTTCTCAGCATGATTTGCAATAATACCGCTAAACACAGGGCTAAAAGCACTAATTATAGAAATAGAATAAACTCATAAGTATAACTTTTTCTTTTTGATTGTGTGCTGGTAAGATCTTTTATCAGCAACGCTAAAGTTGGCTTTGGTCATGAAGTATTATTATTTCCTGTTAATGATTTTTACTGTTAATGCAACTGCATTCTTAGAGTTAAATTTTGGTTTCCAGCCAAGCTGTTTGATTTTTGATATGTCTAGGAGCATTAGCGGCACATCACCTTTACATCCTCTATTGTTACTGCCAAATTTAACTCTTGGAGTTAAAATTAATTCTTTACAGATAATTTCACTAATTTCTTTTACGCTTATCCAGTCTTCAGAACCAAGATTAAAAATTTCGAAATTGCTTACTTTTCTAGAGGCAAAATGCATTCCATCAATGCAATCGGTAATGTAAAGATAGGATTTCTTTTGGTTTCCGTCACCGAGAATCTCTAGTTCATTGGGATTCTTTTTTAGTTTTCCAATAAAGTAATAAATGATACCATTAGTTAATCTTGGACCGATTATATTTGCTAGTCTGAAAATTACCGCATTAAAGTCAAAGGTATGAACATAAGCTGAAATTAAACTTTCGCAAGCAAGTTTGGAAGCGCCGTATAAAGAGATTGGATTACATAGATAATCTTCTGGTGTTGGTATTTGTTTAGTCTCACCATAAACAGTTGAAGATGAAGTAAAAATTATTCTTTCTCATTGCTTCTAGAAACTTTGTATGTGACTAAAATATTTTGGTCAATATCAACTTTTGTATCTTTTAGAGCGGTTCTGGTATCAGGATTAGCTGCTAAATGCCAGACTTCATCCACATTTCTAAAATATTTCTCAATAAAATGAGTTAGTAAATCTACTTGGTAGAATCTAAATCTATGATTGTTAAAATTATGTTGAATGAATTCTTTCTTGCCTGTTGTTAAATTATCAAGAACTATAACTTCATTTCCTTCATCGATTAATCTATCAACTAAATGAGAGCCAATGAAGCCTGCGCCACCAGTAACTAAAATCTTGCTCATTACAATCTTAAAAGTTTTCCTTTAATGATTTCATTTGTTGTCTACTACTTGAGTACTGTTAGTATATTGTAAATTCGTATCAAGCATGTGTTATCATTGTTTTTAGTTTGAGGTAGCCATATTTTCTGTATGTAGAGAAAGCTAATAATGTTAGAGTTAGTATTGTTAGTGCTATAAGTATAGGATCTAATCTTATACCCCATGGAGTATAATTTAAGATTAATCCAACTAATGGAACTAATGCTAGGCTTAATCCTATCGAAAGTGCAAGTCTTTCTAATGGTGATAGGTCTTCTTCTTTTGGATATA
>Ga0208151_100293_pt1 | contig 23247 bp, 14 predicted proteins | sample ECH_Bhost_MetaG_FD_187130 | JGI IMG/M metagenome (GOLD analysis project Ga0208151, IMG submission 187130) | Hot spring microbial mat communities from Yellowstone National Park, Wyoming, USA - ECH_B host_MetaG (SPAdes) (version 2) | ecosystem: Environmental > Aquatic > Thermal springs > Hot... | reverse complement strand
AAGGAGGAGAGTATACGCTATTAGCACACAGGGTTTTGGGAAAGGGGACACAGAGCGTCGTGTTTCTCGGAAAACTCGAACAAAAGCTCGTTGCGGTGAAGGTTTTGAGGGGAGATTCCGTAAGAAGCGACATGGAACACGAAGCGCAAATGCTAAAACTCGCAAACCAAGTGGGTGTTGGACCAAAACTCTTGGCTTACGCAAAAAGGGTTCTTGTTATGGAAGTTGTGCAAGGCGTTCCGCTCGAAAGGCACAAAAAGCTAAGCGACGACGAACTTGTAACCTGTGTTGAGCGCTCTTTGGAGCAAGCCAAAGCGCTCGACTCGATCTCGCTTGACCACGGCGAGCTTTCTAGGCCACTACGCCACGTGTTTTACGAAAAAGCAAAGGGCGCTGTCATAATTGATTTCGAAAGCGCGAGCACAAAAAGAAAACCACACAACTTCAACTCGCTTTTTTCTTTTTACTTTGTAAAAAAAGGAGAAATTCAGGAGAGAGTAAAGCGATTGCTTCAGCCGCCCATAATCAGTGTGACCAAGTATTCGCTTGAGCCCTGCTCCACATCAAAGTGGAAAACGTAGTAGCGAACGCCGTTTACACTTGTCACTTCGTGCGCGTAGAAAATCGCGCTACCAGAACCTTCTAGCTCGCCCACAAGGTTTCTCATGTAGCGACCGCTTTGCGCGCTACCAGTTAACTGTAGCGTTTGACCTGCTAAGTTCAACGTGCAAGAAATCACGCTAAACGTGTACCCGCTCTTGTAAGTGTGAGAAAGCTGTAGCACTATCGAACCCGAAGCGCTACCATTGACGTTACTTCCAACTGCTTTAAAACCACCTGCTATGCTTGAAAGCGTTATTGTTTGCGCGCTAAAAGAGTTTGAAGAAACGGTTTGCGCGGTATAGCTTTCAGCGTGCGCAAGAATTGTCGGAAACAAGAAAGCCGCAAGCGCTACTGTGACAACAAAAACGCCTAGTAAAACCTTTTTGTTCACTTTTGACCACCAAAAGAAAAAAACCGAAACGCGCTTTTATACTCGTGGAACGAGGGGTACAGACGAATCGTGCACAACGCTTAAAGCCAAGCTTTGAAAACAAAAAAAGCATTGGCGAGCTACGCTTACATCGTCGCACCACTCAACATGCTAAGCGGCTTGGTCGCGCTTTTTGTGAGCTACTACGCGTACAGGTACAACAAGCTTGTCACACACCCAGTTTTGAGCTACGTTTCCATGGGGTTCATGCTTTTGGGTTTAGGTTTGCTCATTGAGGGTTCGACTTCTTTAGTCGTGCTACTACGCGCTCACGGCTATCTTTTGTACGCTAGGCTTTCCACGTTTTTGTACGTGATTTTGCAGGTTCTTTCGTATCTTGTGATTGCGATAGGCTACGCGAAAACCACTTTTCAAAAGGTTCAGGGTGTTACCGCAGTTTTCGTGCTAAGCGCAAGACAAAGGGTGCTTGAAATTTTAAGGCAAGAATTCTTTTTGCAGCTTACGGGAGGCCTTGTTTCACTCGTTCTTCTTACACTGATAGTGTTTCAGGCGATTCTAGTGTACTCGCACTCGAAAAACAGAGTTTCGCTTTACGTGCTTTCGGGTTTCTGCTTCGTGTTTTTAGGTCAAGCGCTGACACTCGCGTCAATTCTCGCTTCTTCGGCTTTGCTTTACACGCTTTCTAGTGCGGCAAAGTTTGCGGGCTTTGTGTTCATGGCAAGCCTTCTTAGTGGCGGAGGGAGCAAAAGCGTTGGGGCAGAGCGAAAAATCCTACCGCAGTAAGCTTCGGATTTATTTTGACATATTAAAAGCGATAGAGCTCGACGGTGCTGCAAAACCCACACACATTATGTACAAGGCAAACCTTTCGTATGAAAGATTGAGCAAGTACCTTGAAGAGCTTTTGGCAAGCGGTCTTATACAAGTTTTGCAAAATGATGAAGCAAAGCTTTACACGCTTTCCACAAAGGGAAAGAAGTTTGTGAAAGAGGTAGAAAAGGCAATAAGGTTTGTGTCCGCCTTTGGAATTGAAATTTGACTAAAAAATCACTACGTAAATTTGAAAACTATCCGACTTCTCCCCACCCTAAAGCGCGAGGCTTTCAGCTAAAAGAGGGTTGAGGCCAAGTCGATAACTGTTCAACACGTCTGGACGCTCACACCTAAAACCCCTTTCAGATTCTCAAATAGAGGATTGGGAAAAGGGTTGGAAAGATTCAACCTTGAACCGTGCGGGAGCACTCGGTTGTTGTAGCGGATCGTTGTGAAGTAGCAGACCCGCGTGGGTCGCGGTTTATGCATGAAACAATTTTGTTCGGGGTTTCACGCACACCACAAAAACTCAGGTTGCTAGCCAGGTTAAGAGGCGCTTGGGCGATTCTGTGATCTTCGCAGAGCGTGCTTGAAACTGCAAAGCCGTTGTTTCAACTTTAAAAACCACACTCGTCCTTTGATTCACGATTTAAAGTTCTCTGTTTTTAGATTGTGTGCAACTTGCTTTAACGTCACAAAGTCTCGATCGTTCGATACAACTGTTCTCTATTAATCGCAATGGCCGCAAGAATTATGTCCACAATTCCCACAGGTTTTCCGATTTTTCTTAGCTGTAACATTAATTGTATAGATAGATCAAAATCTTCGCTACTAGGATAAATCACCACCAGTTTGCTTCCCAACTCCAAAGCTGGAGGGTATTCAATAATATTAAGAATAGATGTCAAAACCGGAAAAATTTTTTCTTGCTCTTTTATGTATGTCGATCAGCTCATTTGTATCGTAGATTTTCTTCTTAGTTTCTTCTGAAATTCCTTTTCACCTTGGCTGGGAGTAACTTTTAGCTCCATTTCATTTATCCCGTACGCTTTTAACTCTTCGAGCAACTCTGTACCAGTTTTTATTTTTTCTGTTTCACTGAGCTTCTTTTCGATGGCTTGTCTGATCACCTCGCTCCAGTTTATCTCCTTATGTCTTTTCATTTTGTAATATAGAGGTTCCGGCACTTTCGCAATTACTGTTTTCATAATTTATACGATTATATACGAATATAAAACTGTTTTGAAACTTGATAAATCTGGATAAAGGCTAAAAGCGGTAAGTGCGGTGGCACGTCGTCTACCCAAAGCTCAGAGACGGCGACAGCGTAAAAGATTGAAGGTAGTGGAAGCGCAAAGCTTTAACGCAGGTGTCTTCGTGTTCCGCGAAAAAGTGGATGCTGAGCGGTTAAATGGGGTGTTGGTTTTTTATTTTGATAGTGTGCAAGGCTTGTATAAGCTTTTACTTAAACGTTGTAAGCTCCACGGCACAGAGTTGAATTGGTGAACACATGTGAAACCCATAACGGTTAATGGGGCCGGCGAGATTTGAACTCGCGATCGCCACCGCCCCAGGGTGGTATCCTAGACCAAGCTAGACGACGGCCCCCGAAAGTTACTTTCGCTTGGCAAATAAAAGCATTAGCGTCTTTTTCTAAAAACAAAGGGAAGAAACAGAAAAACGAAGATAACAAACAACACGAGTAGCACAATCGGAAAGATTGAAAAAGACGGCGAAACCAAAGGAACGAAGTTTGAGGAGGAAAGGTCGATCGTTCCACCCGGTAGCTCGATATAAACCGCTACACCCGTTTGCGGATTAAGGTAGGCTTCAAAGCCAATCGTGCGGTTTGCGTACGCGTAAGCGTCCACCTTGCCGTAAACCGTCTGAACGCTCGTTTCACCCAAGTAGCTCAGCGTCGCAGTTCCGATAGAACCAATCGAAACCCCGAAGTTCACGTCTTGAGAAAAGCTTGAAACCGCTGGATAAAACGCGGGTTGTGTGTAGTTGTCCAGAAAGAACGCAGGACCCTGAAGCTTTCCCTGTATCACGTTACTCTTTTCGAAGTAAAACAGGCCGTCGGGTTCGCAAAAGAGCGTGGTGTAGTTCAGCGTTTCCGCGATCGAACCCGCTGTTGTGTAAACGAGCGTGCTACCAGGTCTTGCGAAAACTGGTGCGTTTACGCTCACTTTTTGCGTTGAGGCTGAGGCGTTGTAAGAAAGCAATTTCATCGCAAAGTACGCCTTTGTGTAGCTGTTTTCAACTTTATAACTCAGAAAAACGCCGTTTTTGGGGTCGACCAACGCGATTTTTGTTATTGGAGAGGCGCCTATTCCACCAACGCTTTCTGTGATCTTGTATTCGTAGTCGCCCGAAAAATTCCCAAGATACTCAAAGAAAACCGCATAGCTACGTGTCACCACACTGAACGAGCGCGGAATCACCATCTGCTCTGGCAAAACCAAAAGGATTGCGGGAAAGAACGAATCGTCTAGATGAACGCCTTGCGAAACAAACGGATTGGAAACGCTTGTGTTGGAAAGCACTGTTAAGGAGAGATTTGGATTCACCGAGACAACTTTGATTTCCACGTAACCCGTGTAGTTCACAAGCTGGTTCACAACGTAGTATGAGCCACTGATCGAGTACTCAAAGCTCACGCCCTTTTTCGCAAACCACGGAAGGCTCTCAGAAAAGCTTGCGCTTTGAACAGAACCTTGGGGTAAAGCTTGCACAACTTGAAGCACGAGCAAAAAACACAAAACAAGCGCTACACGAAGTGACAAGCGGCAAGCCTCCCCGGCGCAACGCGCCTGAGTTCTGGCACTTGTGTCCTACATATTTCTTGAGCAAGAGGACAGCGAGGGTGAAACGGGCAACCAGCTGGTGGGTTGAGCGCGCTCGGAATTTCTCCTTTTGCCAAGCTTTTCACCTTGTAGCGCGGGTCTGGCACGGGAACTGCGGCGACGAGCGCCTGTGTGTACGGGTGCAGAGGATTTCTTGTGATCTCTTTAGAGTTTGCGACTTCCATCACTCGTCCCAAGTACATCACCACCACCTCGTCAGCAAAGAACTTGAGAGTTGCGATGTCGTGCGTTATCATCACAAACGTTTTCCCTTGGATTTTCAGGTCTCCCATGATCTTCATGATTTCGCCTCTTACGGAAGCGTCGAGCATCGAAACCGGCTCGTCCAAAATCAGCGCATCGGGGTTCATCGCAAGAACCCTTGCTATCGCAACGCGCTGCCTTTGGCCTCCCGAAAGGCTTGTGACCCTTCTTTGGGCGTAGTCCTGTGCTGGTGTTAGCCTCACTTGCTCGAGCGCTCGGAAAACGATTTCGTCAAGCTCCGACTTTGAGCGAGTAAGCCCTAAGATCTTCGCACCTTCCGAAACCGCGTCGTACACGCTGTAAATCGGGTCGATCGCATCGAAAGGATCCTGAAACACCATTTGAACGCGCCTTCTAAACTGCTTTTCTTCGCTCTTTGAAAGCTTGTAGATATCTTTACCTTCAAAGTAAATTCGACCCGCTGTTGGTTTTACAAGCTTTACAATCGCCTTTGCGAGCGTGGTCTTTCCGCTTCCGGACTCGCCCACAATACCCAAAGTTTTACCCTTTTCCACGGAAACGCTCACACCGTCCACCGCTTTGAGCGGCCTGTTTGCGCCCTTTACCTTAAAGTAAACGCGTAGCTCTTCGGTTGCGATGAGTGCGCGCTCTTTCCAAAGTTGGGTCGCTTCAAGCGTCAAACCTCTCACCTCTTTACCGCGTGACACGCGACCAAGTGTTCTCCGTCATACGCCTCAAGTGCGGGGTTTATTTTTTTGCAAATTTCCATCGCAAGCGGACAGCGGGGGTGGAACGGGCAACCCGAAGGAGGCGAAACCAAGTCTGGGGGACTACCTGGTATATAGCTATAAGGCGTGTCAGACCTTAAGTCGGGAACGGACTTCAAAAGACCTTGAGTGTAAGGGTGTAATGATGTGTAAAAAACGCTCTCCGCCGAGCCTAGCTCCACCAACCTACCCGCGTACATCACGCCAACCCTGTTTGCCACGTTCGAAATCACCGAAATGTCGTGCGAAATAAAAATCGCGGTGAGCCTTTCGTACTCTTTGAGCTCTCTAAAGAGTTCAAGGATCTGAGCCTGAATAATCGTGTCAAGCGCGGTCGTTGGCTCATCCAGAATCACGATTTTGGGTTTAAGGATCAAAGAAAGCGCGATCATCACCCTTTGCTTTTGACCGCCCGATAGCTCCCAAGGGTAAGACCTGAGTTTGGAAGGTTCCACACCAACCCTCAAAAGTAGCTCCGTTGCCTTGTGAAGAATCTCTTCACGAGGCATGTCCACGTGTGCGTGCACGGTCTCAACAAACTGGTCGTCGATGCGATAAAGCGGGTCGAGCGCGTTCTGCGAAGCCTGAGGCACGTATGAAACCACACGCCATCTCAAACTTTTGTTGAGAGATTCTTCGTCCATCGAAAGCACGTCCATTCCTTGTATTTCCACTCTCCCAGAAACCACTTCAGCGTTCATCGGAAGTAGCTTTAAAAGAGCGGTTGCAAGCGTGGTCTTTCCGCTTCCGGACTCGCCCACAATACCCAGGCTTTCCCCTTCTTCCAAGCTAAAAGAAACGTCGCTTACAGCGTGAAGTCTTCCGCGTTGAGTGAAGTAGTCCACGCTAAGCCCTTCAGCTTTTAAAATGGGCACGAGCACCACCTACGAGAATCTCGAAAACTCCTCTTGTATAGCAGTTCCGAAGAGGTAAAAGCCTACTGACAACGCGATTATCGAAAGCCCTACGCTCAGCGATATCCACCAAAGGTAGCCGTTTGACGCGGTCGCTTGGTTGAGCAAGTTGTTGAGCATGTTGCCCCAGGTTGGCGTGTTTATTATTCCGATACCCAAAAAGTCGAGACCTGCGTCGGCGATAACAAGCCCTGGGACGATATAGGTCACAAGCGCGATGATCGTCCCGGCGGTGTGTTTCAGTATGTGGCTTCTTACGATGTAAAAGTTGCTTGCGCCCATAACCTGAGCCGCCTGAACATAAGTCCTTGTTTTGAGGCTGAGCACCTGCGACCTCACAATCCTTGACACGCCAGCAAACCCCAAAAAACCTAGTAGCAATGTTATAAGTAGCGCTTTGTTGGGAACTGCGTGAGTTATCGTAAAGATCGTGTCCAAATCGATTAGAAGAATCAAACCAGGAAGTAGTAAAAGGAAATCAAAAAGAAAGATGAGCGCGCTATCCACAAAACCACCAAAGAAGCCTGCGACAAGCCCCAAAAGCACGCCGATTGCCATTGTGATCGCGCTTGCACCATAACCGATACCGAGCGCAAGCCTTGTTCCTGTGACAAACTCAGACCACACATCGGCGCCGTTTGCGTCGGTTCCGAGTAAGCCGTAAATCTTTCCGAAAATCTGAAACTTGAAGTCGGTTTGCTGTAGCGCGATGGTATACTTACCGTGAGGGATCACCAATATGAGCTCGCCCACCTTATACTCCCCTTTTTCGGAAAAAAGCGTTTGGCTCACCAAAAGCGGGTTTACGCTTTTATTGAGGTACACAAGCGGCATGTACGCTGAGGCGGTGGTTATTGCGCTAATAAAGTTCCAAGCTCCCTTGTTCAGAGTGGACTGTGTGTTCGTGGCGAAGTAATTGAGGTAACCGCTTCCCAAGTTCGGGAGAGACTCCAAGTACGTTTGCGCGCCGCTATCCGCAAAAAGCGCAACAGGGTATACACCCTTTTCGTTTTGAACGAAGAGAAAGATCGCAAGAGACGCGCCCTGAACCGTTATTGGCTTAACAAGTAGTTGAGCGTAAAAGTAATCCGGCGGTTGATAGTTATATCCAAACTCGTGGTAAAGGTAAAGCGGAACAGGGGTCGTGGAGTCACCCGTAAGGTTCACAAGCTCGCTACCAGATGTTGGGTCGTAAGAAACAAAAGCTCCGCTTATAGGAGGTAAAACGCCAACAGGCCCGCTTTGAGAGTACTTGATCACGGGGGAGTTAACGGGGTCGAGCACCTGCCAGTACTGGATCGCGCTTGGCACCTTAAAAAGCTGATACGACGGTGTAGGAGGAAGGATGATGTTGGGAGGAAGAGAGGAATAAGGAGGAAATATTCGCGCCCAAGCGGGAGGGGAGTCGGGAGATGCCACAAAGTAAGCCTTCGGGTTGTACGCGTTGCTAAAGGGTGCGATGAGGGGAGCAAGAAGCGCGATCAATGCGAAAAAAAGGATTATCGCAAGACCGACTATAGCGTCACGCCTTCTTAACACGCTTTTCACAAAGCTCAAGCTACTCACCAAGCCTGATTCTTGGGTCTAGCATCGCGTAAACAAAGTCCAACACAAAAAGCACAAGAAGAGTGTACAACCCAAACAGAAAAGTCGTGGATATGAGAAACGGTATGTCAAGCGTGGTAGCGGCCAAAACGCTCGCATAGCCGATACCTGGAAACTGAAAGATCACTTCAACAAAGAAAAGCCCGTAAATCAAAAACGCAACGTCCAACCCAACTTGGGTCACCCAAGGAAGAAGCGCGTTTCGAAAGGCGTGCTTGTAAAAGATTTGTCTCGAGGGTATTCCGCGCGCCCTAGCGTAAATCGCGTAGCTTGACGAGTTGTACTCTTCGATGATGTTGTTTCTCAGTAGTTGCTGCCTGTGCCCGAAACCCAAAATCGTAAGAACGATTATAGGCAAAGTCGCAGCCCAAAGGTACCTCAAGTAGTACTCCAAACCTGTGGGGTGGCACACACCACCACAGTTCAGCGCAAAAGCTAGATTAATCGGAAAAATCCTTGCTTGGTCGGCAAGCACAAAGTAAAGGATAGGACCGATCCAAATCACTGGTAAGAAATAAGTGCCGATTGAGAAAATCGAAACCGTTTTGTCGCCTATTTTTCTTTTTGAGTTTATAAAAGATTTTGCGGCGTAAACGCCAAAAACGATACTAAGAACGCTTGTTGTGATAAGAGACACACCAGAAAGAATCAGGGAGTTTGGAAGGTACTGCGAAACCACTTTGAGAACTGGTTCTTTAAAGGTTGGGCTGTACCCAAAGTTGAAAGTGAACATGTTAAAAAGAAAGTGGTAAATTCGTGAGGGAAGAGGGTCGTACAACCCGTACGACTTTGCGATCGCGTCAACAAGTAGAAGTTGCGCCTGTGCTTGTTTTGGGCTAAGCTGTGTAATCCCAGCGAAAAGAAAAGCCACATTAAAACCCAAAAGCTGAGGTATCACTTCGAAAAGAAAGAAAGAAACAATTGCCAAAAACAATAGCGTGACAAGTCTGTTGATTAGCCTAAAAACCACAAATTTGTAAGTGGCCATTATCAAAAAAAGAGAGAAAGGAGGGGTTTATTAGGTTGTTGGTCTCCTCCTTGTCGCAGCCACAGCGATGAAGATCAGGGCGATAACCACTAAGACAACCACAAGAATTGTTGCGCCCGAGATTGGGCTTGATGTCTTTGTAACAGAAGTTGGTGATGACGTTGTAGTAGTGGTTGTAGTGGTAGTAGTGGTTGTAGTGGTAGTAGTAGTGGTCACCATTGGTGTAACTGTTAGCGTTCCGTACTCGTGTAGCGTGTACTTGTTTGAGGTTGTTTGGCCGTTACCAAAGTACATGTAAGGCGAACCCGTCCAGTTGAGAACCGCAACAAGCGTGTAAGTTCCTACTGGTAGAGAGCCCGTTGGGATGCTTGCCACATACGTTCCGTTACCTAGTGAGGTGAGCGGGTAGCTTGCGACTTGCGAAAGTGTTTGGCTGTTTAGCACGTAAAGCGTTCCAGTGGCAGTGGTCACAGCGCTCATCGAACCGAAGTAGCCACCAGAGGTTGAACTGAACGCGCTCGGGTTGAAAACCTTCGCGTTAAACCTGAACTGCGCGCTTGTTCCTTGGCTTGCGCTAATCCAGTAGGTGTACGGGTTTGCTAGGAAGTAAGACGGGAAGTAGTAAAGCTGGGCGTAGTTTTGTGAAGAGCTCCAAGCGCCAAACACGTACGGACCTGAGAACAGCTCTTGTGGAAGGTACTGAGACGCAGACTCTGAAGCAAAGCTTGCGGGTTGCACTTTACCCAAAATGTGTTCTGGTAGAATTGGCACACCATAAATGTTTAGAATATTGAAAACTGAAGTTGTGTTAAAGTAAATCGTAATTTGGTAAGGATCGTTCGGTGGTACGTAAGTTGCGACAAGCCCAGTTGCTGCGCCAAACCACTCAAGACCTGGATTTTGAGACTCCGCGGTGTAGTTCACTATGACACCAGGGTCTATTTCTATCGTTTGAACCGACGGGTTGTACGGGTCGGATGAGAACCCACCAAGATCAAGCCACCAGAGGCTAAAGTTGTAGTCGAGCGCGGTCACAGGTACACCGTCCCACCACACCTGGTTTGGCAAGAAGTTCATCGTGACAACCGTTCCGTTGTACGGGTGACCGTTTGGCGTGACACCCGCGCCCGCGCTCACAGTGTAGTTGTAAGCCGCGTAGGGGAAGAGCTGAACCGGGTTGTTCAGGGAAACTTGTAAAGGCGTCGTGTACTCGTTACCAAGTATCTGAAAGTCGTACAGGGTGGTTGCGATGTACAGGTTAAGGGTGTCTGGTGCTTGGGGTTGACCAAACCTGTAAAGCGTTCCAAACGTCGTGTTGACTGGGTGAATGTCTGCCGGGAAAAGCTGGCCGTATGGTGGCTCGCTGATGTAACCCTTCCACGTGTCAACTCTCACAGGAATTAGGTTGACACCCCAATCTAGTATTACGTAAGGAAGGTCTTCTTGTAATATTGTGCCAATTTGCTGGGCAAGCTGCGTTGCTTCTTGGTAGGTTGCGGCTTGCGTCAAAAGCTTAGTTGAAAGATCCCAAACAGTTTCGTTCGTGTAGTCTTGGTAGTAGGTGTTAAGAGGATAGGGACCGAAGATGTAGTAAACCCAGCTTGGGTTTACAGGCGCACCAAGTATCCAACCGATGTTGTACATTTCGTAGTTTCCTGTTGGCAATAAGGTGTCCACAAAGGTGTTAAAGTTCACCGTGACGATTTGTATGCTCAGGTTGATTGACGCCGCAGCGTTTGTTATAACCGAAAGAACCTGCTCACGTAGTTGCACGTTTGTACCGCTTGAAGTGTAAATTGTGAACGTGGGAACTCTTGTTCCGTTTGAAAAAGTCCAGTAGCCCTGAGCCGGATGGTCCACAAGACCAGCAAGCTCTAACTCCTGTATCGCGGCGGTTGTGTTGTATGCGCCGTACTTTTGGTAAGTTTGTTGCTCTTGAGGAGAGAAATACTGACCGTAAACCTGTGGTAAGTAGTAGTAAGGTGAAGCAATACCCAGAATTCCGTTGTACAAAACGGAAGCGATCGCTTGGTAGTTTGTAAGGTGCTGAATTGCGCGCCTAAAGTGCACGTTTGAGAACGGATACACGTGAACGTTAAAGCCGAGGTAACCAAAGCTGTTTGCGGGAGTTTCGTTGATCGCAACCTCTCCCGCTTTGACGTACTGCTCTAGCTGGTTGTACTGCTGAATGCTACCAACACCTCCTGCGTCGTACTGAATATAGTTGTTCACAAGAGCCTCGATGATCGCTTCACTTGTAGTAAACCAGGTAAAGTAAATGCTACCAATATACGGTCCCCAGTATTCGCCAGTTGAGTTCAAAACCGCTACGTTACTTGGCGGTGTAGGAGTCCCGTAAATCGAGTAGGGTGGCAGGTATGCGCCCTGAGCTGACACTTGGTTTGTCACACCGACCGCACCTAGAATTGACAGTGTTACTAAGAGGGCCACCAAAACCGCTACACTTTTTAAAAAATCCTCCTTTGTGTACATATCAAATCAAAATAGCCAAACGAGTATTTATCCATTTCGCCACCTAAAACTCGTTGTGCAGATATTTTCCAAAAATTAAAGCTTGAAATTGGCTTTTTGATTAAAAGGGTAAGAATTTCAGTTAAAATGAATGCAAAAATACACCTAATCAGGGTGTGTGAACCGTGGCTTCAAAAAAGCGCGGTTTGCTCGTGAGCTACCCCCGCTCTTAAGGCGGGAGCTTCCTCAATCATTGCTCCGCCTTGCCTCCTCTTTAACCCTAGGGAGGAAAGAGGAGGTGTTGGGCGAAGCTTTCCAGGCTACCCGGGTGGCTCGCACCTCTTTTTAAAAGTACCAAAGAAGCGTTAAGATCTCGATCCAAGGTGAAACCACAGAAGGGACAGTGAAACACTCGGTCTTCCAGTGTTAAACCCTTGTTGATTCTACCACACAGGAAGCACTCGCGCGAGCTGTTGTACGCCGGGACAGGTAAAACAAGTTTTTCTCTTTTTCGAAACTCCCACTCAAGCACCGCTCTGAGCTCCGAGAACGAGGAGTCGTACAGCCTCATCCTTCTCTTTTTATTTTCGCCTTTCTGGATCAAATCCTGAACGTTCAACTCCTCTAGCACCAAAACGTCGTACTCCCATGAGGGGGAGAGCCCCAAGTTTGAAGAACAGGTCCCCCCTGAAATGCTTAACATGTTCGTACTCCTTCGCCAGCCTTCTCTTAGTTTTAATCCAGTTCTTTGAGAGAAACCTTTTCCTTGATAGTGTCCTCTGTAGCACCCTGATTCTTTCAAGAGAGCGTTCAAGCGGTTTTGGGTTTTCGAGAAAGCGCCCATCTGAAAGTGTTGCAAGCCTTGTGAGACCCACGTCAACACCCACAGCTTTTTTGGGCTCCTTCGATGGTTGCTCCTCGACCTCAGATTCCTTCACCAAGGAGATTATGTGGATTCTACCTGAAGGGTAAAGCTTGACGCACACTTGAGACACTTGGCTCTCTGGGAACACCCTGTGCAGAATTAAAGTGAAGAAGCCGATTTTGCTTAAGTCGAGCTTTCCTCTTCTTTTTGTTTTTCCAAGACCAACTTCTCTTGTATCAGAAAGCTTTCAGCCACTCTGAGGGTGCACCAAAGAAAGGTACCTGTGCGGCTTCTTTTTCTTGGGCTTGTTCGTAAGTCCTTCGAAGAAGCGCTCCCTAGCTTGGTAGAATCTCTCAGCAACTGTTGCGTAACCTGCGAATGCAACGCTTGAAACTCGGGGTTTTGCTTTCTCAAGTCCAAAGCGAGCTTTCGAAGCTCGTTTCTACTCATCGAGTGTTTGTTCTTCGTGTACTCTTCTTTTTCAGCGTGTAAGTGTTGTACAGTTTACACGCTATTTCGAGCTGGGTTTTCAACACCCTCGCCGTGGTGGTTTTGGATAAGCTCTGAACCTGTAAGCTCTTACACGCATTGTCAAACATTTTCTCGGCTCATATTTATTCTTTTGGAATCCCCGCTCTTCAAAGGCGAGGTTTTGGAATATTTATAAAGCGCTTGCAAATAGGCTACACGTGCACTGTGTGAAATCTTGAGTCACATGTGGCACACCAATCATAAAAAATCCTTATCAACGTTATTAAAAAAAGAGGGGAAGGGAAAAGGTTTAGTTGCTACATTCGTCTTCTTACGAACACGCCGTAGATTATCACGATGAGCGCTATGAACGCTATGATGAGCGCGCCCAAGCTGTAAGCTTCGAGCGTGCTTTCACGGCTCGATAGGCTACTGAACGAAGCGCTCACCTGTGAAGCTATCGATGATAGGCTACTTGAAAGCGCGGATATCGCAGAGGACGTTTGGCTTGCCAAGCTGCTCAACGCACTCTGAAGGCTCGATAAACCAGACTGTAAAGCCGCAATTTCTGAAGAAATGCTACTGAATATTGTAGTGTTGAATGTTGACGTTGTGATGGTGGTCTTGGGTATAACTGAGAACGAGAAGCTACCGCTTGTGCTAAGCCCGTTAGACGCGGTGACCGTCACAGTCACTTCATATGTTCCTGTAATGTTTGGAACCAAGTACACACTCTGGTACTCACCAGTCGCAACGTGGAGGAAGCTTAACGACTGCGTCACGCCCGTTGGAAGTAGCACAGTGCCCGAGATGCTACTCATGTCAGTCGGTGTACCGTTCAAGTACGTGAACACAGTGATTAGCTGCGTTTGGCCTGGATAAAGCGTTGAGGCACCTGTGATTTGCAGTGTTGGAGATGATGGTGGCGGTGGAGGTGGCAAAGGTATAACTGAGAACGAGAAGCTACCGCTTGTGCTAAGCCCGTTAGACGCGGTGACCGTCACAGTCACTTCATATGTTCCTGTAATGTTTGGAACCAAGTACACACTCTGGTACTCACCAGTCGCAACGTGGAGGAAGCTTAACGACTGCGTCACGCCCGTTGGAAGTAGCACAGTGCCCGAGATGCTACTCATGTCAGTCGGTGTACCGTTCAAGTACGTGAACACAGTGATTAGCTGCGTTTGGCCTGGATAAAGCGTTGAGGCACCTGTGATTTGCAGTGTTGGAGATGATGGTGGCGGTGGAGGTGGCAAAATTGTGAATGGTGCCGTAGCCTGAGTCTTACCGCTACTACCCTGCGCCACGATGTTCACAGGGCCAGGCGAGAACGCTGGTACAACCACTTGCACCGAGAAGAAGCCGTTGTTGGAAACGGGTGCTGTGCCCACAGGAACAAGAGTTGTGATTTGGAAGTACACCGAAGCGGTCTCACCTGCGGCAAATCCCGTACCCACAATCGTCACGGTGCTGTTCACCTGAGCTTGTGAAGGCATGACTTCAATCGCGGGTGTAATCGTAAAGCTAACCGCTTGGTCGTTTGTTGGTGTTGAAGTCTGTGGCGACTGAATCACCGCGCTCGGGTTGTACTCGTAAACCGCGACTGAGTAGCTCACTTGAGTCCACATAGGACTATTCATAGTACCCGTGTTCACGTAGCTTGATTCGTTTGGAAGGTTGAACGAAAGAGTGAACACGCCGTACGCGTTTGTGGTCACGGGTTGTGTAGTTATGAGCTGGTAGACTGGTGTTTGCGATCCCACAGTCATATTGATGTACACATACTCCTTGGCACTACCAGTGAAACCTACGCCTAGGAGGTTGAGCGTGCTACCCACCTCATAGGAAGTTGGGAACACGCCTGGTTTATTTTTCCCAAGAAGTGACTCAGGAGTTATGTTTGCTGGATTGATGTAAACATGCGGAGGTTGACTAGCGTACACGCCTGGCTGAAGTATCTTGACTTGAACACCTGTGTTTATGCTTTGACCAAGCATCATCATAGCGCTTGCGCCGTTAAGAACGAGCGTGTAGGGACCAAAGCCAGACTGAACTGAGGCTGGCAAGTTGGGTATTGAAAGAATGAGTTCAAGATATCCATTTGGCAAGGCGGTTGCGCCCATTATGTTTGTTCCTTCAGCGTTGATCACAGAAGCGGTGAAGTTGACACTAGCACTAACACCAGCTGGATAGCCAGTTGCCTGTATGTCGATTATATCACCAGAGAACAGAGGTTGAGGCATGTTTGTAACAAACGGAACCCATGTGTTTTGCATAAGATTGATGTAGTAAGCTGCGATAAACTCTGTGTCAACCCAGAAGTACGCTCTGATACTCACGGGTGCGCCGGCTGTGGTCGCTCCGTACAGAGTCACAGTGACGTTACCGCCAGGAACGTTCGGAAGAGTGATGTAAAGCGGTTTGTTCGCGGTAGTAGAACCGCTTGTTGCCGCAAAGTCGCCGTTTGTCGCAGCAAAGTAGCCTGAGCTTTGAATGTTATTATGAGAAGAGTCTTGGGTCACCGTAGCGGTGTAACCATTAGAGCCTGTGATCGTAACATAAGACGCTTGGAACGGCACTGGGAAGCTTGTACCACTAAGTAAAAGCGTGTCTCCAACCGCTCCTTCTGCCATGTTCGTAGTGACATCGGTTACTGTAAGCTGAGGAACAAACGTCACGGTTCCCACGACCTGCTGAATTGCGCCACTTGCAAGATGGTCTATCGCAACCACTTGAGCGGTTTGAGCTGGGAAGTGTTCTGTTGTGCTAATACTCACGTAAATCGCACCATTCGCATCCGCTTTTGCGTTTTGAGATGTAAGTAAGTTTGCTCCGTTCACAACATTCACAGAAACCTGGTCGTTTGCACCGAAACCATAGCCTTGAACCACTACGCTTAGCGAACCCGTGGTCGAATAGCTTGAAGTGCAGCTGTAAGGATTGCTTGGACTACTCATACAAGCCGAGAACAAACCATTTGTAGGTGTAGATGCGATAAACGGAGCGCTCTTTACGTTCACACCGCCTATGTTAAACACTGCGTAGTAGCCAACGCCAGAAGCCAAAGCGCCAACGATTGTGACGTTGAGTTTGGGAATTCCATTTGCCGCTTTGTAACTTGTTGAAAACTCACCGTTTGAACCAACTTGAGTGGGTTCGAAAACAGCGGTTGAAATCGGTTGACCCGCTGAGTTGTATATTGTTACACTATTTACGCTACCAGCGGGAAGTCCAGTTCCAAAGAAGCTCAGGTTGAGATTCGCTTGGCCAGACTTTATGCTGTATAGCGGTGAAGTTGTTCTGTAATCAGGATCCCACTGAGAAAGCTCGGGCGCAAGGAATGTAGAGATCACAAAAACCGCGCTTGCGCCAAGCGTTCCGTCAGTCGCAAGAATATAGTACTTGCCCTGTGGAACATAAGGTATAGTAACACTCGTAGTGAAGGAGCCTGAAGATGGCGTAACAGTACCTAGAGTTTGTAATGTCGAAGGACCTGTAATAAAGTATATCGTGACGGGGGATGTGCCAAAGTTGACACCAGAAACCGTAATGGTTGAACCAGCCTGACCTGAAGACGGTTGAAGTGTAATTGATGGCGCAATCGCAGACGACTCAACTGTCAGAGCGTTTGAAACAACCACAGTTACACCGTTGTCATCTGTCGCTTTTATGTAGTAAGTGCCAACAGCTGTGGAAGAAGGTATCGTCACGTTTACGTTTAAGAACCCACCGTTTGTAAGAGGCACATTGCTTGCAAGTAACACGTCGCTAGAACTGATGGTCGCAAGAGGACTAGAGCTCAAATAAATGTTTACGGCTTGACCAGTGAACGCACCAGAACTTGAACTAACGAGCACGGCTGTTCCTGGAGCAAAGGTTGTTGGGTTTACTGTAAGAGAAGCAAATAAAGTCGCGGTTGCTTGCGAAAGCGCAACGAAAGGAGCAACTACAGAAAGCGCTAGTAACACTAGAAGTGCGCTAACACCGTACTTTTCATAAAACTTTTTTGACACTTTTTTCACCCTTTTTAGGGCGTATAACAAACTTCGAAAAGGGATATAAAGCACACTATTGGCTTGGATTAATCCAAGAAAAATCAGGTTACTTCCTCATTATAGCTCAAACTTGATATATGGTGATGCAGGGTCGTGGCTCACGTGGTTAGTTACTTCCTCATTATAGCTCAAACCACTAAAAGCGTAGTAACCCTCTAGATCTGTCACGTTTGGCGAAACGCCTTTTGCGTAAAAGCTTTCCGAAATCTCCCTTCCTTGTGTAATCCAAGACGCGGAAAGCCACTTTTCGTTTGAGCCGTAGTTTGAGTAAAGCGAAATCAAAACCGCACCCCCGTAGCTGTTTATCACCTCAAGCTCGGCTGAAAATCCTCCAAGCGCAACCTCTTTTTCTTTTACGCTTTGTGTGTAGTTATACCCGCCGTAAATCCACTCGCTTTTCACATAGTAGCCTTCAGCAAGCGAACCGTTCTGCGCAAAAAGCGCGTAGTAAGGTATCACGCTTGGGTTTGTGAGCGGCGTGACAAAAGCGCCGTAAACCAAGCGAACAGGATAGCTCGCTTGGTACGTCAAAGCCGCGTCGTACAAACCAGAGTCGTTCGCGGATTCGGAAAAGCTTTCATCGAGGGTGGCCACCTCTAAAACTGCGCTAAGTGTTTGGTGTGCGTCAAACGTTCCTTCTTCTTCGACGTGAGAAAGCTCGCTGCCACTTTCGAAAACGAGTAAAGAGGTGTAGTTCAATAGGTAGTGCCCAGCTTCTTGGTAAACCAGACCACTAAAAGTTGGATTGAAAATTGCGCCGGAATCTGTGAACTGCGACTGCGCTTGCATCAACTTAGCTTGTAGCAAGGGGTCAGAGGGATTTACCCATAATAGCAAAACACCAGAAAGCGTCCAGTAAAAAGCCGCCACACCAGTTATTTCATACGCGGCAAGCAAATTCGAAACGCTCACCGTGATCGTCGCGTTCAATCCTGTCGCAAGAAGAGGTGTGAGCTCTGCGATGTAAGGGTTGTGGTAAGAAAGCGTGTTGATAGAAGGCTCAGGCTTCCAGTAGAAGAGGTCGATACCTCCCGTGTAAACCGTTTCGTAAGGGTTGAACACCGCGGCAAGCCTTGAGTTGTAGTAAAGCTGAATGCTTCTTGTTGCGGGTTCGTTCGCGTACCAGAATTCGTCTAACCCTCCTCCTTCGGTGTAAACAAGCGCAAGCGCCCTCTGCGTTCCGTTGGGTAGCTCCAAACTCTGTGTGTAAGAGGGCGAAAGGCTACTTAGCGTTATCGCCGAATACCCAAAGCGGTTCACCCATAGCGGCACAAACTCGTTTGGTAGCCCTGCTGGAGGAGCGCCTGGATAAAGCAACAGGCTCACGTTCACGCTGTACACCCCTGTGATCCCAGCGGGTGCATAGTAGTAGTTTACCAACACGATTTCAAAGCTCACGCTACCCTGTAAAAGCTTTTCAAAAAGCGTCACATCCGAAACCGCGGTGGAGTTTGCGATTTCCTGAGTGGAACCCCAGAACAAAGGAACGCCGTTTGCAAAAACATAAAGCGGTCGGTCGTACTGCGCTCCTCCGTACTCCTTTACTGAAACATTGAGAAGCTCTAAAGCGAATTCACCTTTTGGAATTTGAACACTTGTGGTGTAGGGAACGGGTCCTGTGTTGTTGAACACAACGTTTGTCGCAATCTTTATGTTTTCAGGCGTGATGTTTGGCAAAATCGGTCTATACGCGCTAAACGAGTAGTATCCAGTAAAGCTAGGAGCAGCATCCTTTATTGTGGTGTTAAAAAGAAGCAGGGGCGGTTTCTTAAGGCTAGAATACGCCTGAGTTTTCACCGCTGAAAAACAAAAAACGCTTAAAACGAGTAAAACAACTAAAAACCACGCCTTCATGCTACCGCCTCCTTAAAAAGATCGACACAACAGAAAGAGCGATCGCGACTACGCTCACCACCTCAAAAATCAAAAGCGTAACGTGTTCGTGGTAGGCGTTCACGATCGTAAACTGGTAGCTATAGCTCAGCCCGTCTGAAAGCGTAACGCTCAGCGTGTACACACCGTCTGGCTCACCGCTTGAAGAAAACGGAACGCTTATCACAACTCCCGAAGCGCTTTTTGTCACACTAGGCGTTAAAGGCTCTCCGTTTAACTCAACAGAGACGACTCTCAGGTTTTCGCCTGTGGCGTTGAGTGTGATTGCTTTTACCCCACCAGTTATTTCGCTTGGCTTAACGAGTTTCAAAGCCGGTTGAGGTAGCGTCGAAGGCTTTGCCGAGCCAAACGAAGTTGTCTGCACGCTTATGTTCGTGTCACCGACGGGTGAAAAAGCGTACTCCACGTTCACAAAACGTGAGGAACTCACGTTAACGCTTGAGTTCACCGCAAGTAGCGCCACACGAGAGTTCTGAAATGTGGTGGACACCACGACAAGAGTGGAGTTGTACGCGCGCACTTCACTCACAAAAGAGTCAGAAAGTGTGACAAAGGAGTTTTTGATGACCAAGCTTCCGAAGTAATCCTGCGACAAGCTTATGTTCAAACCGTTTATGCTCAAGTTGGGCGCGCCGACGCCTGTGAGCGTGTACCCCGAACCAGATCGAGAAACAAGCGCGGCTTGTGTAACGTTTGAAGAAATCGCGTGGTAAGGCAACATCGTATAAGGCAGCACGTCGATATAAGAGTATGACAAGTTTGATGAGCTTGCGTCTTGCGACTCGCCAGAAACGATAACGCTCCAACTACCAGAAAGGTAGCTTTGTGGCAACCCTTGGTAAAAGCCACCGCTTAAAATCGAAGGAAGCTCAAACTCTGCGACCCACTCGGCTTGAGTCGCGTTGTACTGCATCGGAACCCCGGTAAACTCGTCAAAGAACAGCGAAGCGAACTGGTAGTTTGTTGGCAAAAGCGTGACCGAAAACACGCCGCTTGTCACAGGCGTTCCGTTTTGGTACCAGATTCTCGCTTGCACCTTTACGTTTTGACCTTCTAGGGTGAAAGCTGGTGCGCTCACTTTGTACGACAAAGAGGAAGAGGAAATGTATAAACCGGTTGTGTAGTAGCCTAGCTCCAATCCGTTTGGTGTGTCCACGCTAGAGTTGAAAACGACAGTGTAAAAACCAGAAGTAAAGTTTTGAGGAATTGTGAAATTCGCTTCTTGACCAAAGAAGAAGTTAAAGAGGCCGTACTGAACGCTGTTAGGCGCGGGTTTGAGCTCAACCTTTGCCACAAGCGCCCCTTTCTCGTTGTAAAACTCCGCGCTTAAATTCGACGTAAACACTCCGCCAAAGCTTGCGGTTAAGGTTTGCGCAGCGAGCGTCACGGTTTCGCCCGGTGAGGCTGAAGGTATCGCTTGAATTATCGGTGTAAAGATCAAACCGCCCACAATCGCTTCGCCAAAGTACTCGTAGGTGTACGATTCTCCGCTATCACCCGCAACGCTACCGTTTATCACTAAAGTGTAAACGCCCTGTGGCAAGTTGGGTAAAAGCGCGTAGGTTCCCGAAAAGATGCCTGGCTCTCCTGAAACGGGTAGTAGTGGGAATTTAAAGAGCGTTCTTCCGTTCTTTTCAAAAGACGCGGTCAAGCTCATGTTCGAAATGGGTGTTCCGTTGGGGTAGCTTGCGCTCGCCATCACGCTAAACGGCTGATTCGGTTCGATCGGTGGTGCATACGGATAAGGAATGGGTGCTAGTATTCCCAGCGTCAACCCGACCTGAATTTCGGTTGCGCCAAAACCGCTCAAACCACCAGCCGATGCGCTCACCGAAATCATCCAAGAGTTTGGAGGTGCGTTAATGGGAATGGTAAAACTCGTAACCCAGTAGCTTCCGTTAAAACTCAAAGGAAGTGAAAGTATTTCGCCTTTTAGTGTATAAACGTTCGCGACCACGTCACCCGATGTAACCAGGCTACCATTCGGGTAGCTTATTTCAGAAACCACTTTTACGTTTGAGCCGTAGTTGAACTGCGGATAGGTGTACCCTTGAATCACGGCGCTTCCTCCCTCGACGCTCACGGAAACAGAAAGCGAAGGCTTCAACGCCTTTAAGGCGCGCGCCAACCCAAAAAGATTGGGTGTTCCAATTCCAGTGACAAGGTTATAACCTTGATGCGCATAGTACGCGCCGTTAAAGCCGAGAGCCACTTGATGAAACGCTTCGTTGTACAGCGCAGAGTTTTGGTAGATTTCGTAAAGGTATGAATTGAACAAACCGAGCGGATGTCCCAAGTACTGGATAAGATCAGCGGTCATACCAGCCCAAAGAGGTGAAGAAAGGCTTGTTCCTCCTACAACAAAGGTATCACCTTCGGCGATGACTATCGCACCCGTATACGGGTTTGCGTCCGCTGAAACGTCTGGGGTAGCTCTTGCGCTAAGCCCCAGAGCCGCTTGGTACCAAGGCACGGGAAAGAGCGTGCTATACCCGCCTCCTGAGGAAACTGTGGCACCAGCGTACTCGGGGGATATGCTCCACGCGTCTTCAGCGCTGTAGCTAACATTTTCGTTCATCGACGCTATAGACCCGTTTATCACGTTCACGAAAAGCGTCGTTCCGCCAACCGATGTCACAAAAGGAGAACTGGACGGGTAAGACACGCCTCCGTAAACGCTGGGCGTCCCACCAAAAGCCCCTTCGTCACCAGAAGACGCAAAAAACGAAATTCCTTCGGCTGAGCCCAGCGCAAAATAGTACTCCAAGTACGGATAGTTTAGAGAACCCATTATATAGAACCCAGAAGCGCCAAGAAGGCTTTCCGCAATCCCCCAGCTCATCGAAACCACTTGCGCAACATGGGAGCTTACGACGTAATCCACCGCTTCAAAAAGCGCGTTTGCAGGGTTCGACGCAACCACCAAGTAAACTTTTGCGTATGGCGCAACTGAGTGAACAGCTTCAACGTCTAGTGCTGTTTCAACGTCCCAACCTGTGAAAACACCAAACTCCGGTTGATACTCGCCGATTGGAACGATAGTAAGGTTAATCGGCGGCAAATGGAAGGTGTTGTCAAAACGCGCCAAGTCTTCTTGAATAAGCGGGTCGCCGAAAACGTCGATCACTGCGACCGACACACCCTTACCCGTGTATCCTTGTGAAAGAAGAGGAGTAATATCATATGCCTCTTGGAAAACCTGTGGTGTGTAAAAAGTGTAGGAATACTGAAGTGAAGGGTAAAAGGGTGTTGAGTGGGGAAGGTTGGTCGGTTGTACGCTCGAACCGTGTAGCGCACCTAGAATGATGTAGTAAGGCGTTACCAAGGAGCGGTTGCTCAGCCCCACGATTTGAGTGCCATATAGCGCGCTTGGTATAACAGGGACGTTTTCTGGTGCGTAGTAAATTTCGCCGTTGTAATCGTACAGCACGAGCTTTGTTTTGAAAACTCTTTCAATAAGAGAAGCGTTACCTGAAACGCCCAAAACAAATCTATCCGCACTTACGTAATTTATTCGAAAGCCTTGCGACACAAAATAGCTCTCAAGCGCCTGGAAAGCCTGCTCGCTTGGTGAAAACTGCTTTAAGATCACATCTTGAGAAATAGGAGGCGTTTCGCCACTTGAAACACGTTCTGCCAAAGAAAGAAGCGTGTTTGTGTTTCTTGGTGGCAGCATCACCGTGAGCTCCACTTCCGTATTGGGCGGTAAATACGAAACTTTTGTGCCAAGCGATTGTGGATAGGCAAAAACAGCGTGAGAGCACGTGATGACGCACAAGCCTGAAAGTGTGAGCAACAACAGAAAAGAAGAAAATCGCCTTTGCATGCGTGTTTCTATGCTTTGTGCTTATTAAAATTTTTGGCGCCTAGTGTCAGAATTGTGGTGAACGCAGTCGCTAAACGTGGAAAACTTAGGACACCATTATTAAACCCAAAGTGGTTTAAACGATAAAGTTAATAGGAATATTTCGCTTTATTATGTGGCCGATGACCACCACTATCGAAATAGACGGCTACTTAGAGCGAAAGCTTGACCTACTTGTTGGACTTGGGCTTTACGCCACAAAGTCTGAAGCCGTAAGAGACGCAATTCGAAGATTGCTAGAGCAAACCGACATCACAAAGATTGCGCTTGACATGTACCTTAAAGGAATGGTGAGTCTAGGTTTTTGTTGTGAAATCGCCGACCTTTCATGCGACGAAATGCTTGCGCTTTTACAAAGGAGAGGACTAAAGCCCAAACTTGGGGTCGAAAGCCTAGGAGAGCTTGAAAGCGAAGTGAAAGCGATCGAAAGCGCCGATTCTCTTCTCTTTGAGCTCCTTCCACTTGCGGTTCTGG
>Ga0208151_100284_pt1 | contig 24089 bp, 38 predicted proteins | sample ECH_Bhost_MetaG_FD_187130 | JGI IMG/M metagenome (GOLD analysis project Ga0208151, IMG submission 187130) | Hot spring microbial mat communities from Yellowstone National Park, Wyoming, USA - ECH_B host_MetaG (SPAdes) (version 2) | ecosystem: Environmental > Aquatic > Thermal springs > Hot... | reverse complement strand
TATATAATAATAAGTATTTTATCAATAATTAGTTTTTTGCATAACTGGTAAGAACTTAACAAAAGAGAAAGTTAAAAAATATTAAGTTAAGATTTATTTAAATCTTCTTTTACTATTTTTAAAAAAAGGGCTAACATTTGGTATTTATAATATCTGAAAATATTTAAATATTCTAATGACAGGTGAGGAATTATATATGCTATTAATTCATTTTCACTTAATTGTAAGACTTCTTCACCATATTTTTTAGAAAATTCATGGGCAATTTTAATTATTCTTTCTTCAACTTCTTTTATGCTCATCTTTTTTCATCCGCATACATATATACCTTAGTGTGTATACAAATTTTACGTAAAATAATGTATAAGTAGTGTGTATAATGTTATGTGTATATATACGTATAATAATAATATGTATGTGTAAAATGTGTAAAATACATGTGAAAAGTGTGTAAAATATATGTGTAAGGTGTGTAAAGAAGACAGGTATGTTAATGGGTTATGGTTTGTTTTTTAGTATTGTTATTGCAAGTCGTTTGTCAAAACGCTTTATTTTGCGTGATACTAGTACGCTAAAAAATTCATGATGTTTATCTTTTTCCATTGCTATATGTACTTTTAGTGCTTTTGATGTAACGAATGATTTGTCACATACTGGACATGTATCTCTTATATGGTTTTGGTAATGTCTGCGTAATGATGATAAAGACTTATACTCTTTTTTACATGTGGGACAGTGTAACCTTGTTGTGGAAGTCATATTCCCATTCCCCTTTTCATGAGGTTACCTCTTGAATACTGTGCCACACTTTTTACACGCATATGTATCGCTTTTCCTTCTATAGTATATGCCTGCATTACCGCACCTAGGACATCTTATTATATCTTGTACGGTCATTTATCGTTCACCCCTTCTACTAGTTCTTTAGCATATTCCCCTTCAAGACCTAATACGGTAAGTATTGCGTATAGTTGGTTATAATATAAGCGTTTTCTACCTTCGTACATGTTATATTCTTTGTATATTTTGTTTATTTCTTGGTTTAATACGTATACAAACCCCCTGAAGTAACTGTCAGGTAATACTTGGTTGGTTAGGTATTCGTTAATGTTTATGTGTTTTGTACTTAGTAATATTGATGCTACTCTATCTACAAAGGCTTCTGCTTCCTGGTTCCTAAATTTTAGGTAATGTACTAAGTATTGCTGTACATGGTTTCTCGTGTATTGTGGAGATAAAGGTATACCTATTTGGTTACCCATAAAGCAGAAAGGTATAAAGCGTACTATGTCCGGTGTGCTTTTGCTGCCTTTTGCTCTACCCCATTTACCGTGAGACATACCTGTAAGTACTATGTCTATTATATTTCTTATTTCATGACCGTATTTATCAAATTCGTCTATTGTAATGCCATTGCTCCTGTATACTAAACCTAATGACCCTGTTTTTGCGTCCATGACCAGCATAGGTGCACTTGGTATTTCGTTAAGGTATGCCCAATTAAATGTGTATATGTTACGTATTGCTACTGATGTTTTTCCTGTAGCAGGAGGTGTAAAATGCATAATGTGTATTGGTCTGCCTGCTACTTTAAATAATGGTAAAACTCTGTGCAATAGGTATAAATTAATATTTTTATGTGGTATATATCCGTATGCTAAAATGAGTATATGTAATGGTAATATGCCCCTTTTTTGTGTATATTCATATAATTCTTTTCCTATTTCTATTTTGCTATTACCTGCTAGTGGTTTTATTTCATGTGCATAAATGTGTGTACCTTTCTTGGATACTTTTACGTATAATATTTCTTCTGTAATTTCTGTGAGTGTTTCCTCATCTTTTATTAGGTATACTGGTACATATACATCTCCGCTAGCAAATCTAAGTACATATACATCTTCATTTCTTGTGCTCTTAAAGAATATCTGCCTTGGTTTTCCTACTATTTCTGCAATGTTATATTTAGTTAGTGTGTATTGTAGTTTAAGGGAGTTAGTACCATGTGTCCACATTTTCTTTACTTTTTCTTTGTCTAAGTTTCTAAAAGCTATGTATACTTCAGGTGGTACATCTGTATCATACTCGAATTTGTAAAAATATTTCCCTAGTCCTGGGTCATTTATTATTTCTTCCGTTTTCACTTCTTTTGTTTGACCCATTTTTCCACCTTCAGTCCCTTTCTACCTTTTCAAGTAATGAAGAAATGAAGTCTAGTATATCCCTTGCCTTGATCCCAAGTTCTATTTCGTTTTCGTGTATATAATAGCGGGTTAGTGTAGGGTCTGAAGGTATTATGTGAAAGTAAATAACACCGTTTTCGTGTTCAAATTTTATTTTAACGGTCTTCCCTTTTACTTCATAAACTCTTTCCATTTTCTCTCTCTCTCTTATTCTTTGGAAAATAAAAGGTTTTTGTTTGACTTTTGAATATGTATATGCTATACTGACACTTCTCATATATTTATATGACGTGATGTTTATGTGTATACTGGCTTTATGTTGGGTCTTGTATTTTACTGTACTTTGCAATTTTTATTACTACTTCATCGTTTACACATGTAAATGGGTCAGTCCAGTTTGCACAGTTATACTCTTCCCATACATATTTACGTACTTCATCAAGTGAATATTTTATAAATACATAGTCTGTATGTATAGTATTATCACTATAAATTACTAAAGTTACTATAGGCATTTTTACTCTTCCTTTGTCCTCCTCCCCCTATATGCTGCAGCCCTGAAACTTTTAGAAAATTCTTCAAGCGATACTCTATAAGAAGCTATATATTGTGCCGAGTTAAATATTATCACAGGTATAGGTTGTATGGAAGTACGCACTCTCATAGGTAATGTAAAATCATTACATGACTTAGATATTTGTGTAGGTATCCATTTGTTACTTCTAAACTCAAATAATGCACAGCTTTGTGTACATAGTTGTGTACTTTTAACAGGTACAGACCTAGCTTCTACGTTACGTCCTGGGTTTGTTAGCCTATAATAAGTAATAGCTGCAGGCCTAAGTAGTGCGAGTTGTGCAGATGATTCTGGAGTTGAAAGTAGAGATGCGTCTAGTGCATATACAGCATATACAATAGGTATACTGGGGAGGCTTGTGTATACTATTAGAGCACTAGAAACTACTTCCTTACAGGACATAATTAAATCTCTCAGGAGTTGATTTTAAGTCTTCTGTTTAGGTTTCTTAATAATTCATTGTATTCCTTCATGATGCTTTTGGTTCCGTTATTTGGTATATGTAATATACACTTTGTAACAATATATCCCAGCTTATCACAGGTGAACAAGTGCTATATGTATACTAAACAATTATATGTTTCCTTAAACTTTTTGTATATATATTCCCTACCTGTTATTTTTTTACATTGTTCATGGTTATTAACTTCTATTAATACTACATCACCTGTTACAAAGTCTATGGGGGAAAAGTAATTTAAGCACGAACTCTCGCAATCAATTTTTATTAGGCTTGGTTCCCTTTCGAATGAAAAAATAGGGTAAAGACCTTGTACTGCATGTACATATACACTACCTGTATGTTCTGTTATAAGTCCTTCATTTATTGCTGGTCTATCATTATAAGCAAAGTAGTAACCGCTCTTACCTATAGCTAACGGGTAAATAATGAACTCTTTTATGTTATTTGCAAGCAAGTTCCTTATCATAATGTAATGTAAGTAAGTATTAGGTTCTATTAGTATGTATTTCTTAAATGGTTTAAATAATGTAAAATAAATCGCTGTATCTCCCACATAAGCACCTATATCTATTAATGTATTTATATGTGTTATTGCTTTTTCTAACTCGTCAAAATACCAGTTACCTTCATCAAATGTTAATGTATATGTAGTAAGTATGTCTTGTTTTAATGTGTCGTCAAGGTATAATATGACATTCTTATCATTTACCTTTTTTAGGATCGTTTGCATATATATCCTCCAGTTTACTTATACGTATATCTAATATTTTAATCATGTTCTCTAGTTGTGCTGACCTGTTTTCATATGCACGTTCAATCATTTGGCTACGGTTTTCATATGCCAGTAATAACTCATTGTATTTCTTTACTATATCTTCATGGTATTTAGTTATTTTCTCTTCTATTAATTTCGTTATTAGGTTTTCTATGCTTTTCTTTATTGAATTATATAGGGCAATAGCACTTACACCTATTGTTATGAGTTCTGCGACAAGTGATATGTATTGCAATGAGTCAGACATTTTTGTTTTCACCTCGTTATCCTACCTTTATATTTACATTTGTGTTCATACTAGCTTGTTTATTTTTATCTGTATTGTGAAGTGTATATTTTATTGTAATGTCTACATCAAAGGCAGGTATATACGTACTAAAGACAGGGTGGGGGTTTATGAGCATTATTTCATCATCATATACATATATTTTTTGAGAAAAGATTGACAATTTCTTTGCGAGTTCGTCCAAAGATTTATCTATTGTTTGTATATACACTTTAGCAATTCCACAAGGGGAAGGTACAAAATATGCGTAATAAGGTGGTGCAACAGTTGTAATTTTTCCGTAAAGTATACCTATATCTACTATGTCCCCTGCTTTTGCATCTATATAAGGTAATGGTAATTGTGCACAAACTATATTTAGTTCTGTATCGCCTTCAGGTATTATATCTTGTATGTATAATGGTATTTGTATGTTTTCATCTTTAAATTTAATCATTGCCTTCCTCATAATTTCACCAGTTTCTTTGCTACTTCACTACATGTATACTTTTTCTCTATGGGTTCTGGTTTGTAATCATATACCTTGAACATAGCTTCTACAATTTCGTATTCATCAAAAGTAGGTATTGGTAAGTAATACTCGTCAAATTCTCTTAGTGCTATTTCTAGGGGTTGTACTGGTATGCCTGATGCATGGTGTTTTATTGCTTCTGTATTGCTATATATTACAGGTATGCCTAATGCCCTACACTCAAGTACAGGTAAGCCAAAACCTTCACTTGCAGATAAGTATATACATGCACCTGCATTATATATATATCTCAGGTACTCTTTTTGTTCCCTTGTAGAATCAAAAGGATACCACGCATCAGTCATGTATATATTTTTACCCATCATTACTAACTTTTTAGGGAAACCTTGTTTTAATGCTATTTGGTATGCAATACCTACAGCATCTGGTGCTTTGCGTAAACTACCTGTGTTTACATTTATTAAATATTCTTTCTCTAAAATGACGTCTTTACCGTTAGTTATACGCATACCGTCTCTCTTTCTAAACTTAGGTACTGTAACACACCTGGGTATAATTTTAATTTCGGTATTTACATGGTCTTCCAATAAATCTTTGTTATACTTACTGGGTACTGCTACTATATGTTCATATGGTAAATCTAATTTCCAGTTACCTTTAGGTATTAATGGTGTATCAACCCATAAGATTGCTTTTTCTACTTCTAGTTTTTGTAAGTATTCACGTACTTGTTTATAGATAATATCTCCTATAAAAATTATCTTGTTTGCTTTTATTATAGGTGCCATATCTACTTGTTCTATACTTATGTTATCTGGTATATATTTTGATATGTAATTATATACGGCAGTAAACGAAAGACCTGAATCAAATACACACAAAGGCATTATAATCACCCAAACGATATTGATGTAACGGCTTGTGTTTGTGATAGTGTTATAAGACCTGTTATTTCTAATTGTATACCTGGTTGTGTTTGTGATAGCGTTATAAGACCTGTTATTTCTAATTGTATACCTGGTTGTGTTTGTGACAGTATTGTCATACCGGATATAAAAGGAGTAATGAACTCCATTATTACACCAGTATATACATATATAATGATACTGTTAGTGGTGATGCATTATTATATGAAAATGCTGTAAAGGCACCATCTGCAGCAGCTACACGTGCGATTAACCTACTTTGATTTATTGCTGCCCAGAGACCGCTACCGCAACCAGTACCTAGGCTTTGGTTGTTTTGCAATTTAGTTATATCTAATAAAGCAGAATTTGAAAACCCTCCTAGTAAACCAACCATATATCCTACTTCGCCTATAGTTGTACTAGGAAGTACCCCAGCATTCCATGTAGCTGTACCTTGTGTGAACATTTGTCCGCCACTTCCTGGAGTGCTCCCTAGTATACCTGAACCCCAACTTGAACTGAATGATGAAGGGGATACCTGTATTGGTACAGCCAAAGCTGTTTGTGTGCAAAATGTAGGATTTGATGTATCTTGACCTACAAGCATAGTATAAGTTATGGCATTAGGATTAGGAGAATTTGCGGCACATATGCCACAAGGCCCAAGATTAACATAAATTCCATTATTACAATCGTCTCCGTTTGGCATACTTGATGTTGGTCTTGCTAATATACTCATGAACCATGTAGCAGGGGAACACGTCATTCTATTATGTGCATGTATTATTTCCCAGTCCTTTAAATCAGGTTTATGTTTTATTGTAGCCCTACTTACTATCCTGAATTCACTGTCTGAAATCAAGGAATCTATATCTCTGTACATTTTAGCTAATTCCCTTAACCTTTTTTCACTAAAGTATAACCCTTTCTCTTTTGCATACTTCTTTAACGCATTATAAGTCCTTTCATAGAGGTAGTCCTCTTCAATAATAACCCTAGTGCCTACCTTATTCTTTATTAGCATAAATTAAACTAGCATACAAGTTAAAAAATTTTAAGTGATCGCATAAATTTGACTGTATAAGCTTTACAAGGGTATGCCTGTTATTTTACCAACACTAACTTATGGTCATATTAAGTATTTGTATACCTTCATGATTAGTTGTTGATAAAAACATATCTGATGCGTGGTATCCATTATCCTATAATAATAGATGTCGTCATAGTATTAACTGAAGGTGCTATTAAACCGAAAGCAAATATTAATAAGTTTGTTGTACATGCTCTTATTTCAGCTATAAATACAAAGTTTTGTGTTATAAATATTTCTGTTTCACTGGAAATAGCATGTATTATTGTCCCTCCTGGTATAAATATACGTAATGTATTTTGTACTGTACATGGTATTACAACAGCTACTATAGGTTCTATAGGGTTCTGTATAGGTATTATAGTAGGAGGTGGGGCACACTCTACTACAGCGGTAATAGCTATGTATTCATGAAATGTAAATTGTGAACCTACGCCTAACCAGCTACTTACCTGTAATTGTGTTTCCTGTGCAGTTGGTGTTACAGCACCTAGATAACTACCTATTAAGAAGCTAGGTCGTATAGATATAACAGGTGTATAAGCAGGTGGAGGAGGTGCACACGGTGAAATTTGTTGTTGTTGCTGTACAGGTATGGGTAATGGTACAGGTATGGGAATAGGCACAGGTAACGCTTCGGATTTTTTTCTTGTCACGTTTTTCACTTAAAATATAAACCTACTTATAAATTTTAGTACAGGTGCAGGTAATACTAATGTACCAAGTATAGGTGTAACCACTGGGACTAAAGGCAGTGTTGTACTAACGGGAAAACTAGGCAGTTCTGTAATTGTAGGTATAGTAGTTAATGGTACATTTAGGTTAATCTTAAATGTAGGTAGTTGTGGTAATGTTGTAATAGGTTGTGTCCCTGGTAAAGATATAGGTGTAGATGATACAGGTAGTATAATAGGTGGTATATTAATTTGTGTACTTGGTGGAGGAGTAAATATGGACTTGGCATAATTATATACATCCTGTAAGTTATATGTAAAAGGGACATTAGTGCATTGTTCAAGTACAAATACATTTTCTTCTCTGCATTGACAACTCTGGTTGTAAAAGCACTGGTTCATTATATTACAAATACTTGGGTCACCGTTACATATAGGTAAACCTATAGGTGGGGGAGGTGGACATATACATTGATTAGGGTTATAACATATACCGTATTGTTGTACACAATTACAGTTATAAAATGAGTATGGTATAGCCGTAAAGTTTAGTGTTACAGAGCCTGATGACGGAAGAGGTACTTTAACAACTCCAGGCATACCTTGCAAGGTTAAATCTATATTACCACTACACCCACCACCCCATGAATATACATATTTAGTACCTGCGCCATCTGTAGGAAAGAGTGTAGCGGACGCAGAACCATCTGTAATTACCCATCCGTTATTTCTAGGACTATATGTATATATTACAGGTGTTACTAATGAATCAACAAAAAATAAACCCGCCTGTGGCTGGTAAGCAGTTGCAGGATATGTATATAATGTAACCCAGTTTGTGTTATCCATACTTACTTGTATAGGTTCCCTATCCAACGGTCTTATTCCTGGTTGTTGTAATTGCACTAATATGCAATTCCTGTTGGGATTACTTATTTGTAATATAACCTTAGGTGTAGTAACGGGGACTGCTTGATAGTTTTGCTCATAAAACAATGTTAAGTTTACTGGTACAGTTTCAGGGCATTCGTTATATTGGAGTGTAGTACTAAAATTTAGGTTAGTAAACTGTATTGTCGTAGGAAAAGTAGCTTGGCTTATTATTCCTGTCATAAAATTGTTTATAAATGAGTATAAATTGTACTTATAATACACATTAATGACTCCTGAAATAAAATTAGGTAAGTTAGGGTTGGTAGGTAATTGTACTGTAACTGTATCACCATATGTTACATTAAGTGTGACATCTTGTCCTCCATACCATACTGTTTCGCATGTCTGACCACCTGTAGGATGTTGTGCACATATTTGCAACCCTACACACTGATATGGACTAGAACCCTGGCAACTCATATACTTTCACTGGTTTGACTGGTAAACTAGCGGAAGTGAGTCCAAGAGAGAAAGAGGTAAACGGGTTTAAAAGTGAATTGGTAATAATTAAACTGGACTGGTTTACACGTGAAGGTTTGTTATTTCCACACAGCACTACCGCTATCACCTGGTTCCATAAACGGTGTAGTAAGTATTATATCATTAAAAGTAACGTCATACGTATCATAATTTACTGTTACTACAGCACTATCATCTATAACTGTTGAAGTATTGTGGCATGATGTCCTGCCTGTTTTGTGTAAAATATCCCCTATATTTACTTCCGTTGTTTGTGTATTAACTGGTGTATAACCTGCTTCTACTATATACTTAACTTTGCATACAACAGAAGACAGGGAAGACCCTGCAAAACCAAAACCTACAAATTTTAACCCGCTTACATCTAAGTCAATCTCCTTTACTTCATAACTTACTAACGGTTCTGCTACGGCAAAATCTATATAATTTGTCCCTTTATGTAAACAGGAACCAGGTATAAGTCTTTGGTGCCATGTATATGTAGCTACAACTTGTGTACCCTTATCATATACACCTGGCTGTACAATTTCTACATGTCTAGGTTTCTTTTTAGAAGGGTCACCTGTAAATACATGTGCATTGCTTGCAAGGTATATATTGTTTTTGTTATCCTGCACAAAATAACCTAACGTACCTGCTGTTATATCAACATTACCTATGCTTATCCCTCCCACTAAGGGACGCACGACCTGTGTCTTGTATGTATTACTTGATAATTTTTTTAGTACACCTACTTCTACAATATCAACCTTTACTCCATCAATTTCATTAGGTATAACTTCATCTGCATGCAATACATGTACAGGACGTTTATGTGTAACATAAACTCTCATTACATCTTCATCTATTTCTTTACCATTCTTAATTCTTTTTCTCATTTTCTTACTATAACCTATTACATGGGGTTTATTTTTTATCTTCTTCCATATCTTTTCTAGATCCATATTTTAAATTAGCAGTATAGGTTTAAATTCTTAACTAATAAGTGGTTAGAAAAGGTGTATATGTACCGGAGTGGTTTTTTTCAATGACTTATGCGGAAGTAATTTACTTATACGTATATCTAATATTTTGGTCATGTTTTCTAGTTGTACCTACTGCTTTGATGTAATTGTATAATTGCGGGTCTATTCCGTTACACAACGTTTCAATAATTTTGCTTGTTTTTATGTAATGTTAGCACTACACTTCTCCTATGTCCAGTAATTGTAATAACATATCCTAGTTTTGCTAGCTCATTTATTAGGTTGCTTAAGTCTTGTGCAGATAACCCGCATTTATAATCTGTAACAAAAGTTATAGTATAGTTTTTGCTGATGAATGCTTTACGTATAATTATATGTCTTACGCACGAGATAGGTACATATTGTCCCACTATTTGTTCTATTTTTGCTTTCTCCTCGTCCCTTTTTAGCATAAATAATTTATTACCTATGCCTAAAAAAGTTTATGAGAACACGGATAGGTAACGTGGAACTAATAATACCTGAAGTAAAGCTAATAACGTCAAAACTAGACACAAATATAGCGTCTGCGTGTACTAGGTGTAGTTTTGAATACGTAGCAGATTTATTGCACACGTACCTAGATAAGTATTATAATGTAAAAACTACACGTATAAATCGTTTACTTATAGGCATAAATATAGTTATAACTGACTTATATACAGCATTAGAGACATTTGCATTTCCGCCTAAAACGATTTTATGGATAGATACCGCATGGACTAATGCACCAGTACAACCTATATTTAAAAATGCTATATACATTGTTACTAGTAAATGGAATGCAGAATTATTAAGGAAATACGGTATAGATGCGTATATAATACCTAGAGGTATAAATGATGACATGTTACCCACTGAAATTAGTCAAGACAGGAATATAGAGTTTACATTTATAGGTGCTAATTCTATGTTTAAGCGTGAAAACTTACAAAAATACAATATAGATTATGACAGAAAAGGTATATATGAAACACATAATACGCTTGTAGAACTGGGGGTGCGTAAAGACAGTATACTTATTTGTGACGAACCTGTATGCGATAAAGAACCATGGTCTGTACCCGAGCATGAAAAATGGAAAATATTGCAACATACCAAGTATATGTTATGGTTATCTAGGAGTGAAGGTTTTGGTTTACCACCTGTAGAGGCTAATGCATGCGGTGTGCCTGTTGCATACCTAGATATGTATACAACCAGAGAGCATTTACAAAATATGTATAATTTCCCTATACCTGTTAATGAAATCAAAAAGTTATATATGGGCTTTGTACAAAGGGAATTTCCACAACCTGTATATGACCACAAAGATGTAGTTAGTGTAGTAAAGAAAATGATGAATACAGAAATTAACAGAATAGCACTTGCAAACTACACACGTTCTAAATATACGCATAAAGTTATATTACAACAGTTCATGAACATATATAACAAAGTAAGCAAAGATGGTATTTAGACATGTAATGCTGTAGTTAAATCTGTGTAACTGGTAGAATAACCAGGTAATGCACGACAGAAAAGCCGGAAAACAGGAGAAAAAGGTAGAACTGTAAAACAAGGGAAAAAAAGGATACCTTTTGTGTATGGTTGTTACCTAAGCGGTGCTGTACCACTCTCTAACGGTTTTCTGCCTAGTTGTGCGTACCCTCTAGATTGCAGGGTGTACCAGTAATTCCATGCAGCTCTTCCCGTAAGTTTCCTTGAATGCTTGACAGCCCTATAAACCGCTGATAATTGCTTGTTCATATTGATGAACGGGCTTGCCCTGCTAGCGAATTTAGCCCTCTTTATAAGTGACGCTAACGCTAACATCTGAGACCAGTACATGCTTGAGTCTTCAACTTCCATAAATGCTATTACCGGTACTGTGTACCCACTTACCTGAGCACTTGTGCCAGCTGGCTCAAGCGTGGGCACGAACTGTAATGATGGAAGCGGTGAACTCATTGTTATCCTCCTCCGAATAGCCCTGTTAATGCATTAACTATATTACCGAACCCTCCTGCTAGGTATGTCACAATCCCTATTATTATTCCTACCACTATAATTATTGGTGCGTATTGGAATAATACATTAATTACTACCTGCAGCAACCCTGTGAAACCGCTTAGGTCTATCGTAGCCACAGTAGACATGTTTCCTCGAATTCCTTTTGTAATACTGACTATATAAGCTTCACGCTAAACGGGTTCCTGTTACTATAACTTTTACAGGTATGTATTATATATACACGTAACCTTGATAAAACAGCAGACAGTTCTTGCATAGTATATACGTATATAAGTCAGTTATAGCCAATTAGTGTGTATATAGATATATGCTAATATGTGTATAAGTCGGTTATAGTCCACTTATACGTATATAAGTCAGTTATAACCGTTTAGTATGTATATACTATAAAAGAATTATATAAATATACACAAAGACATGTTAAAATGCGTCTTAAAATATTTTATGACACACTTTACTTTTTCATAGTTTGCTGAGTGTGATAACCTGCTAGCCCAGCTAAGATAAACGTTACCGTTACAAGGTACTGAGACCACTGTTGTGCGTTTGCTTGCACGGCCGTTATCCACAGGGCTGTGATACAGATGATAGCTATAATTGTAACAATTGGTGCAGATGCAAGTATAGACAGTAAGGACATGTTATATCACTACGTTATCTGTACTGTTAGTGGTTTGCTGTTCTTGTGTGTATATTTTGTTATACTTATACAATACGTATACATTATATTTTTGTCTGAGTAGTGTAACAATTTGCTGTAGTGTTGCATATAAATCTGTAACCCCTGACCTACCTGCTACAAATACAGGTGGGTTTTCCAGTTCAATAAATATATCTGTATTTTCTATGCGTACCTGTACGCAATTACAATTTAACATTTTTGTTATGTATGCATTTAGTCCTTGTTCTCCTTTTATTGTTTGTGCTATAGTTATAGGTATTTTTCCACAGTTTACTGGTCTTATACGTATGTGCTTACCTCTTACTGCAGTAACCATGTACAAAACGTTATTATAATATAGTTTTTGTCCTACATGTACTTTTCCTGTAAGTGTTATAAACTTTTCTGTGCATGGTATCTCTATATATTCTGGCGGTTTTGTAAATGCATACTTAGTTATACCGTTTTCAATATATACGTATAACTTAAATGTACTTTCTGTATTGTTATCTATATTATTATACGTATTTGTACTGTTTATGTATTCGTTTGCGTTATCCTGTATGTTCTCGGTATCTGTATAATTACCTGTATTGTTATTTTGCACGTTTTCGTTATCTGTGCTGTTATTTATGTAGTTACCTGTGGCGTTACTACTACTGTTACTAGTACTGTTATTGTTACTGTTACTTATACTGCTATCTATATAGTTATCTTGTACATGTTCAGTATAGTTATCTTTGCTATTATTGTCGTTGTTATCAATATTGTTATCTTGTACATATTTGGTTATGTTACTAGTACATGTACTCATCTTGTATGTATGTTCGTGTATGTTATCTGTATACTTGGAAAATTTAGTTTCTGTTTCTCTTTTGCTTCTGCTGCTAACTGTATTATTATTAATAACGTAACTATTAACGTATATATAATATATTATATTATATATTATATTAACGTATATATTATATATATATATTATATTATATATTATATATAATATATATATATATATAATATATAATATATTACTATATCCATTACCATATCTGTTATTATATATGTTAATATATCTGTTAGCGTAACTGTTAATATAACTATAATTATAACTATTACTGTAATTGTTAGCGTCTATAGCATTGCTGTCGGATTTGTACTTTTTTTCTTTTATACGTATCTGTTTATGGTAATACATACTAGTTGTATTTTCTATATTTAGTACAGTATCTGTATAATAAGTTACGATTATGTATATTACATACGCAATTAGCATACTGATTATTGAATAGTTATACGCATTTGATACTATACCAATACTAGTACTTAGTATCAGTAACGTTAATGTAATGTTATAATTTAATACATATTTTTGTAACATGTATACGTAATTCAATAGTATACCAGTACGTGTATTCAATGTTGTATAGTAATGTAACACATTACATCACCTGATACGTTTATGTTTACGTTTTTCTTTCTCTATTGCTACCTTATAACAGAACTGTTTCACAGTTTTTTTGTAGTCATATCCAGCCACTGTTATACCGCATCCAGTTATTGTATACTCTACTGAATTATTAAATTTTTTGCTTGTTAATCTTGCATCAGGACAACACGTAAGTATTTCTGGTGGGGTAAGAGGTGTGTACATGTCATTTCACCTGTATATTGTTATTGCCTGAAATACATACACCACCTGAGTTAGTAGCACGAGACAATGTACTAGATTCCGTATTTGCACTGTTAAGCAAAATAGTATACATATAGCCTGTTGTATATGTTACTTTTAACGGATATGTTAGCAATAGGTGTATCATAGCTACGATATATGCGTATAAGTGGGCTATAACTGACTTATATGTGTATGTTTTCTGTGATTGTGTTGTACTTGTGCACTCAGCAAGTAACTGCGTCCTGCTTATATATCCAACTGATAACCGTGTACAAGTGTTGTGTTGTATATACAGTATGCTTGTCATAATAACCCTCTTTTTCTTTTTGTACCTATATTTCCATGTGTTTTATACGTAACTCTATTATTTTTGAAATCTATATACTTACTTGTTTTCAAATCTATAGGTGTTTTGTATCCTTGTACCTGGAACGGTTGTGGTACCTCTAACTTAAACGTAGGTTTAGTAAAACTGTCTACTGTTTTGTCAAACATACTCGTTAATATATCTTTTATTAAGTATGCAGTTGCAAAAGCTACAGGCAGAGCTGTAAGTATAGTACTCATAGTACTTATTACACCTTGCCCTATAGATTGCAATACACTAGTAGCACTAGATACACCAGAAACCAAACTTATAAGAAATTGCTGTAAAGCACTCATACCACTGGCAAGTGCATTTGTTTGCCCTTGAGGTGATGTTACATTTATAAACGGTGTAATTGGTGTACCGAATAACGCTTTCCAGATAGTAATAAATGTGTACAATGCTGTAAGTGGTACTGAGATAACGGATGCAATATTTGCCAGTTTTGCTACTAAATTCCAGAAACCTCCCGTACGTGCTATACTTGTATTTACTGCTACTTGTGTATTTGTATTTTTAGCTATGTTCGGTACCACAACTTCCTGTTGAGGTATTTGCTGTACGGGATCTTCGTATGTGGCTATACACTCTCCTGGTACGGTTGTGCAATCCACACCTGTAGTTTTTGGCATAACTGCATTTTCTGTTATATCTGGCTTGTTTAATATATTACGTATTTGTCCTAGTGCACCTATATCTTCTTCTGCTACAGGTGTAGTGCTTGTAACTTCTTGTAAGTCAGCTAGCGTAGCTTGTGCTACTTCTTGTTCTGTTGCAGATGCTGTAAGTCCCAGTTCTGTAGCTGCTGCTTCATCTGCACCTATTGCAAGTGGTGATAGTGCACCTTCTGTAATAACAGCAAGTATTGTTGTACCTACTGCTATTGCTATAGGTATACCTACATCCAACACAATACTCCATATATCTTTGTTAGGTTGTGGTTGGTTTACACCATTAGGTATGCATTCATTTATTATAGAAGTACTCTTCCACCAAAACGCTCCTGTCTGTGCTACAGCCTGGTTATAACAGTACCCATACAATGACGTATATTGCGATGCTGTAGGATAGTCTTGCAGTATAGTTATATCGCCACTGTCAAATGCCAAAGGTGAGAGCACACTAGGTGCATTCAAGTTATGCGCAACTGCTATAGGTGATGTATCTGTAGCAGGGTTCATAGAACTTAAAGATGGATATAATATTTGTGTTACACCGTTTGCAGTACCTGCATTAGGTAATACATTAAATTCTGCGTTAAATGCTTGTGTATATGTATACGTTAATCCGTTTGCTACCGTATATATTGTTACCTTTCTGTTAAGTGCAGAAGTTGGGTACTGGGAAAAGTAAAAGAGTGTATTCATTAAAGCAAGCAAGTTATTTGTTTGACTCGCAGGTAATAGTGCAGGCAAATATGTATAATTAGTAGTAGAAATACCTGTAAATGATACAGTACCGTTACTGAAAACAAATGAAGGCGAAAGTGCAGTTGTTATAGCACTTACATTTTTAGGTATAAGGGAACTTACATCATAATCTACTACTACTGCTGTACCTTCTACTTGTGCATTTACACCTGCACCTATGTTAAACAGTCCTGGTGGTGGTGTAGATAAAGTACCGTACACAAATAACATAGAATTAAATTTTATGGGTATTTCTGCTGGATATGTATACCCTCCAGCTACAGGTAAGTAGTTATAAGGAAATGTCATTACTGCTGTATAGTTCGTGGCGGAAGGTATACTGTTAGGGTTAGACCCAGTAGTGAGTTGTATGGTGCCATTCTGTATCAAGCTTGCTACATTTTCTGTATAACCTAATGTTATAATAAACGGTGCAATAGCACCTTGTGCAGTAGTTGATGTACCTGGGACTTGTACATTTTGCACTGCCTGTGCATATATTTGTATGTATGATCCTCCTGTAGGTGGTGTTTGTACAGATATATTTTGCGTTTCAATATATGTACCGTCATTATTTTGTGGATTAGTACCTGCAGGTAGGTTTACTGCTAACATACCTGCTAGTATATAATGTGCAGGTATATTAATACCAGCAAGCTGACCATTTGTATTTGTTAATGTTACAGGTAAATCCACAAGTAAGTATGGTACTGGAGGTGACCCATATTGCACAACCCATACCCTTAAGTATACATTTACTCTACAGTAACGCGTAAGTGAATACATTATAGGTACATATCCGAATGTGTATAAATGATAGTTACCAGCAGAATCCCGAAAAAGATAACCTACACCTCCTGCACCCAAAAGGGGGACTGTAACATTTTGAAAACTGGGGTCTGCAAAGCTATTAGTAATTAATTTGAGGTAACCGCTTTGTATCGCTATTTCAGGGTCTATGTTGCTATTATCACAACTCATAAATAGTTATTTTCTAGCAAGCTTATATTTCTGTAAAAACTTCCATTTCCAGTAACAATATATACAGTCTATTGTTACTGGATGTACAGCCAGAAAACATAGTACCCTTATTAAAGTATACACAAAGACATATTAATATCTATGTGTATATAAGTCAGTTATAGCATTTTGTGTGTATATAACCGAGTTTGTATCATGTAACTTATACGTATATAACTGAGTTATAACACTTGCTTATGTCTAAAAGATATACATTACTTTTCTTATTCTGCTATACCCAATATACACATATCATAAAATTCAAGGTATCCAAAAAAGCTAATCGGAAAGGTAAATCAGACAACCAATTTTATAAATGTTTGCCCCATATTTAATGTATGGCGTTTGACTTCAATCAATGGTGGGCTAAGTTACAGGAACTATACCCCAATGCTGAAATACTTGACGTGTCCATGGCAAAGAGGGCAATAAAGCTAAGGATCCCTTTTTTAGACTTAGTTGTGTATTTCAAACGTGTATTAAGAGATGGAGGCGTACCAGATGCAAAAGTAGGCATAAAACCATGCAGTAATGAAATACCAAATTCACAATGTATTATTGTAAATAGTTTTTCTAACAACCTTACTGACTTGCGTAAATACTTTCCTGACGTAATGCTTACGCAAAAAGAGTTAGGAGAGGACAGGGTGTTATATATAGCTAAGATCCCCAAGGATACATTTTCTGCATACGTCGAAAATGCATGGAGGCAGAGTGTAAAAGGTATGCATATTGGGCTTGGATTTAAGACATACAAACAAGTAGAATATCTATATATAACGTTATACTTAGGGGAACCACCAAAAGAAACAATAGATAAAGTACAAACAGACGAAGTGAGTTCAGATGAGTGAGAAAAAAGACGAAGGACAAAAACAGGAAAATAATATGGACAAGACACCAGAAACGACAGAAGCTATACAGAAAAAAATACCCAAACTAAGTGATCCCTTAGATGCAAGCGTATGGGGTTCATTAAAGAGGACATTATCCGCTATACTTACAAATTATGAATATAACGAATTATTAAAATGTGAAAAAGATTACGGTAACTTTAGAGATTGTGTAGTAACCATAATACGAAAATACGTAAACCCTAACCTTACAAGTTTAAAAGACCTGGAAAGGTGTTTGGAACAAGCAATAAAAATTGGAGTATTAACAGGGTATGTAAAACAACCAGAACAACAACAACAACTTGATATAAAAGAACTCATGAAGGAAACACAAAACCCATTACAAGGTGAATTTATGAATAGCATAAAGGACATGTTTAAACCTATGTTTGATGTATTACAAATGACTGTAATGGCAGAGTTACAAAAAACTTTACGTGGATTAATGCCCAATATTAATACCATGCCAATAAAGCAAGAACCTAAAGTTGTTAAGTCAGCCAAATATGAACTAGATGATGAAGTAGATAACGACTAAAATATAATTATTCAGTTCATTTGTATTCTTTTACAAGGGAACATAAAAGCATAGAAAGTAAACCTGCAATAGTTTTGGAGTAGCACGCATATATTTACATTTCTGTTATACATTAACATATACACACACATAATAATGCGTATCCCTAACAAAACCTGTTCTTCCATCAAATATAAAACTCATACAGAAAACAAAACTTTTATACTTAAATTAAACCAAGTCCCCTAATTATTGAGATGAGCGTCAGGAAGAAAATAGAAGAGGAAGAAGAGGAATGGAAACCGCTAACAACAAGCGGTGTATATAAAATAAGAGAAAAAGATACAGTAATATTAATACCTTTAGAGGAACCTAGGACTGTAAAACAAGGTAGTGCATACGTGTTATTATCTAAAATATTGTCCTGGAGAAATAACGGTACACCAGTTACCGACGAAAATAACGAACCGCTAGAAAACAGGAATGTAAATGTATATATGCAAATAATACCAGGTACAAGGATATTACAAGGTATAAGAAGCGGAAAAATAAAGATAGGGGAGACACAAGTAAAGTTAATAAATAAAGGTAAACTAGGGAGGACATATATATACGATATCTTTGTTAAGTGATCAACATGGCAGAACAACAAGCAAAAAAGATAATATCACAGCTAACAGTTGTAGATAAAATATGCAAACCAGGTGTAAGTGAAGATATACTCAAAGAAATATACAATGAAATACAGAAACTCGGATACAAAGACATACAACTTGTAGGTAACTGTTTTCAAAGAAGTCAAGAGATTGAACCTATACAGTCAATAACGGAAACTAAACATGAACCAATACAACTAATAAAGGAAACTAAACAAACACCGGAAATACAATATAGCGATAGTAGTAAGCACAGCAGCGTCCGTAAGGCTAACGAAACAAAAAGGAAAAGAGTAAACTTGACAATAGACCCGCAATTATACAATTACATTAAAGCAAAAGGGTTATCCTTATCAGCACTATTAGAGGAAGCAATATTAAGATATGCACAACAAGAAGGTACAACGTTACAAATACAGCAAAGGACACATAAATATAGAAAGATAGAGGAAGCAGGCATACCCTTTGACTTGATTTGAACGTGAAGGGGTATGCCTGTTGTTTTACCTTTACACGACTTTAATGTAGAACTGGTAGGTTTTGTTAGAGGTACGCATTATTATGTATATGTACGTAATAGCATAACAAAAAGGTTTATCTCATTAGTACGCTCTTTCTTGCAATGCCTTACTGTAAGCTGGGGATATTGTGTAAGAAATACACCTACAAGTAATGTAATTGTTGAATGCAGAAAGTGCATAGAACTTACATTTACACAATGGAGAGACTTTAGAAGTGATAACGACTTCTTTAACTTGCTAAGAGATGCAGAAAGGGAAGCATATGGTACATGTGAATCAGGTTGCTTTTCATATTTTCCTACACTTGAACCAGAAAGAGAAGAAACAGGTGTTACATACTTTCTAAGACAAGTATCTGATATATGTATAAGTTATAGATGCTTTAAGGATAATTATGCATCTAAAATAGGTGGTACCAGGTATGAGTTTATTGAATAAGGAACATAACGCAGATAAGTTACCAGAATGTGGTACACTTGCTACTATAGATGTAGATGAGTTCTTTGAATTATTTATGCAAAACCATAAATCTTGGTGGGAAATGCGTACGGACGTACTAGCAAAATATTTTCATTATACAATAATAGGCATAGAGTACAGAAAAAGCTATAGCGAAAATACACACATACTTGTATGCATAAAGCAGAAACTGACACCAATTGATAAAAGCATGTTCGAGTATATGCTAGGTGATGACCCATACAGGAATTTATACGGGCTATGGAGATATTTACTTACAGGAGACCCACAAGATATACTATTTGTGCATAAAGGTAAAAAGAAAAAGAAAATGTCAAAGTATATGTTAGCGTTTATCCATTTTCTTAAAAAATACATAGAAGTAGAAAAAGAGGATACAGGACATGACAAGAAATGAATTATTTGCGTGCATATATATTATACTCAGCAAGCATGACGTACATGGTAAATTACAATTATGTAGGATGGTAAATGAATGTGCAAGAGGAGTTTATATGTGTGATAAAAGTACATATACACGTATGACAGATTTATTAAAGATATTAAAAAGTGAAAGAATGATATGTATAATTCCCTGTTGGAAACATAAATTCAGGCATGACCTAATTTATTTATGCAGGGAATACAAGTAATTTTTTGGTTGCAATAGTTCAAACAATTTCTTCTCCTAGTTCAGTTAAAACGTATTTGCTTAAATTACTGACTTATACATGTGTACGTTTTCTGTAACTGAGTTGTGCTTTTCTCCTTTACGTACCAGCTAACTACCCAGCCAGACAAGTAAATGCGTTAAAACACATGATACGTATGTGCTTAGGATTGTAGAAGTAACTTACGCAGGACAAACTTTTTATATTTGTTTGCTTTCTTTTTCCCTAATTATTGAAATGAGCCAGTTACAAAGCATGTACACAGATTTAACTACAGCATTACATGCTAGGTTACCTTTTCTAATTAAAATTAATGAACAAATAGCCATAACCGTAAACTTAAGTAAAGCAAATATGATAACATTTAGAGATAACAAAATACGTATATATTTTGATGACATGCTTTTATTAATTTTTGAAGAAGATAACGGAAAATTAGGGTATGCGCTATTTACTAAGTACAGGGATGGTTCATGATAGACATAAACGTTATCATAACCACAGTTTTTCTATCGTTCTATATAACATTTACTGGAATATTTATATACAAACGTAAGATAAAACAATATATCCTTTTTGCTATACTTATGCTTGTAACTTATACAGTTTATACACAAACTATAACTATAAAAATGCCCCCACTTATTTTAACTGCATTCATTTTCCTTATTGCTTTATTTTTCATAACAACACTGGCTATAATCCTTTTATCAAAATGACTAAATCCAGTAAATGTTATATAGAACGATAGAAAGACACTACATGCTTTAAGACCTATTTTCATATATTATTATACGTACATATACACACAATCCAGTACACACATTCTATAAACATATACGCATACACTTACATAAAACTGAAAAGTTATATATCTTCTCTATCCTCCTTTCCCATAATAATGAGAACATGAAATACCTCCTAAATTCAATAGGGATTTCAATGATAAAAGATAGCGTAACATTAGAATTTAACAAGATCGGTAAAGAACAGTTTTGCAAAGAAATACAAAACTCAACAAATGCTATAGGACATGAAAGCACTGTACAACTTGTAAACACATTATGCAATACATCTCTTAAAGCAAATAGGATAATGATAACGCTAAACCCTGGAGATATAGCGTACATAATAGGCATAAACACAAGATTAGAAGAAGGTAAAATATTAACAGTTAATGAACTTAATGCACTGTACAAAGAAAACAAAATTGTATTTTATATGGTAACATGTAATAAACACCAGTTCTTGACACAAGACCTATAACTTACATAAGTTATGTTTTCAGTTAATTTTTTCTACTACTATACGTATGTACGCATAACCTAATATAACATACTCATACATACACGTAAACTTTATATACTACTTTCTAGTACAGCACATATATATATTGAGGAGAAATGGAAGGAAAAAGTATTGAACTATTCCTCAACAAAGCAAAACTCCAATACACAATAAACAAGAGGAACATAATTATACATATAAAAAGTGTTGAAGAGTTAGAGAAGGTCATAAACAGCATACAAGACTTACAACCATTATTAGATAACAATTACATAACAGTAACAATAACCAAATTTAACAATTACAATTTACAGTTAATAATAACAAATAAAAAAGTACTAGTAAAACTCGTTAAAGGTAGTGGTTTTGCAAAAATACCCTATAACTTCCTAATTTTAACTGAAGACGACTTTGAGAACTTACCTGTGTTTTTACAAAAGTTACAAAAAAGCAAGGTACATAACCTCTTAAAAAGGTACATGCAAATAAACAAAAAACAAAGCGGGATAGAACTTAATGAATGATACTATACATATAATTACAATATACACATTTACCTTACCAATATACACATAACTTTATAAAGCTGTATAACAATAATACATACATGGCAACGGAATGCTTCAGGTACACAAAAACACCACACCCGTACTTTAAGAATTGTACATATTGGGTGTGGATAGCGTATAACCCACAACAAGATACATATTTTTTTATATATAAAAAAGCACACCTAAAAAAATACAAGCAACAAAACGCCAAGTACAACATAAAAATATACAAAATACCTTACCCACAATATAAGGCACTTTTTTATTAATTTTTTCTAGTGTACTGTTTTTTATGCACTATACATACATTTTACGCATTTTTTATACACATATTATTATTATACGCATATATACACATAACACTATACATATTGCTTTTATGTAAAGTACCACAAAATTTATATGTGTGTATACTACAATATATATACAGGTGAAAAAAATGGAAGAAAACCAAGAAGTTTGTTTTGGTCTTTTTAAAGGGATGGAACTTAAAGGGTTTAGCTGTGCCTCCGGAGTTTTTCTAAAAACAGACCCCAGGGTGGCAGACTATATTCAAGTGGCAACAGGTATATATCGTGTTTATTTCAAAAGTTAATTTTTTATCGTTTTTTAAATCGTTTTTAAAAGGTTATTCATGTTAAATATTTTTAATATCTTTTTTTAAAAAAAATCATATGGATTTTTTTCTTCCTTTTTCTTTTCCAAATTAATTAATATATTCTATATCTTTATCCTATTACTATACGTACTACTTATACATAAAATAACATAAGATTTATATACACACTGTAACATATATGTATGAGTGAAAAAATGAAAGAAGCAATAATCCGAAAAGAAGAAAAAATGAAAATAGAGCAAAAAGACGGATATACAATATACAAATGTCCTCATTGTGGAAATGAGCTTGTAAGACTTGACAAGGACAAGGAATTTAGTATGATGAGTTCATGTAAGCATTTTCAGTGGGAAGAAATATCTATATCTTATTATGCCCTTCCGCTCCAAGAGTACCAACCAGAGTACGTTAAACAACTGAAGAAAAACGCAATTATAACTATATTTAATGGTATTTCAGTTTATCTTTTAGTCCCTAAGTCATAATAATTTTTTTCCTTTTGCTTAATTTCTAGCTTTTTGGTATTTGACATTTTATCACACTTTATACCTTTTTACGTAGTATACACACACTTTACAGGTAACAAACACACATGTTTTACTTTTTTACACATAAAAATTGTTTCATTTACAAATAAACGTGTTTATATGTAATAAAGGTAGGTGTATTTAACCAATAAATTTATATACCCTAGTGTGTATATGTATACGCGGGTGCAAAAAATGGTATACATAATAGCTCCCGTGGTATTTAATACAAACCCCGTAATAAGGGCAATGATGGACTCAGGTTTTGCAGACCTCAAGGAAGTCTACTTGATAGTTCCCAAGGGGGAGAAAGACCAGAGAGTGGAGACGGCTTTAAGCGAGGTGAAAAAGGTTGCTCAACTGGGAGGTCTCAATGAGTTGAAGAAAGTTGAAGTAGA
>Ga0208151_100281_pt1 | contig 24234 bp, 25 predicted proteins | sample ECH_Bhost_MetaG_FD_187130 | JGI IMG/M metagenome (GOLD analysis project Ga0208151, IMG submission 187130) | Hot spring microbial mat communities from Yellowstone National Park, Wyoming, USA - ECH_B host_MetaG (SPAdes) (version 2) | ecosystem: Environmental > Aquatic > Thermal springs > Hot... | reverse complement strand
CTTATTCATTTGTTTGGTTGTTGTGTTGCTCGACGTATTCTCAATCGTATTCTCATTCATAATCGACGTATTGTCCTTTTTAAATCCAAAAGGCATCATAACCACCTTTATTTCAATGAAATTTATTTTACCCCATTTAAATACATTTCTTTGGTTTTGTTTATAAAGGATAAGCTTAAATACCATTTTTGGTGGTGAAAACTAGCAAGTTGAGAAGACTAGCAAGTATTAAATATCTTTGTGTAAAAATATCTAATCAATTTTATCGTTATTATTTAAATCTTTTCAGTCTATTATTAATGGTGCTTGTGGTTTTATGGCTGATCTAGCTGGAGATATAAGGCTCGCAGTAGATACGGGCAAGGTAGCGATAGGCTACAGAGAGGTAGTTAAGAGTATAAGTAGTTCAGAGGCTAAGGCAGTGGTTATTGCAACAAAAGGTAAAAAGAGTATAATCGATGATATAGTGCACATGTGCAATATAGCAGGCATTAAGCTTATAAAATTCAATGAAAATTCGCTTGAGCTTGGTACTATATGCGGAAAGCCTTATTCTGTTAATGCGCTAGCTATTATAGATCAGGGCAATTCGAATATACTCAATGAAAGCTATTAGGTGTTTATGTGCCGAGAGGAGAATTTGCAGCAAAAGAGATAATAAAAAAGAGGAAGAAGTATAGAATGCTTAAAAAATGGTGGAAAAGAAAGTTCTTCAAGCTCAAGGCAAAGTATGATCCTATGGGTCCTGTGCCTATGGCGAAGGGTATTGTATTACAAAAGTTCATGCTTCAGCAGAAGCAACCTCATAGTGGTCTTATAAAATGCGTTAGAGTGCAGCTCATAAAGAATGGCAAAGTTGTGGGTGCTTATGTGCCTGAGGATGGTGCAATAAACTTCATAGATGAGCACGATGAAGTTACAATACAGGGTCTTAGCGGTTCTCAGAGAGGTCAGATGGGTAGCATACCTGGATTAAAGTACAAGGTTATTGCTATAAACGGTGTTGATTTGAGGCAGATTGTAAAGGGTAAGAAAGAGAAGCCAAAGAGGTAATTTTATGGCAGATGCTAATATTATAAAAGAAGAGAAAGAAGAGGCTCTTGCTGATTATAAGAAGAGAAGACAGCTTAGAAAGAAAGCAGATACAGAGGAGCAGGCAGCAGGCAAAGAAGAGCAGAAAGTACAGGAAAGCAAAGAGCAGGCAAAAGATACAAAAGAAGGGAGCGAAGAGAAAGAAAGCAAAGAGAGAAAGGAGAAGAAGCTAAGAAAGATAGAGACTGCAGAGCAGCTTCTCTTCGGCAAGTACTCTTTTTCTGATGTTGTAGTTTCAGATGCAAGCCTTGCTGACTATATAGTGCTTACGCCCATGAAGTATCCTAACACATTTGGCAGAAGGAAGAACAAAGGCTATTACTTTTCTCATGTTAATGTTGTTGAAAGGCTTATGAATAAGCTTATGCGTGGTGGAACAGGCAAAAAGGTTGGTGGCAAGGTAATAAGGACCGAAGGCAGGCTGCAGGGAAAGAAGATAAAGGTCATGCATATAGTTGAAGAAGCATTTGATATAGTCAATAAGCAGACAGGCAAGAATCCTATACAGGTTCTAGTCGATGCTATAGAGAACGCAGCACCAATAGAGGATACAACAAGGGTAAGGTATGGTGGAATAAATTATAATGTTGCTGTCGATGTTAGCTCGCTTAGAAGGCTTAATGTTGCGCTTAAGAATATTGCGCTTGCAGCAATAACCGGTAGCTTCAAGAACAGAAGAAGGCTTGCAGAGGCACTAGCAAATGAGCTTATTCTTGCTTCTGCAAAGAACCCAGAAAGCTATGCAATAAAGAAGCGTGTTGATGCGGAGCGTATGGCTAGAAGCGCGAGGTAGTTACTATGGTTAGAAAAGAGTTTGTTGCTGAGGAAGTAGCAAAGATAATGGATGAGCCAGAGAGAATAAGGAATGTCGCTATAGTTGCTCATGTTCACCATGGCAAGACAACGCTTACCGATACACTTCTTGCTAAAGCTGGCATAATTTCAAAGACTGTTGCTGGCGAGGTTCTTTACACAAACTATGATGAGATAGAAAAAGAAAGAAGGATAACAATAAAGTCTGCAAATATTTCTCTAGCATTTGACTATGGTGGGAAGGATTATATTATAAACCTTATCGACACTCCAGGCCATGTTGATTTTGGCGGCCATGTTACAAGGTCAATGCGTGCTGTCGATGGTATAGTACTTGTTGTTGATCCTGTAGAGGGAGTAATGCCGCAAACAGAGACTGTAGTAAGGCAGGCGCTCAAGGAAAAAGCAAAGCCTGTGCTCTTTGTAAATAAAGTAGATAGACTTCTTAATGAGCTAAGGCTAACCCCAGAGCAAACTTATGAGAGGCTGCTCAATCTTATAAACGATATAAACAAGCTCATAAAGAGGTATGCGCCTGAGGATGTTGCTGATAAATGGGCTGTAAGTGTTGAAGCGGGAAGTGTTTGCTTCGGCTCAGCATACAAGAAATGGGCGATATCTAAGAGGATAATGGAAAAGTATAAAATAACGTTCAAAAACATCTTTGCCCTTACAGCAGCTGGCGAGGAAGAGAAGCTGCAAGAGATAGCACCGATAGATGAGGCTGTGCTCTCAATGATTATTGAGCATTTGCCAAATCCAAAAGAGGCACAGCCCTATAGAATACCACACCTTTGGCATGGCGACCTTAACAGCGAGATAGGAAAAGCTATGATTAGCGTTGACAGGAACGCTAAAGCGGCAATTGTGATCTTTGGCATTACATACGACCAGCACAGCGGCGAGGTAGCTATTGGAAGGGTATTCTCTGGTACAGTAAGAAAGGGTACAACACTCTATATTTCAGGCAAATCAGAACCGCAGAGGGTTCAGCAAGTCGGCTTGTATATGGGTCCTGATAGGGTAGCTGTAGATGAGATACCAGCAGGCAACATAGCCGCACTTGTAGGCTTGAAGGATATTTCAATAGGCGATACAGCAAGCGAGGTTGAGATGGAGCCTTTTGAGCAGATAAGGCACTACTCGCAGCCAGTTGTAACGAAGGCTGTAGAGGCAAAGGATCCAAGGGATACAACGAAGCTTGTCGAAGCCCTTATGGAGCTTTCAAAAGAGGATCCAACGATACAGGTAGAGCTAAACCAAGAAACAGGCGAGCATCTTGTAAAAGGCATGGGCGAGCTACACCTTGAGATTATAGAAACAAAGCTTAAGGATGAGTATAAAATACCAATAATAACAAGCGAGCCCATAGTGCTTTACAGAGAAACAATAGAGGGCAAGGTTGAGAATGTAGAAGGCAAATCACCGAACAAGCATTCTAGATTTTATGTTACAGTCGAGCCGCTTGAGCAGAGCGTTGAGGAATTTATAGAAAATGGCGGCATAAGAGAAGGTAAGCCAAAAGGCAAGCAGTATATAGAAGATCTTGTAAAGGCTGGTATGCCGAGAGAAGATGCTAAGGGGCTCGTAGATGTTTCAAATAATAGCGTTCTTATAGATGCAACACACGGCGTTCAATACATGAATGAAGTTATGGAGCTTCTTATAGACGGATTTGAGGAAGCGATGAACGACGGGCCTTTGGCTAGAGAGAAATGCTCAGGGATAAAGGTTAAGATAACAGATGCTACAATACACGAGGATCCTGTGCACAGAGGTCCTGCTCAGATAATACCAGCAATTAGAAGGCCTATCTATGCTGGCATGCTAAAGGCTGGAGTTGTATTGCTAGAGCCTAAGCAGAAGTTTACTATAAATCTCCCACAGGAATACTTATCAGATGTTATAACATTCCTTCAGGGAAAGAGGGGCCAAATACTAGAGATACAGCAGGAGAACGAGCAGGCAACAATAATAGCAAAGATGCCTGTTGCAGAGGTAATAAAAGGCTTCTCGAATGAGCTTAGAGGCTTAACACAGGGCAGAGCGATATGGTACTTTGAGTATGCAGGCTTTGAGAAGCTGCCAAAGGAGTTGCAAGAAAAGGTTGTAAGGGAGATAAGAACAAGGAAGGGCCAGCCGCCAGAGCCTCCAAAGCCTGAGCAGTTTATGGACTAGCAAGCAGTATGGCAAGACTTTTATATTTTAATATTAATATTTAATGCAACTTATTGTTGCACCAATGAGATGAGGTGTCTATATGGCAAAATCTTATGTAAAATTCGAAGTTTCGAAAGAGGTAGCTGACAAAATAGTAGAGGCTATAAGGCTAGCAAAGCAGAGCGGAGCTGTAAGAAAAGGAGCAAATGAAGTTACTAAGAGTATAGAGCGTGGCTTGGCCACTTTTGTGGTTATAGCAGAGGATGTTGAACCTGAAGAGGTTGTTATGCACATACCAACTCTATGCGAGCAGAAGAAGATTCCTTATGCTTATGTACCTACAAAAGAGGCTCTAGGCAAGGCTGTTGGACTTAATGTTCCGTGCACCTCTATAGCGATAGAGAAGGCAGGCCAGGCAGAGAGTGCAATAAAAGACATTGCCTCTAGGATTACAGGCAAAGAAGTAAAAGAGCAGAAGGAGCCAAAAGAGCAAAAGGAACAAGCTGCTGAGAAGCCTAAAGAAAAGGGTTCTAAGAAGTGATATTAATGGCTGAAGCGAGCGAAGAGCAGAAAAAGGAATTTGAAGGCTTCTTAGGCGAAATAGTAGAAGTGCCTAGGGTAAGAACAGGTATATTTGGCGAGGCAAAGCAAGTGATGGTTAGAATATTAGAAGGCAATGACAAAGGAAGGGTAATAAGGCGCAACATGATCGGCTTTGTGAAGGTTGGAGATAAGGTAAGAATACCAGACACAACAAGAGAGGCAAAGCCTATAAAGGCAAGGTGAGCATATGAAGTGCTCATACTGTTCTAGCGAGATAGAGAAGGGCAGGGGAATAATGTTTGTAAGGAAGAGTGGCAGCATAAAGTATTATTGCTCAAATAGGTGTATGAAGTTCGATTTATTGTATCATAAGAAGCCAAACCCTAAAGAAGTTAGAAATGCTTAAAGTATTTAAAATGAGTGTATGGCAAAGATAGAAGAAAAAGGAGAAGAAAGAGGTAAAGAATTTAAGCAGGCGTTAAGAAGCTCTGAAGAAAGCCTTGAAGAGCTGAAGCAAGAATTACATAAATTATTTGAAGATCCAGAGAAGTATGCAGACAATGCTATGATTCTAGCAGCAAGAGAAACAGTCGACAAACTTAATGAAATAACCAGGAGCCACTTAAAAGACAGGTCCGAAAAGAGAAAAGAGATGACGAAGATAAGTGATGCCTTCAGAAAGCTATACAGTGCTTGCGAGCCATACCTAAGCGATGGAGCAAAGAAGAAAATTAGTGAAGCAAAGAAGAAAATTAGTGAAATTCTGGAAGCAGAGCTTTAAAGCAAAAAGCTGCTTAAATTCAAAAAGAGTGTTTAAGCTTATCCTTGATAAACAAAACTAAAGAAAAGTATTTATATGAAGTAAAATATAAATTTTATCAAGATAAAGGGGGTTATGGTGGCTACAAAGTCTAAAATAACGCAAATGCCACTGGATAAGTACGGGGATCTGGGAATTTCAAAGCAAGAGGTAAGTAAATATATACCTGTGGCACAAGAGTTAGGCAAAATATATGATGACCTTATACGTTTAACATTTTCTTCTGAAGATTTCAAAAAGGCCCTGAAAGAAAAGTTTGGCGGAAACATAAATCAATTTAATCAAAATTTAGTACTATATGCTTTGACTTTGACATACATAGAAAAGGCAGCAGAGGGAGATGAAGAGCTTAAAAAGCTTTTGCCGAGTCTGCAAGAAAAGAGAAAGGCTTTAAATGAAAATATAGAAAAGATTGCAAAAGATCTTGGCTATACTGTTTCTCAATACTCATTTGACAAGCTGATGGGCAAAAACATAGAAGAAGTAAAAAACACATTAAAAAACGATTTTGGTGGTGTAGAACCTAAGTTCGAAGCTATATTTAGCCCAGAAGCATTAAAGAGCCTAACAGACCTGGTTAACAAATTTTATCCAAGCAGTGTAAATGCTCCTGTAGCTACTGTACCTATAATATCTGATAATAATAAGCAAAAAAGTGCTGAGGTTGCACAACAAGTTGTGTTACAGCAACAGGCGGAACAGCCGGTATTTAAGCAGCCATCAGAAAAGAAACAAAATAAAGATTATCACAGCCCTCTTCGTGAAACTGGTAAGAAAATCGCAATCACAGGTGTGGTATTAGGTGTTCTTGGTGGTGTTCTGTTTGCTGGGGGCTTTTTTTATCTCCCTCTGATGGGTTGGGGTTTAGCGGGTATAGGTTTAGCTGAACTTGGATTCTTTGCAATTTGGATTGGTGGATTAACATGGACGGCAGGATTAATAAGCGAGGCCTGGCATAAGCACCTTGTTCAAAAAGCGCAGGAAAAAGCATTAAAACAGGAGGCGAAGAAAAAGGAAGAACAAAAGGAACATAAGAAGGAAGAGGAATTAAAACTTTTACGTGAATTTAATAATGCAAAGAAGGACGAAAAAGCACTCAAAAAGCAATTGACTGATGAAGCATGGCTTGAAAAGTTCATTAATCAGGAATGGCTTGAAAAGTACATTAATGCAAAAACAGACGCTGAACGTAAAAAGAGAGTAGAAGAGGCAAAGAAGGAGATTGAAAAAATTATGGAAGAAGCAAAGAAGCTCCATATTTCAACCGCACTCCATGATCTATTAATAGAAAAAGCAAAGGATCCTAACACACCATCATGGTTCCTTGCGCTTTTGGCACAGCTTAGGCTATCATATCACTATATAGACGTAGATATGCTTAAGGCGCTAGCAGGAAATCCTAATACACCATCAGAGCTCCTTGTAGATTTTGCAAAAAGAAAAAGGTATTTCTGGGCAAGAGGAGTTGCAGATGTAAATGATATAAGAGAAATAGCAGCAAAGAATCAAAGCACAACACCATGGGTTCTTGAAGAGCTACTATTAAAAGATAAAGACAATAAAATAAAGGCTGCTGCAGCAGCGAATCCTAGCACACCCCCAGATGCTCTTAGTAAAGCTATATTTAATAAAAATTTTGACATAAGCATAAAGAGGATTATAGCAGGGAACCCAAGTGCACCGCAGAAGGCAATCGAGTATGCACTAAAGAGCAAGGACGAAAGTGTGGCACTTGCCGCTTTAGGAAATCCTTCAATCTCAAATTATCCAGATCTTTTGGAACTCGCGTCAAGAAATCAAGAAAACCCACGCATAAAAGAAGAAGCACTGAAAAAGCTGAAAGAGATTGGATTGAAAAGCTAATAACGAATCGAATGCAAAGGGAATACAAAAAGCAATAAAAAGTTCCATAAAGTGCAAAGCAAAGTTATAACAACACGCAAGATTTGTTTTATTCTTTATTTGTAATTTAATTTTCAATATTAGCTTATCATAAGAGATAAATAAGCTCTTTTCCTATTTTTATTATGCAAGCACAAGTAATATTAGTTCATTATGGTGAGCTGTGGCTGCGTGGCAAAAATAAGCAAAGATACATAAATCAGCTTAAAGCAAACCTCAAATCGCTGCTTGCAGGCGAAGCTTACTCAATAGATAGAGAGTATGATAGAATTATACTTAGGCCCAGCAACGAGGCAAGTGCCAATAATATATTAAAGAAGCTTGGCTACCTTTTCGGAATAAGCAGCTTTAATCTAGCATATGAGGCAGAGCCAAATATAGATTCAATAACTAGCGTTGCAAAGGATCTTCTTCTCTCGCGCGGCTACAAAAAGTTTAAGATATTTGCGCACAGGTCTTATAAGGAGCTGAGCTTCAATTCTCTTGATATTATAAATGAGGTTTCTAAAGCTGCAAAGAGTATTGGCATAGAACCATCTCTGCATGGATATGATGGTACTCTATTCATAAATGTCACGAAGAAGCACGCATATATTTATGATAAGAGCATAAAAGGGCTTGGTGGTCTTCCTGTTGGCACAAGTGGTAAGGGCGTAGTTCTTTTATCCGGCGGCATAGACTCGCCTGTAGCTGCTTGGTTCGCCATGAAGAGGGGCGTTCTGCCTATATATCTTCATGTGCACCAGTTTATAGATATAGAGATGCTAAAAGAGAGCAAAATACCAATGCTCTTAGCTAAGCTTAGCCCATTTTCAAAAGGGCTTAAGCCTATAGTATATTGTGTACCTGCCCATTACTTCACGCTTGCGGTAGCAAAAGCGGATAAGTATGGCATATACTCACATGTATTGTTTAAAGCTTTCCTTTTCAAGCTTGCTGAGCTTGTAGCTAAGAAAGAAGGAGCTAAGCTTATTTTCACAGGCGAAAGCCTCGGCCAAGTTTCTTCACAAACCCCATCAAATATAGCGGCATCAGAGGCTAATGTAAGCATGCCTATACTAAGGCCCCTTATAGGGTTTGATAAAGAAGAGATAATAAGCATAGCAAGGAAAATAGGAACATATGAGCTTTCGATAAAGCCTTACCCTGATGTATGTGTACTTAATGCTAGAAAGCCTTCAACAAATACTGATATTAAAATTATGAAAGGGCTTCTTAAAGAGATGCATATAAACAAAATAGCAAGGAAATCCCTTAGCGAGGCACTTGTTTTGCCTGTCGAAGAAGAAAAGGGTTAATGATAGAAAGTTTATTAAATTGTTTTGTAGTAAAATAATTAACATTATTTTAGTAAATCTCAAATTTGCAAGTAATACTAAAAACTAAAAAGGTGAAACAATGGCCGAAGAAGAAAAGAAAGAAACAATTCCAGAAAATGTAATATATGTGGGCAAGAAGCCTGCAATGAACTACGTACTTGCAGTAGTGACGCAGTTCAACAACGGAGCAAAGAAAGTAACAATAAAGGCAAGGGGCAATACAATCTCTAGGGCGGTAGATGTAGCAGAGATAGCAAGAAACAGATTTGTGTCAGATGTTAAAGTAAGCAACATCTCAATAAGTTCAGAAGAGCTTACAAACGAAGATGGCACAAAGTCAAAAGTGAGCGCAATACAGATAGAGCTATCAAAGTAATTTCCTTTTCTTTTTATTTTTTATTAAATACCCATTTTTATTGCATTTGCCACATCGCTAGATGTAACTATGCCCAAGAAGATTAGCTCTCTTTCATTATTTACTACAGGCACTCTAGTTATGTGATTTTTAAGCATTATTTTTGAGGCTTGATCAATCTCATCGGTTGGCATTACAAATATCGGCTTCTCCATAATCCTTTTTATCTTTTCCTTTTTATCACCATTCCAGCTATCTAAATCCTTCTCTCTAACTATTCCTACAAGCTTTTCATCTTTTAATACTGGCATAAGCGAGATCTTGTTTGCTTTCATTAGCTTAGAAGCATTTGCAATACTCGTTTCTTCAGAAACAGCGACAGCATATCTCTGCATTATTGTAGAGACATTAGGCATAATATGAGTTTATAGCTCAAATTTATATCTTTTTCTAACTCGATGTATAAAATATATAACTTTGCTGATATATACTATTGGGGGTGTTTGATTGCTTAGAACCCATTACATTAATGAGCTGGACCAAAAGCTTGATGGCAAAGAAGTAACACTCTGTGGCTGGGTGCACGAGGTAAGAAATATAGGTAAGATAATATTTATGCTCCTTCGCGATAAGACAGGCATAGTGCAGGTAACAGCAAAAGAGGGTATAGTCAGCAAGGAGTTGATGCGAAGCATGGATCTGCCTAAGGAAAGCGTTGTTATGGTAAAAGGCATCGTTAGCAAAAACTCTGAGGCAAAGAAAGGTTTTGAAATTATTCCAAAAGAGGTAATAAATCTAAATCCACTTTCTGGAAAGATTCCTTTTGAGGTTACGGGCAAGGTGCCTGCTGAGCTTGATGTTAGGCTAGAATATAGATATATAGACTTAAGGCGCTTAGAAACTTCAGCAATATTTAAGATAGAATCAACGATGCTGCAGGCATTCCGCAATACGCTGCTCAAAGAAGGTTTTACCGAAATAAGAACGCCTTCGATTGTTGCAGCTGCTACAGAAGGCGGCACAGACCTCTTCCCAGTAACATATTTTGAAAAGGTAGCATATTTATCGCAATCTCCGCAGCTTTACAAGCAGCTTGCTGTTATTGGTGGTTTTGACAAAGTATTTATGATAGTCCCTGTTTTCAGAGCTGAAAAGCACAATACAACAGAGCATTTGAATGAGATAACCCAGATGGATATAGAGATGGGCTTTGCCGACCATAATGATGCTATAAGAATGCTTAAGAAAGTGGGCTTAAGCATAATAAAGGAAGTTAAAAAGAGAAATGCAGAAGAACTTGAAACACTTGGTGTTTCATTAGATATTCCAAAGCCTGTAGAGGTAAAATACAAAGACGCTGTAAAAAAGATAAATGAAAACGGTCTGCACATTGAGTTCGGAGAAGACCTTAAGAGAGAACATGAGGTGCTTTTGGCAAAGCTCTATGGTGATTTTGTAATACTGAAAGAATATCCAACAAAAGTGCGTGCCTTCTATACAATGCCTAACGAGAAGGACCCAGAGGTTTCAAACAGCTTTGATCTTATCTATAAAGGGCTTGAGGTTTCAAGTGGTGCGCAGAGAATACACATACCGCAGCTTCTAGAGGAGGCTATAAGAAAAAGAGGCATGGATCCAAAGAATTTTGAATTTTATATAAATGCATTTAGACAAGGCGCACCGCCTCATGCAGGGTGGAGCATCGGCTTGGAGAGATTTGCAATGAAGATAACAAATATGCCTAACATAAGAGAGTGTTCTCTCTTCCCTAGGGATAGGACTAGGGTTACACCTTGATGCTATGGAAATTAATTCTATAAAAATAGAAAAGAACCCCGATGAGCAGCTTATCATCGGGCATGCTGGCTTTATAAAAACAGCAGAGGATTTATACGAGGCAATGGCAAATTCAGTACCAAATATAAAATTTGGAGTAGCATTTGTAGAGGCAAGCGGCCCTTGCCTAGTAAGGAGCGAAGGCAATGATAAGGAGCTTATCGAAAAGGCGCAGAGAAATGCATTAAGCATAGGTGCTGGCCACACATTTGTCATCTTATTCAAAAACGCATATCCAATAAATGTTGTAAATACAATAAAAGCGGTGCCTGAAGTCGTAAGCTTGTATTGTGCAACAGCAAATGATGTAGAAGTATTCGTAGCAAACGGTATAAAGGGAAAAGCTATTATTGGCATAGCAGATGGCGAAAGTGCAAAAGGCTTGGAAGGCGAAGAGGATAAAATCAAAAGGCGCAAATTTGTGCGTGACATTGGCTACAAATTAGGGTGATTTCATAGAGTTTAAGCTTCTTAGCAAAGATGATGTGGATAAAGTAGTTGAAACACTTGAAAAGACTTATCCGAATGCCAAATATTACTTAAACTTTTCAACACCTATAGAACTACTTGTTGCCGCAATATTGTCAGCACAAACACATGACGAAGTGGTTAACGCTATAACGCCTGAGCTTTTTAAAAGGTATAAAACAGCTCACGACTATGCGCAAGCTAAACCAGATGAGCTTATAAAATATATAAGGCGTGTCAGCTATGCTGGAAACAAGGCAAAGAATATAATAGAGGCATGCAAGATAATAGAGCAAAAATACAATGGTAAAGTACCAGATGAGATGGAAGCTCTTTTGGAACTGCCTGGCGTAGGTAGAAAGACTGCAAACACAATACTAATCAATGCGTACAACAAAGTAGAAGGCATACCAGTTGACACATGGGTCATAAAACTTTCATATAGGATAGGGCTTAGCAAGAACACAAAGCCAGAGCTTATAGAGCAAGACCTTATGAAGAATATAGACAAAAAATACTGGCACAACATAGCATATGTGCTAAAACAGCACGGGCATGCTGTCTGCAAGAGCGCGGTTCCTGAATGTTCAAAATGCGTTATAAGCAAAATATGCCCCAAAAACGGCGTTGAAAAGAGCAAATGATTTTCATGAAAGTATATTGCGATTTTCATATTCACAGTAAATATTCAAGGGCAACAAGCGAGGGCCTCGACCTTGATGGGATAGCACAAGCCGCTAGAAACAAAGGTATTAGTATTGTTGGTACAGGAGACTTTACCCATCCTCTCTGGCTAAAAGAGCTAAAAGAAAAGCTGAAGCCTGCAGAAGAAGGCTTATATGAATATAAGGGTATGGGGTTTATACTCACTGTAGAAATCTCCACGGTTTTTAGAAGAGAAAACAGCATTAAGAAAGTGCACCACGTTTTGCATGCGCCATCTATTGATACTGCAGTGCAGATAAATGATGTGCTCTCAAAATATGGTGACCTAAGTGCAGATGGCAGGCCTATGCTAAGTGTTGATCCTGCTGAGCTTGTAGAAAAGATAATATCGATAGATAAAAATATACTAATATACCCTGCTCACAATTGGACCCCTTTTTATGGTTGCATGGGAAGCGAAAACATGTTCAATTCAATTAAGGAATGCTATCTTGAGCAAGAGAAAAATATTCATGCTCTCGAGACTGGTTTGTCATCAGACCCGAAGATGAACTGGCGATTATCAATACTTGACAAATATTCTCTTCTTTCAAGTAGCGATGCGCATTCAGCACAAAATATCGGTAGAGAGATGACTGTCTTTGAACTAGAAGAACCATCTTATAAAGCGATAAACGAAGCAATAACTAAAAAAGATAACAAAAGGCTCAGTCTTACTATAGAATATTATCCTGAAGAGGGTAAGTATCACTATGACGGCCATAGAAACTGTAATGTTTCAATGAGTCCTGAAGAAGCAAAGAAATATAATAATAAGTGCCCTGTTTGTGGCAAGTCTCTGGTAATAGGGGTTTTGCACAGAGTTATTGAATTAGCAGATAGGCCAGAAGGCTTTGTGCCAGAAAATGCATCTAGATTTGCATACGCTGTGCCACTCATAGAAGTGCTTTCATACATTACTAATAAAGGAAGAGGCACACAATATGTCAAATCTCTTTACTCTGAGCTATTAAAAAGGTTCGGGAGCGAGATAAACATTCTGCTCAACGATGACACAGAAGAAATAAAAGAAGTAGACAAAACCCTTGCAGAGGCTATAGAAAATATAAGAGCTTCAAAAGTTAATTTAATTCCTGGTTATGATGGTGTGTTTGGTATAGTCGACATGCTAAATAGAATTAAGAAGCCAGATAACAAAATTAAGCAGAAAAGGATATCAGATTTTGAAAATGGCAAGTAAAAGAATAAAAGAATAAAAGATAAATAAATCAATAAGCAATGGTGATCTTGTGAAAAATTATATTAGCTTGACTTTTGCTCTTGTTGCAGTGCTCCTACTCTCAACATCTTACGCGAGCTTTGTTGGTAGTGCTTATATCTATGCTCCAGCAGTTCTAACACAGTCAAACAATGGTGTACTCACTTTATTCTATCTAAATGTTACTACTGGAGATGGCATGGTAACGATAAGCGGCCCTTCATCTGTTGGTGAAAGCACATTAAGTTCTGCGCAGACTGGAGTAGCATATGCATGCAAATACCTTGGCTTAAATGTAAGTGATTACAACTTCTCTTATGTAATAGAGGATAAAAATGTGAGTGTATCTGGGCCAAGTGGCGGGCTTGCTTTTACACTTGACGCAATCTCTGCGCTTTCGCATAAGTCATTGCTGCACAACTTTACACTTACAGGGACAATAAACCCAGACGGCAGTGTTGGTGAGATAGGTGGCGTATACGATAAAGTGGCTGCAGCAAAAACGCACAATCTAAAGTTTGTGCTTGTTCCTTATGTTGAGAACGGGAGCTTCGAAGATCTATTATATTATGTCACTCAGCAAACTTTTGGAATACCGCTGGTTGAGGTTAAAAATGCATCTCAAGCTTTTGCATACGCAACAGGCTTAATGGCTCCACATCCTTTAACTTACAACACTTATACTAACTATTATGTTGATAAAATTCCTTATACAAATCTCTCTTGCTTATACTGTAACTTAAGCGGTTTTCAAAACCTTACAAGCTTTACATTTGGTTTTGTAAATAAGTCAATTGATGCTATACCAAATAATTACTCTGCTATAAAATCAGAATTAACCAATGCAATGCAGGAGTATGCTACAATATCAAAGAAAGACTATTTATATACAGCCGCTGACCTTGCTTTTCTGATCTATCCGCAAGCATTTATGCTTGCGAATGCAAACAATGCAAACGAAAGTGCAGCTACAAGCATTATTTCCAATGTTTCTACATATTGCTCATCTCTTGTTCCACCGCAAATGACTAATTCAAACTATGAATATGTAATAGGTGGTGAGCTGAGGCAAGAGCTTGGTAATATAACAGCAGGCAATGCAGCCACTATACTAAATAGTAGTGAAACATCTGATGGTGTTTTTGAGAGCTTATACACTGCAGGAGAAGCCTATGGTTGGTGCCTTGCAGCAAGTGATATGTATAGTATTGCTGAGAGCATTGGTGGTGTGCCTGTGCAGGGATCACCTCTTCTAAAGAGTTATGCTTCTAAGCTCATACAGAATGCAAGTAAGTTTGGAAGCAGCATTTATCTGCAAAGTGCAATAAACTTCTATAACGATGGAAATTATCCTGCAGCAATATACGCAGGTACTTACGCAAGTATATTTGATAGGCCTATGATAAACAACTACACACCTTCAGAATACATAAGCATAGAGAAAGCATTGATAAACAATTCAACTTATGGTATATGGCCAAATCAATTTGCAAAATCTGCTATATTCTATATAAGCGAATACAATGTAACAGGAAACGAGAGCTATATTGAGAACGCTTATTCGCTTGCACTTCTTGCTTCAAAGCTCAGCAGCATAAATAAGCTAATAAACAGTACCTTTATTTTACAGTCAAATCAAACATACTCTTATACTAATATCTCAAGTGAGATAGAGCAGATTTATTCAATACTTATTCTAATTCTAGTGGTGCTGTTTGCTATACTTATAATTCTAATAATGTTGCTTTTGCGAAATCCTTGCAATCTCCAAAGCGAGCAACTCAAAGAAAACGCAAGCAATAAACGTATATCACATGTTAAGGGCAGGAAGTAATGGGGAATGAGCTCATATCCCTATACTTAATATAGGTGCAAGCAAAAGTGCTAATAGGGCGATGCCCATTGCAGCAAGCGAAGCATTTCTTGCAAAAGAGTAGAATTTCTCGCTCCTTTCATAAATATATTTTATCCCCAAATATAGCAATATAATATCAGTTATTGCTATTGGTAAAATGTAGATAAGGTTTAACTTAAATGGCTCATAGTAGATAAAGAGATATATACTAATTAAAATCGCTATTAAGTAAAACACGAGGGCAAGCACGGCGGCTCCACTTATACCAATAACTCTTGGCAATGTTTTTACATTCCTTACCTTTACATCTCCTTTTAAGTCCCTTATAGTGCCATGTATCTCCCTGGCCAGGCCACTAAAGAAGATCAAGAGCGTTATCAGTATTATACTTTGCTTAAGCGATATCGAAACAACATAATTGCCAAAGATGAATGGTATGGCCATAGAAAATGCTATATATGCATTACCCCAAAAGAGTGTTTCTTTTATCTTGTAAGCATATAATAATGCAAGTGCTCCAAAAATAAGCGCTATTGCAAAGCAGTACAGATTTATGAATGCGCTTGCCATTATGCCAATCACAAGGGTTATAGCTGTTACATAAATCGCATCCAATGGTTTTAGGCTTCCATTTACAAGTGGCCTCTGCATCTTTTTGTTGAATTTGTCAACTTCTATATCAAAGTAGTCATTTATCGCAAATGAGGCCATGCTTATAAAAACAGGCGTTATTATGCTCATTAGAAGTATGAATAGGTTTGGCAGGCCCTTTACAATAAGCTCTGCAGCAAGAACAGCAATTACAAGCATTATGCTGTGTTCTATCCTTGTGAGCTTCAAAATTGCAATAGGCTTGCTATACTTTTTCATGAAACCTATACTAATCAAAAGCTTAAAGAATATATTTCTAACTATGTATTAATATTTCGTTTGATTTTTATGGAGCCATTAAATACTCTTCCAAAATATAATTTGTTTGGATTAGACGAGGTAGATTATGCAAATGCAAAGGTTGTAGCACTACCCGTACCGTATGATTCAACAACTTCTTATCAATCTGGCGCAAGATATGGGCCACACGCAATAATTACTGCAAGTAGAAACCTTGAACTATATAGCTATGAAGTTGGTGCTGATATTAGCAAGATAGGTATATATACAACAGATGAGCTTGCCCCAGATTTTAGCTCTCCTGAAAACATGATAAGTAGAATAGAAAAAGAGGTCGGGCTTATATTAAGCGATAAGAAGCTTCCTCTACTTCTTGGCGGAGAGCATACAATTACAATAGGTGCGCTTAGGGCCTTTAAAAACTTAGGCGCTGATATTAGCATAGTGCAGCTTGATGCACATACAGATTCTAGAGATAACTTATTCGGAAGCAAATATATGCATGCGACAGTAATGGCGAGGGCAAAGGAGCTGTTTGAGAACATAGTGCATGTAGGTATAAGAAGCATCGATGAGGATTATGCTAAGCATGCAAACATGGAGCGTATCTTCTTCGCTGATTCACTGCACGAAGATATAGATAATGCAATCAGTGCTATAAATGAACTCACAACAGAGAATATATACCTTACAATTGATCTTGATGTCCTTGATCCGAGCATTATGCCAAGTGTAGGTACACCAGAGCCTAATGGGCTAAGCTTTGATGAAACTATAAAAATTATAAAAGGGCTGGCAGGAGAGAAGAAACTAGCAGGACTAGATCTTGTAGAGCTAAGTCCTATACCTAACCTTGAAGCACCAAACTTCACGGCCGCTAAACTTGCTTATCTTGTCCTGGGTTACTTCTTTTCGAAAGATTTAAAAGACCCTATTTAAAAAATGTAAAGAAATATAAATCTTTTCTAAGAAGCTTTTTAAGCTTATCCTAAAAATTATTTTTCATAAAAATTTCAACGTTGATGAAAATGGAAGCAAATAGACATGATAACAAATATATATACGAATTAAGGCAGGTGTTTAGGGGGGACGGGGGTGTATACGAGCTATATGAGCTAAAACGCAATAATGAAGTGATAGAAAATCCTCCGATTATTGGAAAGCATGTTTACGGCGAACTCTATTTTAATGAGCCTAGCAAGCTAATAGACTTGGAGCTGATGAAAAATATAGTGATAGAGGCGGCAAAGGTAGGAAACATGCATATCGTAAATCTCTCTCCATTTAGATTTGAAGGAGCTCATGGTGAGGGCAGTGGTGTTTCTGTTACAGCCATAATCCTAGAAAGCCATATCGCTATACATACCTGGCCTGAAGAGAATTATGCAACTGTTGACATATATTCTTGTGGTGCCAGCTCGGACCCGCATAAGGCTTTTGATTACATTGTAGATAAACTTAGGCCCATTGCTTATACAAAGAATTATGCTGACAGGAGTAAAAGATATAAACTTTGAGATTAATTAAAACACATGTGTTTTTATGCTAAAATTTAACATTCTCATTTCTATATTTGCATTTTTAGCATTCTTAAACTTGGCGCACGCTGGCACAGTCATATTAACAGGCAGTTGCAATGCCACTCTTGTAAACAGCTCAATTGTATTTTCTCTCTCTAATTCTGGTAACGACTCTGCATACAATCTTATTATTTCTCCTCTAGTTGAAGGTGCAACCCTGCTTAACACGTCCTACCCAATAAATGTACTAGCTCCTGGCCAAACAAAAACAATATATGTTAAACTTACTAATTTTGGGCTTAATGGCTCTTATGTAGACGCTTTTTATGTAACGTATCAACAGGGCTTTTCATTCTTTAGTGCTGTTTTCCCTTGCCTTGTTTATATTAATAAGCCAACAGTCTCTCCAATATACGAAGTTGTTAGGACAACGCCGTTAAAGAATATGATAATTGTTAATGTTTCATTGTTTAATGCAGCAAGAACACCTTTAAACGGCACAATATCTCTTATTGTCCCACCTACCCTTTCATTCATATCAAATAAGAGCTATGGCTTCACCCTTCAGCCTTATACAAACGAGAGCTTCACATTCAAACTACAATCACCTAACAATGGTGCATCTTACTCTTCTGCTGCTGTTGCGAGTTTTAATATGAGTAATCTGCATTACTCAAGCATGGCAACATTCTCAATAACACCATATGTTGCAAATAGTGCGCTTTTATCCCCATTGGAAATAACTGCAGCAGTTATCGCAATAATATTATTGATGGCTCTATTCCTTTTAGCAAGGTCTATAAAGAACAAGAAAGGGCACGAGCGTGAGCACATACACGAAGAGCAGCATATGCAGGAGCAGGGGCATAAATCTTAATTATCTTTAAGGTTTTTGAAAATAGTCTTCAATATTGAATAGCCGTCTCTAAATGATCTTAACTTGCCAGTGCCAGCATTTCTCTTTTTCTCAAAGCTCGGCACCTCCATTATCTTTAATCCAAGCTTTGCAGCCTTTATGCTTATCTCTGTTTCTATCCCAAACTTATCTTCTTTGAGATTTAATTTCTTGAATGCATCTCTTCTGAAGCTTCTGTATCCATAACAAAGATCAGTATAGTTTGTGCCAAAAAACAAATTTACCAATATAACAAATGCCTTATTACCAATCTTTCTAAGTAGGGGCATATCCTCTGTGCCGCCACCAGCAATAAACCTTGAGCCCATACACACATCGTAGCCAATCTCTATGCCAGAGATTAGTAGCCTGAGCTCGTTAGGTTTGTTCGAAAGATCTGCATCCATAGAAATGAGTATGCTGCCTTTTGCATATTCCATACCTTTTCTAAGTGCAGATCCTTTGCCTACAGAATCAAATATTACCTTTGCTCCATGCTTCTTTGCAATCTCTACGGTCCCATCTGTAGAATAACCATCAACAACAATTATTTCATATTTGTAGCCATATCTATCAAGTTCACTCTTTACCTCATCTATAACCTTACCTATGTTCTCTTCTTCATTCAATGTTGGTATGATCACTGATATAAGGTTTTTAGACATTTCATTACCTAAATATATTTAGTGCATTATTTATTAAGCTTAAAGCTTATAAAATATCTTTTTATAATATAGGCGATAATTTGGGCTTGCTTTCTCTATTGAGTGACGGGCTGAAGTCAAATATTATTAGGCCAAAGGAGCCTTATAAGCTTACCTTTGCTGTAACCCTTAACTGCAATTCTAGATGTAAGCACTGCAATATCTGGCAGCTGAGGCCAAAGAACGAGCTTACTATAGATGAGGTACGTGCTTTTGTGCGCGCAAATCCTGGTTTTGTTATAGTTGAACTTACAGGCGGCGAGCCGTTCATGAGGAGTGATCTGGCAGAGATAGCAAAAGCTTTTGCAGAGTATTCTAAGAAACTTTATGCAATAACGATTCCAACAAATTCTCTAGTTAATAGTGAGATCATTGTAAATAGGATAAATGAGATGCTAAAGCTTAACAAAAAGATTGTTGTTACACTTTCACTTGATGGTTACAGAGAACTCGAAGACGAAATTAGAGGAATAAAAGGAAATTACGATAGGGTGATAGCACTATACAAGCGGTTTGCTGAGATAAAAAAGGCAAACAAAAACTTCGATTTTAAGTTCGGCTTTACAATGATCGGGCTAAACCAAGGCAAGTTCCTTGAGACTGTGAAGAGGGTAAAAGAAGACCTTCCAGATGTAAAGCTAATTGATTTTCATCTAAATCTTGGTGCTTTAAGTGAAGGCTACTATGGCAATAATCTATCGTTGCATGACAATATACTTGTTGATAGGGAAAAGGCAATAAAAGAGGTTGAAGAGATAATAAGGGCTTATAAGAAGGAGATGGGCTTTACATTAGACTTGGTTGTGCTTGGTGAATATATCTATTTAAAAGGCCTTCTTGAATACCTAAAGACGGGCAAAAATCCTTTCAAGAGGCTTATAGGAGAAGCTTCAATATACATGGATAGCTTTGGTAATGTATATCCTTCAATACTTGTAAGCAAGAAGCTGGGAAGCATAAGGGAAGATGGCTACGAATTAAAGAAGATAATAGAAAAGAACATAAGTATAATAGAAGAGGATGATAGAAAGCATTATACCTTCTGCGACGAAGAAGCAAGCATAATAGGCGATATACCAAAGGATATTAAACTTTTGATGAGCTAAACAAAGCAGATATTAGGGTTTTGCTATGTATATATTGGGCGTATGGGATGGCCATGATTCAGGAGCAGCGCTTCTTGAGGATAATAAGATAGTCTTTGCTGCAAACGAGGAGAGGTTTACAAAAAGAAAGCTTGAGGTAAAGTTTCCTTACAATTCGATAAACGCTGCGCTGAAATATGCAGGCTTGAAGCCAAGCGATATAGAGGTTATTGCGTTTCCTACAACTGAGCTTACAAAGACTTTGGAGAGAATATACCCCTATTCAAAAGAGTATCATTACTTGTACAGAAGAAGGAAGATACCTAAACCACCATTTGAACAGTTTAACAGGTGGCTGAGATATTTCTTTTTGCAATTTGGTATTTGGCCTCTTTGTGGCAGTGTTAGCAAGGCGATAATTTCGAGGCAATTAAAGCACATGGGCTTCGAAAAATTCAAACTGTATACTGTTGAGCATCACACTTCGCATGCCGCAACAGCAGCATTTTCAAGCGGCTTCAACAGAGCACTTGTTGTAACACTAGATGGGCTTGGTGATGGGCTTAGCGGCTCTGTGAGCACATTTGAGAATGGCAAGCTCGAGAGGCATCAGGCTATAAGCTCAAGGGATTCGATTGGCATTTTCTTTGAGCAGGTAACATATTTGCTTGGCATGCGCGAGCTTGAAGATGAGGGTAAAGTAATGGCAATGGCTGACTATTCATATCCTTTTGATTTCTCTGCTAATAAGATGAAAGATTTCTTCAGGGTAGAAGGAACAAAAATAATAGCAAAATACCACTTCTACAAGCAGCTAAAGATGCTTGACAAAATATTGTGGAATACGCCTAGAGAACAGTTCGCTTATATGGCCCAGCAGCTTCTTGAGAATATAATGGTAAAATTCTTCTCAAATCTGCTAGATGAATATGGCATTGGCGACGTTGCGATGGCTGGTGGCACATTTTCTAACGTAAAAGCAAATATGAAGGTAAGGCAGCTCGAAAAGCTAAAGAGATGGTTTGTCTTCCCACATATGGGTGATGGTGGCATGGCAATGGGTGCGGCAATGTATACCAATTACCTTCTTAATGGTGTTTCGAGCTATAAATTTGATAATGCTTATCTTGGCAATGAATATAGTGAAGATGAAATAATATCTGCATTGAAGAAAGAGAAGGATTTGAGCTACGAACATGATAAAGACAAGAGCAAGCATGCCGCAGAGCTTATAGATAAAAATAATTACATTTTCTGGTTCCAAGGAAGAATGGAGTATGGCCCAAGGGCTCTAGGAAATAGAAGCATACTTGCAAAGGCTAGCTCTGATGATGTTAAGGATAAGCTTAACCTATATGTTAAGCAGAGAGAATGGTTCCAGCCTTTTGCACCTTCTTTACTCTTAAGCGAAGCAGAAAGGTTATTTGAAGATGTAAAGGGCTATGATAAATTCATGACAATGGCTTATCTTGTAAAGCCAGAAGTAAGAGAAGCTATGAAATCTGTTGTACATGTAGATTATACAGCAAGGCCAAATATGGTTGGTGATGAGAACCCAGCATATAAAGCTCTCATTCAACATATCAAAAAGCTTGAAGGCTATGGTGTAATATTAAATACAAGCTTTAATATACATGGCATGCCGATAGTGATGAGCCCTGAAGATGCCATAGAAACAATGAAGAAGACAAGCACAAAATATATGTTCATTGGCGACTATTTTGTAGAGAATAAGAAGGGGAAATAGTTGGGCTATGATTTAATCCTTGGTTATTCATTTACCTTTGTTATATCGGTAGCTCTTATTTTGTTAATCTCATCTATAATAATAGGTAGAAAAGAGATAATTAGCGAATTAAAAGGAATAAGCAAACGTTCACTTTTGGCACTATTGCTAATAATAGTTTTTTTCCTTTTTATAGCGCTTAAATATGTTACAGCATTTGAGGAGCTTTATTTCGATGAAAATATTTATCAAGGGGTTGCACTTAACATATTCAAGCATGGTCTTATGCTTTGGTGCCAGATGGGCACTGGCTACTTAAACTCCTGCTATTCTAGCGTTCTTTATCATGATCCTGTTGGTTGGTCATATTTTCTCGCTATAGCCTTTGCACTTTTTGGAATAGGCACAAGCACCGCATACGGCGCAGAGCTTTTTGCTGCTCTACTCGGCGTTTTCGCCTTTTTCTTCTTTGCGTATATTCTAACAAGGAGTGAAGATATAGCAGTTACCTCAACTCTGATCTTTGCAATAATGCCTGAGCTTCTTATATGGTCTAGAACACAGGCAGATCCTGACCTACCTTTTATGACTTTTTCTATAATTACATTTTTCTTCTTCACCTTGTTTATGCGCAGAAAAAAGATAAGCACACTTATAATGTTTCTTTCTTCGCTTTTAATAACTCTTTATATGAGAACCGAAGCTATACTTCTTCTAGGCGTATTTTTCCTGCTTTTATTTGCATTTGATTATGAAGGTATAGAATCTATTAAGAAGAGGGCTAAAGATTTATACAATATATTAAATACCAATCCAAAAATCACTTTTATTGCGTTGACTTTCTTTATATTGATGGTTCCACAGCTTATCTATATAGGCATAGAGGCTTCAACACAAGAGTATGGGCAGCCATCAAATCAATCTGCTATTTCGCTTTCTTACTTTCCAAATAATTTTATCACTAATTTAAGTTATCTTTTGGGAACTTACAACTCTATAGGTTATTTCCCAGCAGTCTTTCCGCTCTTCTCTTTTGTTTTTGCAATCATCGGAGCGATTCTTATATTTTTCCAAAAATGGAGCAAGAGAATGAAATTTGAGGTCTTCTTTACTTTATTCCTTTGGTTTATAGCTTATTTCATATTCTACGCTTTATTCTATGCAGGCTCTGCACTCTTCGGTGTTGATGTAAGGTTTATGCTTCAGATCACGCCAGAGATCTCGCTTCTTGCAGGAATTGGCATTATACTTATTTCGCTTTATATATCTAACATAGCAGGATGGGTTTCTCTTAAGCTAAAGCACAGAAAGCAGGCCAATGAAAACGAATCTTACTCACCAACAATAAACCCAAATCATAATATAGAAAGCGCAGAGAAGAAAAACTCAAAGAATACCATTATATTTTATTCTTCTGTAATAATCCTTTTTGCAATCTTTTTTGCATACCCATTTAAGAATCTGTTTAGCCTTATTACATTAAATGTAAACGATATGCCTCAGCAAAGTGTGATCGCCCCTGCAATCGAATTTTTCTATAACAATTATCAGAAAGTACCTGCAAATTGCCTCGTCTTTTCTTTTACTCCTGATATATGGTATGAAGTTGGCAGGGCGTCTATGCAGATCGGCTATCTTGGCGCAGAAAATAGTACAATTGAAAACATTGAGAGGAACTTTAGTTGCTATGTATTAGATTATGGCTACTGGTGTCTGGTACCGCCTTATAACAATACCCTTTGCTTATATGATAAAAATTTATATAACACTAAAGCTCTCGCTATTGGCTCAGTGCCATACACTGATAAGCATCCAGCATTCTATCTTCTCGAGAATTATTCGCCTTAATATACTATCAAAAATATAAATTCGAATACAAAATTTGCAAAAGTCAAAGAGTAAGGTATTTAAATCTATATAAATAAAATATACTCTGGTGCTCTTATGGTAGCTTGAGTTCTTAGAGGCAATGTACTGAGAGCGCTCCTTATGCTATGATCGTACATTTCTAGACTCACTATCCATAAGCTTGTGATATCATGCTTTGCATGATTGATTCGAGGAGAAGCGAGCTTGTATATAAGCCACCTAGTGGATGGCTTGGCTCTAGTTGCGACGAAGGTCGTGGCAAGCTGCGATAAGCCTAGGGTAGGCGCAAGTCAGCCTTTGAACCTAGGATTACCGAATTGTGCACTATGGATAGTGGTGCACGCATACCCGGGGAATTGAAATATCTTAGTACCCGGAGGAGAAGAAAGCAAACGCGATGCCGTTAGTAATGCGAATGAAAGCGGCAGAGGGCGAACCGAATCCGCTGCGCAAGCAG
>Ga0208151_100275_pt1 | contig 25004 bp, 22 predicted proteins | sample ECH_Bhost_MetaG_FD_187130 | JGI IMG/M metagenome (GOLD analysis project Ga0208151, IMG submission 187130) | Hot spring microbial mat communities from Yellowstone National Park, Wyoming, USA - ECH_B host_MetaG (SPAdes) (version 2) | ecosystem: Environmental > Aquatic > Thermal springs > Hot... | reverse complement strand
CAGAGAGCCCCCTTTGAGGAGGGGACTTTCATCCAAATTACGTCTAGCCCCTTGAAGGAAAGAGATACTGATTGCTCCTCCCACAGTCCCATTAAGCCCTCAATCGAGCTGGGGAGGAGCGTCATTAGTGTCATTAAGAGAAATTTTGATAAAGAAGTATTTAAATAAAAGGGAGCTATCCACCCCCGCCTCACGAGGCTTTCCGCCCCCTTTGAACCCCCGTTCTTTATAAAAATTAACTAAGGAGATTTTTAATTTTATCTACCACGTCACTCTTATACCTTAACTTCTTTTCCTTACAATTAATTTCCACGAAGGCCACAGGTAAACCTGCATGGGCTATGAACGTCCTCCTATCGGGGTCTTTCGAGAAATTTCTACCCTTCCTACACATCAATTCGGTCAATGAAATCCAGTCACCCTGACATTCTAGAAGATCCTTCACCCCTTTAATCTCGTTTTGTACGATCTCATTCATTACGGTATCTTCGTAAATTTTAGCCCTCTTCTCGAGCTCATCTATCCCTACCTCCACTTCGTTATTTATGGAGACGATTCTTTCTATCATTTCAGCAACAACCAACGTTTCGAAACCTTGGGTGAAGGAGAAAGCCGGGATTACATTGAACGAGATGTTTTCCCTGCTAGTCCTCACGTTTCGTATAAAGTAGTCCACCACAAAGTTTACGCAGTCCTGAAAGTTATCAGCGAAGCGAAAGGAAGACAACAGGGCACCGGTATTGATGGAGTTTACGAAGTATTTACCGTTGGAGACACACTCCATCTTGTCCTTTAAGTCCTTGTTCAGCTCCATCCCTAGATTCTTCTTGTTGACGTTTAGATTCTCCTCTCCGACGTAAGGCCTCAAGGGTTTTTCGCTACTCGCTGGATAAAGGAAAGAGGGTTTAATTTCTCTCTTCAGGACTGTGTTGATGTTTAAATCGGGTTTAAGGTTAGGGTTTGAGGGATTGTTGAAACCTGACGGATACGGATCCGAGTTAACCACCGTCATTTTTACTTTCTTAGACAAAGAATAGACGCTAAGAATTAGGTTCACCGCACTCAACGTTAGGTAACCCATGTAGTTTATTCCGTGAGTCAAATCCAAAATGACCGCAACGTCATCGTTGATACTCTCAAAAATCCTCGCAAGTTTATAAAGAGTGTATGCATAAAAATCGTATATCTCTCCTTTGAAATTTAAAAGGTCTCCGTTTTTCTTTCTAGAGTAGAATACTCCTGGGGAGATTATTTTCTCGTCATAAGAGCTGGCGGTACTTATATTCGACGATATTTTTCGTAGAGAATCCCGTTGCAGTTCCTCGAAGCTCTCTCCTTTTTCGGCTAAAGTGTATTGTCCGATCAAGATCTTCTTGTCTGGCTTCTCCACATCGATCAGAATCGAGGAAGAGAAGTTGTCTGACTTAGTTCCCCGATCATAGTGATAAGTAGCTTCTTTGTAACTTGAGGGGTCACCTACTATTGATATTAGAATTTTCTTTCCCGTCGTTTTCACAGTATGTAAGTAGAGGGAGAATACACATATAAATTATGCATTTTTATACTGCCGTGGCCTTTAAAAGGCAAGGTTATAATCTTTTCAGAGGAAACGTGACAATTGAGAGAATGACTTGAGACGAACCCGTCGGCCCTGATCCCTAAGTACCTTTAGAACAGTCACATCTATGCTATCACAAATCGAAAGCCTTTTATCTGGATAGGCTATCCAACTCTATGCTCCCCAAGAGGATCGTCGTGGCGTTCTATGCCTTGATGCTAGTCCTGATTTTTCTACTCTTCACGTGGTTGGCTCAGCTCTCGGACAAACTGGGAGGGGCCATAACGGGCCTGGGCTCCCTGGCCTTCTTCTTCGGCCTTAGACACGCAGTGGACGCAGACCACCTGGCTGCCATAGACAACTCGGTGAGGAAGCTTACCCAGGAGAGTAGGGAGTCCCTGTTCGCAGGCACCTTCTTTTCCCTGGGTCACTCGACCGTGGTGATCCTCCTCTCCACGGCTTTAATATTCGCCTCCAGGGAGGTTGTGAGGAGTGTACCACAACTCCAGAGTCTCGGAGCACTCCTGGGTACATTGATCAGTGGAGGGGTCCTGTACCTCCTGGGGGCCCTCAACCTAATCGTGGCCCTGGAGATCTACAGCGTCTTCAGGAGGGTCGTAAAGGGGGAGGAGACCGATGTGGACCAGGTGCTACTGAGGAGGGGCCTCATGGGCAGGTTTTTCCGGAACCTCTTCAAGCTCGTAGGAAACCAGTACTACCTCTATCCCATAGGTTTCCTCTTCGGCTTAGGTTTCGACACCGCCACTGAGACTGCCCTCCTCACAATCTCCGCCTCAACCGCTTCCCTTTACACAGCAGTACCTCCCTACGAGCTCCTTGTGTTACCTCTCCTCTTCACTGTGGGCATGATGGTCGTGGACTCCAGCGACGGGTTCTTCATGAATTCAGCCTACAGGTGGGCCTTCTCCGGGGACACAGTGAGGAAGGTCTGGTATAACCTCAGTATGACCGTGATCTCGGTGATCGTGGCGTTCCTGGTGGGCTCCCTGGAGCTCCTGGGCCTAGTGCAGGCCCAACTCAACCTAAGGGGGTGGCCCTGGTATCTCGTGGGGGAGGTAAACAATGAGACCTATTGGAGTCTGGTCGGTGTAACCATAGTGGGGGTGTTTGCCGTGTCATGGGTAATATCCTACCTGGCATACGCCTACAAAGTTGATGAATGGAGATCCTGAGTCAAGGTTAAACATGAAACACAGTAGAGGGCTCAAAGGAATTTTAGTCCCTGTCTCTGCTTGTCTCACATGTCTCAGTTCACCCAAGGACTCGTACTCCTCACCTCTGGAGTTCTGGGATACCTGCTTGCCTCCACCTGGGCTGGTACCGTGAACGTCCTCAAGTTCGTCAACCCCCTGAACAGTTGGTTCGTCATCCCAATGTTGTTCTTCATGGGAGTCATAGACAGAGGCCTCCTACCTGAGGACCTGAACCTCTTCCTCCTCCTCGTGGTCTACCTGCTCCTGATAGTCCCCGTGATACTCCTTATGAGTAAGGGGATGAGCAGGCCGACCTTGGGCTCTGTGATCTTGGCTGGAGCATTCATGAACAGCGTGAACCTACCCTTCTCCCTCCTCTTGATACTACAGGGAAGTTACGGCTACGCCGCGACCTTCGCCTCAGGGGTGAGCTTCTTCAGGCCCATAGTTGCCCTGACAGCTTACCATCTGCTCATGGGGAGGAATGGGAAAACCTCTCCCCAAACATACGTTCAAGGTAGTCTCTCCATAGCGGGCCTGTTGACGGGAGGGATCCTCACCCCTTCCTTGACTTATCTCCATTGGTGACTTCCTTGAGTACCGTGGTAGGGCTCTCCGCGATAATATTCTCCTTCGGTGTCTCGTTAAGGGTCCTAGGTGTATCTGTGAACTCGGCGGAGAGGAAGGGGTTAACACTGGTTGCCTTAACCAGGTGTGTGCTCTCACCGCTCCTGATACTTGCCCTGGGTTTCCTGTTCCTTAGGGGGAACACTGATGCCCTGAGACAGGTGGTGTTGGAGTCCGCCATGCCCCCAGCTGTCACCGACTCTGTGTTCGTCAGGATCTATGGCTTCGACCTGAAGTTCACCCTCGCGGTCACCCTACTCCTGACACCCGTGAACACAGTTGAGGGGGTGTTCCTCTACTACCTGGTGAGGTAGTGTGTAGACTAACTCCTTGGTTATGCAAATTTTCGTTGCCTTAAAGTATTACCTGTGAACGAGGGCAAATTCACTGAGGATTGAAGCAAGTACGACGAGGACACTATCACGGGACGTGAGTTAACGTTCTTGTTCGAACTCTTCGAAGGCTAGGGAGACCTATGGCGAAAGAGAGGGCGATTCACGGATCAATTACAAATTCGTTTTATTTAGCAGAATTTAGAGTAATTAAACATGAATTCAGGCTCACGACATCAGGACATCTATCGAACCACGTTAATCTAACAAATATTATAATTCACGGTGGAGCCCTGAAGCGTCCCTGGGAGTTAGTAATGCGTTAAACAACACCCTAAACCAACTTCCTTACGGCGTAAGCTATAGCCTCGTTCGTGGTAGGATGTTGCTCAGCAACGTTGGACATCTGTCTCGCCGTGAGTCCATTAACTACGGCCTGAGTCAACTCGTTTATTAGGAACCCAGAGTGGACTCCCGCCACCCAGGCTCCTAGAAATCTAAGGGAACTCTTCTCGAAGAACAATCTAACCTCTCCTCTCCTTTCATCGTACATCTGGGCCATTGAATCGTCTTCAAGCTGAAAGGATGTCTCAATGAAGGGAATATTCATTGCCCTCAGCTGACTCCTGGTGAGTCCCACATAGGACGCTGGGGGTATGGTGAATACTGTGACAGGTATTCCCCTAACATCGACCCTATCCGAGTCTATGTTGCCCGACATGATGTTGTTTGCCGCAGCTACCGACATCCTGACTGCTGAGTGGAAGTATGGGGCCAGTCCATTAACATCCCCCGTGGCGAAGATGTTTGAAGAACTCGTCCTCATGGAGTCAGTCACCTTTATGAAACCCTTCTGAGTAGTCTCTACCACCTTCTCGAGTCCCTCTGGTACTACGGGAGTTCTGCCGGTAGCCGCAACCACAACGTCTCCCATCAACTTATCCTTCTTTCCGGATGAGGAAAATAACACCTCGTATTTCTCACCCACCTTGGAGACTTCCAGAATAGGTGAATTGTATCTGACGTCTATGTTGGAGTCCAGCAACTTGAGGAGGAGGTCTCTCAGGTCGGGATCCACACCCCTCAGGGCCCTATCTGATCTCACTAAAACATGGACCTTCGACCCTAGGGCGTTGAAGAAAGTCGCCGTCTCAAGAGCCACGTATCCTCCCCCTATTATCACCATCTCTTGCGGCAGTTTCCTAAATGATGTCCTGTAGGAGTATAGGTCGTCGCTGGTGAGACAGAGTTCGGCTCCAGGGAAGTGAGGTCTGGAGGGAGTACTACCAGTCGCCACTATGGCGTATCTGAACTCCACTTCTTCCCCTTGGACAATGGCCCTGTGGTCATCAACGAACCTCGCCTCCCCCTTAACGAATGATACCCCCTTGTGCGCTGCTAGCTCCTTCCTGTGCTGGATGAACCTCGTCAGTTGGACTGAGTCCTTCCTTTCCTGGATCCCGTTGAAGTCTGGAGCGTCCCGTGAGCCCAAAAGCTTCCTATTTCTCCAATGGAGCTGTACAAGCTCCCTGATTGTCTTGGAGGGAATACAGCCGGAGTAGAGGCAGTTTCCACCCAATTCACCCTTCGGGTCAACCATGAGGACCTCCATTCCTGCCTGTGACAGCCTGAAGGCCCCTGGATAACCTCCACCACCGGCTCCTACTATATACTTCAGTTTTCACATAGTCCTAGAGCGGAGCCTGTTTAAAAAATTGTCGAGTTTATCTTATCGGGGGTTCAAGGGGGCGGAAGACCCCGTCCGTGAGGGCGGGGATGGATAGCCCCCTTTGTAACTCTTATATACATCTTTTCCAAACACTCTATTAATGGCACTAACTGACGGAGTAAGCGTCACCGAGACGCCTTGGTTAAAGCGAGGGTCGGTGAGGTACGCCTCTGCTCCATCCAGCAGTTCCATAGGGGAACACCATGGGTCCATATCAGTGCTCGGGGTGGGAACCACCCTTAGTGCCTGTGGAGCTTTACCCTCTACCCGTGGCCAAACGCTACGGGCAAGGTGGGGCTATGAAGCAGGAAGCCACGTCCGTAAGGGCGTGGTAGTTCACATCCACGAATCATAGTCTGAATCTTGTTATAGAGATTAAAAAGACTTTGCCGTTGGACTGTGCTGGGTTATTTGGAGATCAGTCCCTCTGTCTTATAGAGAGGATTGAAGTGTGGACACTAGCCAAGGAATGATAATGAACCTCCATCCTGTTCCAGGGCTAGACCGCTGGATCTCCAATATGAGCGTCGCATAAGGAGTTAATGGAACTCAGGGAGGATAGATAATCCCTTCGCTTGGGAGCCGGAGTAAGGACTGTGTGATAAAAGGCCCTGGCGCATTGGGTGTATGTGACCTAAATGATCCAAGAGAATTCTATCATGAAATTGGGAAAAAATTTAAAATCTCTTCTCCGAGGAGAGCGCAGAAGGTGGTATAATTGAAGAAAATGGCTAAGGCAATAGCCCTATCCCTCCCCTTATTCCTAATCTCAATGAATCTGATGAGTCTGGGGGCTGCTTCGCCCAGCACCAATCCCACGTCGATGCAGACCTTCCAAGTGGGACCTAACGGAGGGGTCTTCTCGGCCTACGGCGTAACTGTCTACATACCCGCCGGCCTTGAGGTAGAGGTCCAGAGCAGCGGAGGCACCTTGATCGTGCCCGTCACCACTTTCAGCATCCTCCAATGGGCTACAGGACAGACCGGTCCTGGACCGAAGAACTTCCCCCCTGGCACAGTAGGGGTCAAAGCCTTCGGCTTCATGGTGAATGGGCAGTATTACTTCAACCCAGGATCCAATAGTCCAGTGTTCTTCTTCCTAGACGGTAAAGTCTACCAATTGATGATATCCATTGAGACTAACGGAAATAACTTCTGGATATGGAACCCAATAACTGGAGCCTTCATCAATGTCACTGCGAAGACTGATTACACTGTGAGCAACGGTATAGCCACAGCTTCCGTGGTTTCACCCATTTTCGCTTGGGTCATAACTACACCTGTATCGCAACAGGCCAGTCAGAGCTAAAGGCGCTTCAAAGGTAGGTGTTTTTTTAATTATTAATTTGAGTTCTCAGCTACTTCACTTAAACATGTGACCCTTCGCATTTCACTCTTCACTCCTCTTGGACCACATTGGAGGCTATAACAGTTGCTCCTTCCCTCTCCACCTCTTCTTTCACCTTACCCTCTACGAAGTTCGCAACTACGTAGAACTTCACAGGTTTCCTGTAGAGGGCGGAGAAAAGTTTCACCCTGTTCCTCATCTGCTCCACTACACCCTCATCAGCGTAGTTCTTGACCTCGAACACGTAGACGTAGTCATCAGTCTCGTAGAAGTCTACTTCGAACTCCTTGTCCTTGTCCACTACACCCATGGTGTCCCTTATCTTCCCGTGGACTACCCTATCCACATCGATCCCGTGTATCCTCATGGCCTCCTTGTATACATTCAAGATCGCCCTCTCCAAACCCTTCCCAGCCCTCATGGTGAAACTCCCGATCTCCGTAGCCAGCTTGAGCAAGAGCTGATCGTGCCTCTCCAGGGTCTGCTGCATGCTCTCTATGGCCTTGGAGTGCCTCTCCAGGGTCTGCTGCATGCTCTCTATGGCCTTGGAGTGCCTCTCCAGGGTCTGCTGCATGCTCTCTATGGCCTTGGAGTGCCTCTCCAGGGTCTGCTGCATGCTCTCTATGGCCTTGGAGTGCCTCTCCAGGGTCTGCTGCATGCTCTCTATGGCCTTGGAGTGCCTCTCCAGGGTCTGCTGCACACCCGTCATCTGCTCCTGGAGGTTCCTTATGGACTCCGTGTTGCTCTCGATGGCCTTCGTCATTTCCGCTATCTCCCTATCGGTTTCGCCCAGTTTCTCCCAGATCAGCACTATGTGATCGGTGTTGTTTCTGACCGACTCAGTCAGTTTCCCGATCAGTTTCTCCAGTTCCTCAAGTTTCCCCAGCACCACATCGTTCTTCAGCCGATCGTAGAGTAAGTCTGCTACCTTCCTGACGAACTCCTCGTCTTTGGCTAACCTCCTCACCGCTTCCTCTGTCATCGAGAGATCGATGGGGGACAGTGGTATAAATAAATTGCAGAAAGAAGGTTAAGTGAGTCGAGAAGACCTCGTAGTTCATGGAACAGGCGTCCGTGGAGTATTTGGAAGGGACTAAAAATGAGGGAAAGTTACGCCATGGGTAAACACTCTCATGGTGGGAAATCGTCCCATTCAAAAGCATAAGTCACGCGTAGTCACCAAATATAGGAGGCCTTCAAGCTTGCCTAAGGGACACGGAGGCAGAAGTGAGATGCCGTGGAGAGTTCGCTTTCCCCTTAGCCGACCTGTAGTTAGGGCTCGAGAACTGCATAAGTATAGGCCTGTCGAAGCAGATCCGAGTTGTCCATTCAACGCATCCTCAACGCTCGTGTGGCTCGGACTTTTCCTCTACTAGGACCCTATGCACAGGCCTACCCTCCAGTATCTCCCTTCCATACTGAGTGGTCTCCCTGTAAGCCTGACTTGACACGAACTCCCTGAAGGAGTCCAGGTCTGTCCACTCAGAGTAAACCAAGTACTCCCTGGGGTCGTTCACGTTCCTGTAAAGTCTGGCCTCGATCACTCCAGGTCTACTCCTCAGGAACTCCACGACCCTTCCGAAGGCCTCCTCGAAATCCCTCTCTCTTCCAGGCTTCACCCTATAGTGGATCCCCACGTTTATCATGAAGGTCCACCCCCATAAACCACGTAGTGGTAAAGGGACAAACCCTCTCCGAGCATGAGGAATATTAATCCCAGGTCTATCCCGAAGTAAGTCGAGGCCGGCCCAATGGGGGGTATCGTCCACATCTGAAACGCGAGCACCACTGAGAGCGAGAAGAGCACCGCCATTAGGCCTTCAGCTAAGTTCAACTTCCAAGCCGCCCTACCCACCACCTTCTCATCACCTCCCGCCGGAGCAGGCGCTGATCCAGATCTCCTGAAAGCCAGAGACAGGAAAGCCAGGAGTCCCACAGTGAGTACTGCGCCTAGTATTGTGGGACTACTCAGGAAATCCCCCACTGTTCCCGCCAACGTGACGGCGGCGGCTGAGACAGCGAGCGCCCACAGGGGGACCACGGACCTCATCGAGATCCCCTTCCTCTCATCGCTCCTGACTCTGCTGGAGGACGGTTTGACTCCCTCGGGTTTCATCGTCCACACCCCTAAGGCGGAGACTACTGCCGGTGGCAGGAGTACCATCACTTGGACAGGGAAGGGCTCGGGTACCCCAGGGGCCATGAATCCCCACACGCTCAGCTGGACTAGGTAAACTACGAACATGACGCCGATCCAGGTGAAGACTTTCCTGCCCCTGCTCAGCGGATTCAGGTCTGTGGACCTATCCAGGAAGGGGAGTAGGACTAGATAGGCCAAGACGATCATGGCTATCGCATCGTCCTGCAGTAAGGTCAGGGAACTCCCGTTGGGAAGCAGGAAGTCCACTAGCTTGTAGAAGAAGAGGAAGAACCAGGGGGGATAGGGAGGGACCGTGGAAGCGGCTGGGCTGGTAGGCGATGGGGCAGGGTGCGGGTTCAGCACTAGGGGAAGGCCGTTTATGTTCGCCAGTAGGTCTGGGATCACCAGGATGATGCCCCATGTCATGAGGACTAGGGACATCATATAGACGAAGTTCCTCGGCCACCAGGGGTTGAACTTGGACCACTCCTCCTTGGTGTAGATCGCCGGAACCTTCGGTCTCACCTTCAGAGAGGGCATGATCCCGTAGTGTTCCGCCAGGAAGAAGTGGATCGCGAAGAAGAACCCTATTAACGCCACTAATATTATGTGCCACGCCAGCAGCCTGGTGAAGAGGTCCTGAGTCGTCCCGTTTCCGAAGAACAGGGAAACGAGGACGTTCCCCCCAGGCAGGGCCCCCACCAGTCCCTTCCCCACCCCCAACGCATCTACCCCCAGGACGTCACCTATGAGGGAGTACCCTACGAACGATGCCCCCAGGGTCAGGGCTAGTAAGATCACTCCAAGGATCCAGAGGATCTCCCGAGGTCTCTTGTATGCCCCCACGAAGTAGTTCCTGAACATGTGGACGTAGACTAGGAATATCATTATGTATGCTCCATAGAGGTGACTGAATAGTAGGACCGATCCGTAGGGGACCTTGTCCATGATGTATAGCGTCTGATCATAGGGTGACTCCGGGTAGTAATAGAGCAGTAACATCAACCCGCTCACTACCTCGTAGGCGAAAGCGGCCGCTACAAGCGACCCGAGCCAATACCCAACGTGGTACATGTAGTCCGGCGTGCGGAAGAAGGGGAGGTCCTCCATCCCCAATCTCTCCCTGAACCAACCGGAGATCCTGTCGATGAGGGACAAGGTATCACCTCAGCTGGGGAAGGGGTTCACGCTCTGGACTACCTCTGTGGAATCCCCAGTCACAGGGTTACCGCCGGAGAGGTCGTTTGTGTGTCCGTAGACGGGTACCCCCACCTCCCCCACAGCATAAAGGTAGTCAGTGGACTGATCCCACTCTAAGACCACAGCCGGAAGGGGTCTCTCCGTCGGCCCAGTGAGGACCGCTGCACCGTGATACGGATCGTAGGTGGAACCGTGACAATCGCAGTGGATAACTCCAGGTACGCCGGCCCTCTTGGCCGCCAGTATTGCAGTAGCGGTTATATCGGCTGGGGCCGGCATACCCACCTTCATGTACTCCGGAGGGTAGAAGTGAATTTCCGGGGGCTGACAGCCTAAGTGCTGGCATATGGCGCTGTAGGCCACTATGGACTTATACGGTCCAACCCCGCCTGGGAAGTCGTAAGTCGACCCAGTGGCTAGAACCAACACCTTACCTGCAGGCACGGGGAAGGGCTTTCCGTCCTGATCCCCCAAGTTCACTAGGAAGTTTGGCTCATTCTGAAGTGGGTACTCGAATACCGTGATAATTGGCTCGTTCACTGGGATGGAAGAGGCCTTGATCGGCGTTCCAGAGGAGCTCACCAGGATCAGCTTCGGGAAACCTGACGAACCTACACTGGGTGAGGGGAGATACCTTAGACCTGGGATGGCACCAACCACGGCCGCGGCCGATATCCCGAATACCAATGCTTTCAGGAATTTCCTCCTACTCTCGTCCACTGGGGAAACGTTCTTCTCGACGTAGTGGAAAAGATACCCCTCTCCTTTCCTGACGAACTCGCGCTCATCGAACCTCCTCTTGGGATCCTGCATGGCCTTAGCGAGGCCCCTCACGAAGAGAAGGTCAGGGAAGCTCAGGATCCTCTTCCTGATCACGTTACCCAAGGATCTCACCCAACTCCTTGCGAAGATAGAGGAAATAAGTCTTAAACCTAGGATTCGCAGGGGAAGTGAGGGTGTGGAGTCCAATGGATCTAGAGCCCCTAACTGCGAGCACATACCCCAGGGCGGGCGCGATCTCGAAGAGGACTAGGTGGAAACCAGTGAGTCCTGTGAACACAGTCGTGACGAAGACCGTGTAACCCGCAGCGGCGCCCAGGTCCCCCTTAACAGCAGCGCTCACCACCCCGTATGCAGCTGCGCCGAACCCTAGTATGAGAGGGCCGAGGAGGGACCCGCTAGGCATGGTCACCCCCACTGCGGTGGGGACTACCATGTCTATTATCACCTCCAGGAACCTGTTACTGGTCACAGAGAGATAGAGTGGGAGGAACAGTGAGAACCCCGCTACTCCGCCAAGCGTCGCCGCCAAGTTGCGCCAGTTCGGGGAGGCCCTCCATGTAGTGGAGTAGGCTGCGAAGGAGATCGCGGAGGAGAGGAAGAGGTATACGAAGTTGAGCTGAGGAGCGGGTAGGTGGAGGTAGAGGGCTGAACTCCAGTAGTAAACCGATCCCATGAGGACGAAAGTCGGCAATAAGAGGATCGAGACCCAGGACTTCACCTTGAGGTGGGCCTCTACGGATGAGACCATCGCGAACAAGGGGATCACAACGGTGAAGGCATACCACCAAGGGGTCGCATAGTACAACGGGTAGATGGCAGAGAACGCAGTACCGCCAAGCAGGACTGCAGCGAGGGGGATTGTAGCCCTGATCTCCTTGGCCAATAGGACTGTTAAGGCTACGGCAGAGCAGAACTCCAGGAAGAGCCCGAATGTCCCAAGGAGGCCCAAATACGTCACTCCGGTTGGGATGTGGAGGGGTAAGGGCAGGAGGGGGAGGAGAGACTGTCTGAAGAAGAACTGTAAGAGTCCTCCTACCAGGAAAGTGAGGATGAAGGCCCTTTCCCCCTTCGAGTCGCTGGAACCCCACGTCACTTCCTGAACACCACGTAGAGCAGTGCCAGCACCACGAGGGCCACCACCAAACCGATTATTGTAACCGTGAACGAGACAGAGGAGAGGGGAGAGTAGGTGGTCGAGGTGCTCACCGAGGAAGTGGAGGAGGTAGTAGTGGTGTAGCTCTGGTTGGATATGTAAAGGGTAAGGAAAGACGAGGTTATGGACTTGTCGAAAAGGGTCTCCCCGCCTCTCCCCTGCCACACCGCGAAAGCCACGTCGTACTCGTGACCAGGCTGGAGCTCCGGCATCCACTTCCCCCATCCCGAGGGGACACTCATAGGCCTCACGATCTCCAGGGTCCAGTACCCGCTACTCCAGCTGGCCCCTGTCCACACGTAGTAAAGGGAACCGTTGAGCCCAGAGGACGTTACGGGGGAGTACCATATACCCGCCGTGTCCACCTCGTAGATGTTCGTCTGGTTGGTGAAGAGTGGGACCGCGAAGCCGTGGTTGCCCTGATCCACGTACGGTAGGCCTGTGGCGGAAGTGTTCTGCCAGAGATCGGCAGCGAAGGCGGGATCACCGGAGGAGTTCCACGTAGCTCCCGAAACCCACATCCATATACTGGCGGGCCCGGCGGAGAGGGAACCACCCGCGTCCTTTATCCTCACTCCGTCGTAGAGCTGCCCGGGGAACTTCCCACCGATGTTCATGCAGTCCATGGGACTCGACTCAGCCCCCATGTACCACATAACCGCGAATCTGTCGGGGTAGTACCAAGTGGAGTTAACGTAGTAGCCGTAGAACATACCGTCTTGGTCGAAGAGGTACTCCATGGGCCTAGGCGAGTGGTAGAAGAGGATCGTACCGTTCTGAAGGACGTAGATCTGGGTATCATTGGGAGCCAAGAGGGTTATCCCGGAGTAGTTGAAGAGGATCCTCCCTACCATTGACTTACCATTGACTACCGATACGTAGCCTGTGTAGTTCGACTCAACCCTGTAGGACGTCCCAGGGGTAAGCTCTATGACCCTGAAGAGACCGGGCCCGGAGGCCGGAGGGTAGAGTGCGGCTGCGGCGGCGGACCAGGCCCCGCTCGCTGGTTCGGGGGACTGCCACCTAGCCAGCAGGATGAAGTCAGTACCGTTCCACGCGGCCTTCACGGCCACGTATGGGGTTATACCGGAAGTCGGTACCCCCTGTAGGTTCGCGCTCAGGGACACGTTAACCCAAGGTATCTGGCCCCAGAAGCTCTCACTCCCGGGGGAACCCAAGTTGGTCCTCCCACTGACCCTATACGCTATTAATTGCGGTGAGGTCTGAGCCACGGGTAACTGGAAAAGAACTGAGACGGCTGATATCAATACGATCGAGATCAAACCGAGGGTCAAGCCCCACGACTTTTTCCATGTCATGATCTCCTTAATCTTAATGGGGGTAAATAATTCTACACGTCGGACTCAGTCCTTCCCCCACCCCTAAGAGTACAATGAAAGGGAAGCGGGACTCCACTGAGGAAGTCGAGAGTACCGAGGTTGATAATGGCTGGTTTAATGTGAGATCTAATTAACCAGCAGATTTCCCTTCGAGTCTCCCAGAGCGTAAGGTCAGGACAGCGGGAGAGAATAAGGTGATTCGGTAAGAACCTCAACGTCACTCGAATCCCTCTCAATTCCGCGTCTCACTGGTCACCCTTTAGCTCACTCATTGAAACGTTTTCAACGGGGAGGTTCACCATTCAGTGTGAATACAGGTGAATCACCCGCATATATCAATAACTCCTTCCCACGGACATCCATTGGAGGCACCACAGTGGGGTGAATATCGTCGAGACTCTTCAGTTTGGACTGGAGTGAGGTACAATTCTGCCCCGTTAGGCTAGGGTGAACCCGGGGATTCGAGGTGTGGACCGCCCTCGACCCCTGGGTTTCGCCTCCTACTCATGTCCAAAAGCCGAGGCGAGGGATAATGCCTAGGGTATCAGTTATCCTCACCCTTCCCAGAAACCCATAAGTGGGTTTCCCATGAACGGAAGCGAATTACCCGCCTTGCGGACGTGGCCTCCGATGTAACAGTTGAGCTCCACCCTTCACTGCGGATCGGAAAAGCCGGAGGGACTAGACAATATCGAGGAGCTGAGGGGTGATTCCACATTACCATCCATGGCCGGAAAGCCTACAAAAAAGGTTGAGGGGGCGGAAAGCCCCCAGGGTTAAATGCTCCCCCTTCAGAATAACGGTTAGTAATGCATTGACGCCTCTCCCCAGCTCGATTGGGGGGAACGGGACTGAGGGGGGAGCAACCAGTATCACCCCTCTTCCCTGCAGGGACTAGACTGGATGGAAGTCCCCTCCACTGGGGGGAGTTCTGGCGCCCCCGACTGCCCACCAGGGGTGTAACCCCGAATCCATGGGTGGGGAAAAGGACCCCTGGAACCCTTCCAGGGCGGGGAGGAGGTCAGATCGCAGGCTGTAGATAGAGCGCCGTGTGTCCCCCAACAACACCGTGAGATATCTGTCAGTCTTTGGCCGGTGTCCTCAGTCCATTAACCTGGATTCGGTGAAACTTCGCGGCTGGGGCTTGAGTCCCCTCAGAGCGGAGTAGATAACTTCCCCCTACCTGATCCGCGAGGTGCTGCAGTATCTTAGACCAAGCCTTCGCTGGGTTAGGCGAATCAAACTTCAGTCTCAGCTCAAAGTTAACCGACTTCAGGTTCGAGACGCATTCCTGAATTACGCTGCACTTGGAGCATGAGGAGGAGTTGGTGCAGTCGACGAAGATCAAGAGGCCGTTAAAGGAACCAACTCCCACGTCCAGCAACTTCATCGCCTTAGAGGTATAGGAGAAGGCCACGAAGAACCTGGAGGACATGCTATCGCCCTCCAGTAGACCCCACCTCCTCAGCTTCTGCAGGATGTAGTAATAGTAACTCTTGCTCACCGATAATTCGGACCTCGAGTGTCCCGCTAGGACACGCAAGTATTTCTCGTCCATTAGGAGTTTAGTCAGGACCTCGACTTTCAGCAGGCCTGCTCTGTCCCTAATAGGTCTCTTCATCTCGACCGCCTTCACTACGCACATAGTACTCTGATTATCTTCCTCCGTATTATCCTGCATGTCTTCACCTGACCATAACTGTGCACATTGGTATGCAACAGTTATGCAGCGTTATTTCCAATGAAGCCCGAAGTGGAGGTCTCACTGGGTTATGGCGAATCTTTATTCATGTTAATAAAATATTTTTTATTCTTAACTAAATCATGGCTGCTGAGACCAAGGAGGTTTGCAAACGTGGAGAAGACAGTGAAGTTCGAGGTTGAAGTGGATCACGCACGTTCTCAGCGCTCAAGGAGGTTGAGGGGAGTATAGGGAAAACCTGGAGGACGTCACGAGTTACAGGATTGAGGAGGGGACGACTTCCTTCACAAGGGTGAAGGCTGGGATCTACGGGGAGGGGAGGGAGTCGCATAAGGGCTTGCCCTCCCTCTTATATACAGCCTGTGAGGACGCTAGCGGGAGGTTAAGGAACTTCCACAGGGAAAAGGATGGGTAGGGCTTACACTGGTAAGCCCCTGATCAGGGGGATCGCCGTTCACCTGGACGATCACCTGTGGAAGTTCTCGCTGGACGGAGATCGCCAGTGAGGCCAGGTTCAAGCTGTTGAAAGGTAACGTCGTTAAGTTTTACTTAACCCTCAGGGAGGATGAGCCTAAGCCATATGAGCCGAAGTTCCTCTTATTAGTGGACCTGAACGAGGACAGCATGTACTGGTTGAGGGTGATCCAGTACTCCTGGAGACTAACGTGAAGAGGACATTGGGTTACGAATGCAAGAGGTAAGACTATTACTAGTGGGAAGTCCACTGAGTCCAGGGAGGTCGGGAGGGCCTTACACTCAGGCAGGGGTTCAGGGAACTCGACATCAGGAAAGGTAGCTAGGCTGATCGTGGGGGAGGTGTTGAATAGCGGGAGCGCTATCGTCTTAGAGGATCTGCCAAAAATGCATCAGAGCACATGGTTAGGGACGTGAAGGACGGTCAGCTTAGGATCTACCGTTCCGCCTTCTCCTCAATGAAGAGAGAGATCACGGAGAAGGCTGGGGAGTTCGGTCCCCGTAATCCTAGTCAACCATTCACACGTCGTCTGTTTGTCTAATTCACGGTTTTAGGATCGTTTACCAACCCGATAGAAGCGCTGCTCCAAGGGTTGGTATTTGCGAGAAAGAGGGCACAGGGACGTAATCGCGTTGCACAACCTGAGGGAAAAGGCAGGGGATGTGGGCCCCGCGCCCTTGGGCTCAGGTCCCACGACCCACCCTCCTTGAAGTTGGGCAGGTGGCTGAGGGCTGAGTCGTCATACTCGATCAAGGTTGAACGAAATGAGTGAAATGAAAGTGTGGGGACAAGCGGACAATCTCCTATCCCTAACCCTTGGAGGATCATGGACACCACTCGAGCTGTTCGCGTACCGAGTGCGAGACGGACCCTGAGCACAGTGGATTGACGCGGAGCACATGGGTCAGGTAATGGTCGTGCGACAATTTCCCATGTCTGCATAGCAGCAGTGAATCTCACAAATTTGTTCGCATTTGTATAGAAACTGCCACGAATCGCTTATAGCCTAATTGTGGGAATTGTGGCCCATGCGATCCGAGAGGGGCAATTACTTAGGGGCATACTTCTCATGGCTCATGGACTCCTACGATTTGGGAGCGGTAGTGATAACAGCCTCAGTCCTAGGGAGGATCTTCTTCCCCACCTTGGGTCAACTCGGGGCCGTGTTACCCATAGTCTTCACGGTGGTCTCGAGACCCCTGGGGGGACTCCTCTTCGGTTATGTAGCGGACATCAGGGGGAGGAAGCTCGCACTCCTCCTGACCGTCATAGGCTACTCCGCATCCATAGGTCTAACCGCCCTCCTCCCCACCTACTATCAAGTCGGCTTAGTATCGGCAATAGCCCTTTCTGTCCTGAGGCTTGTCCAGGGGGTCTTCATAGGTGGTGATGTTTCTTCCAGCTTCACGATCGCCATGGAGAGCGTTAGGAGGAGGAGGGGGTTTCTCTCCAGCATCGTCCAATCTGGAACCTTGGTGGGTTTCGTCCTAGTGGACTTCTCCTTCATTAGGCTCTCCTCGAATCTCCCGTGGTTCCTCGACTGCGGGTGGAGGCTACTGTTCCTCTTAGGCATGATCCCAGCAGTCCTCGCAGTGTTCATAAGGTCTTACGCCGTAGAACCTAAGGTATACCTGGAGAGGGAGAGGCTCCCACCGCTGAAGGGCCTCTCGCCTATCTACCAGACGCTCTTAGTCATGGTGGGGTTCTGGTTAGCTATTTACGCCGGGCCACAGTACCTCCCCGTCTTCTTCGGGGACATCATCGGCCTGAGGCCGGTCGTGTACGGACACCTAGTCCTATTGGCGAACTTGATCGGGATCCCCGCGATGCTGCTGTCAGGCTTCGCATCTGACTACGTGGGGAGGAGGACTACAGGTGCTGTGGGCACGGCAGCAGCGGCCTTGGGGGCATTGATGTTCTACGTGGCAGTTAAGGGTTCCCCCGCAGCGGTGATCCCCCTCGGTTTCCTAGTGAACCTTCCCTTAGCCATAACGCCTGCGTACCTCTCCGAGAGGTTCAGGACCTTCAGTAGGGCCACTGGGGTGGGGTTCTCCTATAACGGCGCATTCATAGTCGCCGGTTTCTCCCAGCTCATGATCGCGGGACTCTCCAAGGCAGTTGGACCTTTCGTGGCGCCAGCCGTAGTATTCTCGGCGGGTTCCATACTGGCTGCAGCGGGCCTACTGATGGGTCCCGAGACCCTCAGGGGGGGTGAACTCAAAGTTGAATAGTTAGGTGTCATAGAACCCAACTCCACTTCACTTCGCGTTACGGGGATCAGTCGACTCTAGATCATGTGTTGGACCGAAAGTTAAACTGCTATAGACCACCAAGATTCTCTATGCTAGAGCGTCAAAGACCACATGAATCCACCGGGATGCGGTCTCTATCCGCACCCATTTAGGGATTCTGTGGAAAGGCCTTTCCCAGGTTCTCCTGTACTGACTGTCTCACCTTGGGCCAGAGCCCAAAACGTTTTAGGCGTTGAGGGCTGGGATCTCTGAAAGGACGAGCTCTGACTACCTGAGAACCATTTGCCCAACGAGGGTTTTCCCCTCTAGAGAAAGATTTTTTATCTTAACAAGGGGTTCAAAGGGGGCGAAAGACTCCATCCGTAAGGGTGGGGATGGATAGCCCCCTTTGTAAAGCTTATATACGTCTTTTTCAAATATTCGATTAATGCCCGACGTAGGGTTACGCTTTAGAGCGTACACCGACGAGGGAACGTTGAGGGCGTTAAAAGCCCAGTTGAGGTTAGCATCAGAAGTATATAATACCCTACGTTGGGCAGATGCGTATTTTCATGAGAGAGATGGGAAAGGACTCACTGAGACGGAGTTGAGGCAACTAGCCCTCGACTTGAGAAAACAGGATGAACAGTATCAACAAATCTATTCCCAAACACTGCAACAGATCGCAGACAGGTTCTACGACGCAAGACAGAGGTTCTTCGACGGGTTAGCACGTTACCCAAAGGAAAAGAAAGCACACAAGTGGTACTCCCTCGTCTACCCTCAATCAGGTTGGAAAATACTGAGGGTAAGAGAAATAAGGACGAAAAGCAAGAAGCATAAGGAGAAGGTAATAACGTTAAAACTGTCAAACCTAGGGATCTTCAACGTTATTGTTCATAGGGATTTCCCGCTAGACAAGGTAAAGAGGGTCATGGTGAAATTAACACCTTCAGGGAGGGTGTACATTACTTTCGTTGTGGAGCAAGAGTACCCTCAACTCCCAAAGACAAACAAAGTTGTAGCTGTGGACGTCGGTGTAGAGAAACTTCTCACTACCTCTGATGGGGAATATGTCCCCAGCCAGAGACCTTATGAGAAGGCACTCAACAAGACAAGGAGACTTCATAAAGCTCTTTCAAGGAAGAAGTTCTTGTCCCACAACTGGTTTAAGGCTAAGATTAAGCTAGCAAGGGCTTATGAGCACTTGAAGAACCTTAGGAAGGACATGTATATGAAACTCGGGAAGTATTTTGCTGAGCATTATGACGTCTTGGTCATGGAGGATATCCAAGTTAAGCAACTTGTTGGTAAGTCTTTTAGAAGGCTGAGGATGAGGCTTCATGATCCTGCTTTCCACGAACTTAGGAGTATCATGGAGTATCAGCTAAACAAGTACGGTAAGAAACTCACTCTAGTGAACCCTGCTTTCACTTCAATGACTTGTGCTAAATGCGGACATGTTAAGAGGGACTTGACTTTGGCTGACCGTGTGTTTGTTTGTCCTAATTGTGGTTGGGTCTCTGATCGTGACTATAATGCTTCTCTCAATATTCTGAGTAGATCGGGGTCGGAACGATCCTTAGTGCCTGTGGAGCTGAGGCCTCTACCTTTGGCAAGCCTCGGCTTTGAAGCAGGAAGCCACGTCCGTCAGGGCGTGGTAGTTCACGTTGTGAGTCTATACTGAAAGTGATGACATATCTCACTCCCGTTAATGGGGTAGCATACCAATCCATAGGCGCCAGCTTAAGTCAACTGGGTTCCCAGTTCATAGCTGCGATCCCTTCCATAATCCTCTTCATAATCATAGTGCTGATCGGCTATGCCATAGCGGTGATCGTGTCCAGGGTTATAGGGAGGGTGATGTCCGGCGTCGTGAAACACGCAGGCGTCCAACTCAGCGCGGGGCTCGTGGCGGGGACTGTAAAGGCGTTAATAGTTTTGATCTCCCTTGCCATAGCCTTCTCCGTCCTTAACTTGGGCGCGGCTAACGTCTACGTGGGGTACATAGTCAGGTACCTCCCCGCCCTGGCCGGGGCCATACTACTCCTCACCCTGGGGTTGGCCCTGGTGGACCTTTTAGTGAACTTCATGCAGCAGAGGATGGGTGTGGACGAGGACGACTTCATCAAGACCGTGTTGGTTGTCCTCAGGTTCGGCCTCTACGCAGTCATAATAACAGTGGCCGCCAACCTTGCCATATTCTACTGGATCCCGAGCGTTAGTTCTTACCTATTCTACGATATAATAATAGGTTCGATAATACTCCTGTTCAGCTTCAGTATAACGGAGAGGGCCATAAACGAGATCTCCAAGGTCCATCCAGAGATGGGAGGGGTCCTGGGCTACGCTAGGTTGATACTCTACACAGTGTTCATACTGGTGGCCATAGCCATAATCGTCCAACCCTTCGCCAACGTCACAGCTATAATATATGCACTCTCCTGGGGTTTGGCCATAGCCTTCGCCATAGTGGTGATCCCGTTAGCCTACAGCCTAGTTAAGAAGGTAAGCCAATAAGTATTTTTTACAAAACCAATATTTCGTCCAGCTATGGGTTCCCAGTGCATTTAGGACCTCAACCTCACTGGGTTAGGACTGCGGCATGTAGGGCCTCACCGCGCCTCCGCATTATCCCCGTATACTTCACCGTAGAGAAGTTATCAGAGCATATGGAGTTCATCGATCTCCCTCAATGAGATTTCCCGCCCTTACGGAAGGGACCTCCCTTCCAGACCTCACCTTGTCCCCGGAGGACCCGCAGGCCCCACGACCGCTCCGGGCCTGGGGATGGAGATATCTAAGTTACCTAGTATGTCCATGATGGGGCAGGAACAGCCTCCCACAGGCCCTCGCCTTAACCGAGGCACTAGGTGACTCTTATCCCCTTCAGCGACTGTTGTTAGAGAGTGGGAACAGACTAGGGGCATTACGCAAGGAGGTTATCCCCCACAGGGGGTCTTACGCCCCCTTGGGTGTCATTCCTCTGAATATCGTGGCGATCTCCAGAAGCGATTTTTATAGTAGAAAAACTTAAAACAATGAAATCAGAACATAGCCTGATGTAACATGAGCCGCGTTAATGTGGAGGTAACCCAGAAGTACCTCCCTATCTTGAGGGTCTCTTTGGCTGGGTCTTCTTCTCAGCTTTCCTGAGGAGGACCGTGAACGTCCCCAGTAAGCTCATCCCCTCTTCCCCAGAGTATGTGGGAGGGAAACTGGTCACTTTCCTGCCCCACGCATGGACCCCCATGAGGGGATTGCTGGAGTATGTCCTCTTGAGGCCGGTGCTTCTCTACGACTTCATAATAGCCTTCACGGTGGTCGAGGCGGTCTTCGGCCTTTTCATGATCTTGGGGTTCGCGACTAGGCTCTCGGGTTCAGTATTGGCCTTGCTCTCCTGGGGGATAGGCGCAGCCGCTGGATGGCTAGGTTCCACCTGTGTAGATGAGTGGCAGATAGCAGTAATGGAGGGTAGCGCAGCCGCGATGTTCGCCCTCACGGGGAGTAGGTGGTTTTCGCTGGATCAACTCCTCTCCAGCAAGTTCAGCGGTGGGATCCGCCTAGGCAAGATCAGGCTATCCCTGTGGTGATGGCCATGGACAGGGCTTCTTTGGTCGCGGTGTTGATGACCCTAATCGTCACTGGAATCACCTTGGGGCTTTACCAGCTTAACTTCCAGGGGTTCACTCACCTCACCAACTACTCCAAGGTCCCGGAGTACGACTTAACAGGAACTAGACTCTACGAGAACGGTACACTCCTCCTGCAAGTGGCCAGGGTAGCTGGGCCCGATACTTACGGAGGCTTCATAGTGGAGGTGCAACTCCTTTACCCTAACGGGACGACGCTCTACAGCTGGAACTCGAGATTACTGGGCGACATACCTAGTGCCGACATAAAGAACGCGATTCCCCTTCACCCCACCAAGTCGGACGGTTATGCCTTGGTCGTACCCTTAGGGCAGAACTCCACGGTTGTCCTACAGGTCCCATTCCATGTTAGCCCTGGGCTCTACGTAGTCAGGGTATTCGATGTGGATGGACAGCAATCGGCATATGGCAGGGCGTTCCAAGTGGAAGTCGAGGTGAGATCATAGTCAACGTCCAGATGAAGTCGGTCTAGCATGAGGATCACTTTTCCGTAGCTGCCAATTCCCGTCAGCTCTGTTTGGTCTACCTAGAGCATTGAGCTCGTGTAATATTCATGATTCGGGTGAAGGCGAGTGTATAATAGATCGAGAAGTGGGATCTCACTTTGAGGCTCACCTCTCTAGGGAACCCCTTCCCACACTTCCGCGGTCCCAGATTATTATGGAAAGTCGACTCCCCAACCACCCCCCTCATTCCGAGGAGGGAACGAAAGTCAGGACTCCGATCGCCGTCCTTGGAAGAGGGGAGGAACTAACGACGTGGAGGGATCGGACTTCGACAGTGAGTCACTTCGACATCAAGGTTTAAATTCCTTTACGTCACTGACTCTCAATGAAAGTGGATCCGAGGCTCTGCGTTGCGTGTAGGGGAGGCAAGTACCTGTGTGGGCTCTCCTACTGCCCCATAGTGGTCAAACACCTCACCTCCGAGAAGCTCATCGATTTGGGGGAACGGGTGCGAGGTTCCTCCCCTCCCTCGATCTTCGTTGGGAGGTACGGGTACCCCAAGGTGGAGGTTTACGCCTCTGCCCCACCGGAAGTGGGGGATACATCGGTTTACGAGGACCCCTCCAAGTGGATCCAGATGGACCTAAACGATTTCCTAGCCATGAGGCTGTCCATGGTGAGGGGAGGTAGGCCTTTCAAGGTGACCGAGGCCTCAAACCCCCCTAGGCTTCTCGATGACGTCCAAGTCCTGACGCTCTCCCCTAGGCCGGTCGAATTGGAGATGGAGTTCCAAGGGAGACCTAGGGGGAAGGTATCGCTGGACGAGAGCTACCCCCCAATGGGTCCAGCCGCTCCCGTCAACGTGGTGAGACTGGGAACCCTCCCTCCTCCGGAGAGAGTGGTGGAGAGGGTATACCAGGACAGGGACCTGAAGGCACAAAGGGCGATCACGAAGCTATACGACAGCGGGATAGCCATGGAGAGGATAGCGAGGCTGATGAGTGCAGGGACTCTCGGGGTGAAGAGGAGACTGGTGCCCACCAGGTGGAGCATAACGGCCGTGGACAAGGCCATAGGGGACGCGCTGGTGCAGGAGGTGAAGGGGTTCGAGGAAGTGGACAAGGTGGAGCTCTACGTGAGGGAGTTCAGGAAGAACCTATTCGTCGGTCTACTGGTCCCTGGGAAGTGGGCCTTCGAGTGGGGGGAGGCATGGTTCCCGCACACGACGTGGAACTACTGGGGAGACGCAGCCGTGATCGAGATCGACTACGAGGGTTACCGGGGGAGGAAGACCTACCCTGAAATAGGGGGGTGTTACTACTCCTCCAGGCTAGCAGCGGCTGAGTTCCTGAGGTCCAGGAGGAGACAGGCCGTGGTGATCCTGTGGAGGGAGATCTACCCTGGCTTCGATCTCCCCGTGGGGGTCTGGTTCGTAAGGGAGAACGTGAGGGAACTCTTCAGGGGGAAACCCGCGGAGTTCGACTCCCTAGACCAGGCACTGGCCTCGGTCAGTCGCCTTACCAAGGCCAAGGGGTGGGAGGGGAAGTCGTGGGCTGTGAGGCTCATGAGGTCGAGGCTCTTCCCGTGAGGGGGTCTCCTTGATAGTCAGGGAGGTATCGGTGAAGAGGGCCCTGAGCAAGTCGGGGCTGAAGGAGATCGACTACAGCCTGAACCCCTATTACGGCTGCGTGTTCGGGTGCACCTACTGTTACGCCAGGGTCTTCACCCCTCACGCCGAGGCCTCATCCAAGTGGGGTGAGGTGGTGGGGGTGAAGGTGAACCTGCTGGAGGTGCTGGGGAGGGAGGTAAACAGCTTGAGGAAGGGGGTGGTGGGTGTCTCCACCATCACCGATCCCTACCAGCCAGTGGAGGGAGTCTACAGGCTCACCAGGGGGGCCCTGAGGATCCTCCTGGAGAGCGGGTTCAGGGTCTCCATTCAGACCAAGTCGCCCATGGTGATCAGGGACCTAGACCTGATCTCGAGACACAGGGGGTCAGTGGACGTAGGGGTGACGCTCACAACCCTGGACGCTGAGTTGGCATATAGGCTCGAGGCCGGGGCCCCACCTCCCAAAGCCAGAGTAGAGGCACTCAAGAGGGTAGCATCGGTGGGGGTTGAGACATGGGTTTTCCTAGGTCCAGTGATCCCCGACCTCAACGATAGGGACTTCGAAGGGATACTGAGGTTGGCCAAGGAGACTGGATCGAGGGTGGTTTACGATCGATACAACTACTACCGCGGCCTACCCCTGAGGGTAAACGGGGGTAGTTCGTGGTGGAGGGAGAGGGAGCAGGAGATCCTAAGGGCTTGCGGGCAACTGGGCATCGAGTGTCACTCGGAGGAGGAGGACTGGATCTACGAGAGGAGGAGGAAGTTCAGACCCCTATTTTGAGGATTTGAGAGCGGCAACACCTGACTTCCTCCCCAGCCCTGGGAGAAGTTACGCCACGGGTAAATGTTCCTCTGATGCTCGCTGAAAGTGCAGATTGAGGGTAACGCTAGACCGAGTATGCCCTAGCCCTGCTTCCCCCGCAGATGTCGGAGTAGGGATGAAACACGTGTTTGCCCAGCCTCTCCTGATCGCCCTAAGGATTCAATCCCTGTGGACTCCCACTTTAGGGGTTTGGGTTTCATAGGATTTCATAATATTTAATATCAATCCTCAGCCCTTGGGCTTCACCAGAGTCACGGGGAAACCCGTTCACACCCCTCCGCCCCCTTAGCGGGGTAACCCCGACCCACACCCGCGGAATATCACGGACGTGGGGGAACCCGCACATCTTGAGGTAGATATTCAAGGACGCGTTCAATTGCCTATCAAGGGTGAACCCGCACCTCTCGCAACGAAAAGTCCCGCCGACCTTTCGGGAAACCCACCTGGGGCAGGACTTAGACGTGAGGTGAGGGTTCACCTCCTTAACTAGGGAGCCGTAAAGTGGTGCTTCGTACTTCAACACACGATGAATGCTCCTCCATACAGTCCTGGAGATCCTTTTAGACAACTTGTCATTAGCGTCTTGGAACATCGATTGCTTATTCAACTTCTCTATGGCGAACGTAGTCACGGCATAC
>Ga0208151_100266_pt1 | contig 25476 bp, 3 predicted proteins | sample ECH_Bhost_MetaG_FD_187130 | JGI IMG/M metagenome (GOLD analysis project Ga0208151, IMG submission 187130) | Hot spring microbial mat communities from Yellowstone National Park, Wyoming, USA - ECH_B host_MetaG (SPAdes) (version 2) | ecosystem: Environmental > Aquatic > Thermal springs > Hot... | reverse complement strand
CTTATATCCGTAATTTTTATATGGGGGAAGCATACTATGAATGTTAGTGAAATATGAAGTTTGCTGAAGCATCCTAGAAGGAATTGAAACGCATATTGTTCGTCATAGCCATGATAGAAAAACTGTTTATGTGAAGCATCCTAGAAGGAATTGAAACAGCCCCAGGAGGGCCACGTAGTAAAAACGCTGGTACGGTTTTGAAGCATCCTAGAAGGAATTGAAACCTTATAATTTCACGTGAAAATGGCTCTATCTTTATCCAAGAAGCATCCTAGAAGGAATTGAAACACATAGGCAACACTGAGGGGTCAGCCGTCTTTGCCAAAGAAGAAGCATCCTAGAAGGAATTGAAACTCCGCTTACGTCACGGAGCCAACGCCTAGTTATGTAGTGGAAGCATCCTAGAAGGAATTGAAACACAAGCAATTTTTGAAGATAATGGAAGCGTTTGGATGAAGAAGCATCCTAGAAGGAATTGAAACAATAATTTGTATCCATAAAAATTAAAAAATTTCCAAGAGAAGCATCCTAGAAGGAATTGAAACAAAACAGTTGGATTTGCATTAAATGCGGCTGTATAATATGCGAAGCATCCTAGAAGGAATTGAAACTTACTAAAAGCGGAATTTCAAAGACTGATGCTATTAAAAGAAGCATCCTAGAAGGAATTGAAACCGTCTTCTTTAAGTAACACCGCATGCTTGTTTTCGCATACGAAGCATCCTAGAAGGAATTGAAACATGACTATCCAACAACAAACGAGACTGTATATGCAATTATGAAGCATCCTAGAAGGAATTGAAACATTAGGAGTTGACTAACCGCTAATATGTTTAGTATATTATGAAGCATCCTAGAAGGAATTGAAACTTTTCTGACCTCTTTCACGTCCTCAAGGACGTAAAGCATCGAAGCATCCTAGAAGGAATTGAAACTCCATATATTTCTTGGCTTTTCTTTCAGATATCTCTAGAAGCATCCTAGAAGGAATTGAAACAACGAAAAAACGATTTTTGCGTAAATAAATTTTAATAAATTATGAAGCATCCTAGAAGGAATTGAAACTCTGCTTCAGTCGCTTGGCGAGTTCCAAGGCACGAGAAGCATCCTAGAAGGAATTGAAACTTAACAGTTAACGGAATTCCTTTTTGTGCTTTCAAAAGTGGAAGCATCCTAGAAGGAATTGAAACTTTAAAAAGTCAACTGAAGTTTCAGCAAACGCTTTTACAATTGAAGCATCCTAGAAGGAATTGAAACTTTCGCAGATTTAACAATTTTATTATATAAGCGTTAGGGTGAAGCATCCTAGAAGGAATTGAAACCTGAACGGGTTGTTCCCCTGGTCAGGGTGGCCTTCCATAAAGTGAAGCATCCTAGAAGGAATTGAAACGCTTGCAGACTCACCTGAACGGGAAAACAACCCGTTCAGGGGAAGCATCCTAGAAGGAATTGAAACAGTTTCTCGACCACGTCTTCACCGTACCATCCTGCTACGTCGAAGCATCCTAGAAGGAATTGAAACACAAGTTGGCGAAACAAACAGGACAGGCCATCCAGTTTTTGAAGCATCCTAGAAGGAATTGAAACAACGATTGGTAGCCTAAAGGTACCTTTTTTTACTTCGTTTAGGAAGCATCCTAGAAGGAATTGAAACTTACGCACTTCTCATCACCTCCCTTACAGTGGTAAACGATGAAGCATCCTAGAAGGAATTGAAACAGGGGAGGCGGTGCATAATTCCCGCCGTTTGTCGTTATGTGAAGCATCCTAGAAGGAATTGAAACTTATACTTCAATATTAGGGTTACCGATTATGTTAATCGAGGAAGCATCCTAGAAGGAATTGAAACTCGTATATCTTCCACGTTTCTGGGTCATACTCCATTAATGAAGCATCCTAGAAGGAATTGAAACTGGACTTTAGGATTTCGTCGCCGTCCTCAGTCTTCGGAAGCATCCTAGAAGGAATTGAAACCCGTAAATAATGACCTCGTCATGGGTGTAGTAGTCCTTCGGTGAAGCATCCTAGAAGGAATTGAAACTATCAAACTATTCTAAATCTTATTCCTGGGCCTTTGACACCTGGAAGCATCCTAGAAGGAATTGAAACTAGTTGAGAAGTATAAGTCGTGCTTTCGAGGTTATTGAGAAGCATCCTAGAAGGAATTGAAACTGTAAACGAGGTAATGCACCCGGTACGTCTTGGGCTCGAAGCATCCTAGAAGGAATTGAAACACTTTATTTACAACTTCTTTACTTATCTTGTAAACGAGGTAGAAGCATCCTAGAAGGAATTGAAACTACTTTATTTCATCAAGTCCACCGGCATTAGTATGCCTCCAGAAGCATCCTAGAAGGAATTGAAACTAACTATCGGGGGGGTTTAGTATATCTTTCAGCTTATGAAGCATCCTAGAAGGAATTGAAACTCTCACTCACCCTCCGATGGGAAGACCTCCCTGAACAAGGAAGCATCCTAGAAGGAATTGAAACAGATTAATGGCAATACTCCGTTAATCTGGTACTATTAGTAGAAGCATCCTAGAAGGAATTGAAACACTGTAACCCTCCCACCATCAACGTGGGAGTTAGGTCTAAGAAGCATCCTAGAAGGAATTGAAACTTACAGGGGAAGCAGCTGCTGCATATAGCATTCAGCAGAAGCATCCTAGAAGGAATTGAAACGTAGGTTTAAGTCGTTTACACTGCTGTGGAAAAACGCACTTGGAAGCATCCTAGAAGGAATTGAAACTTACATGTATCACGGCAGCTAACCAACTCTTCAAGAACAGCAGAAGCATCCTAGAAGGAATTGAAACTGAACAAATGCCGAAGGGGGGATCATAGCAAATCCTCCAGAAGCATCCTAGAAGGAATTGAAACGCAGGAAAGGTAGATAACATACTTGGGCTGAACCCGTTAGCGAAGCATCCTAGAAGGAATTGAAACATCGTATAGCCGTAGAAGGTGAACTGGAGGCTTTCAGCGAAGCATCCTAGAAGGAATTGAAACATTTTGTAACAACATTATGCCAGGCAAGGGCGATAATTGGTGAAGCATCCTAGAAGGAATTGAAACTTTATTATGTACTTTATGCGGCCAACCCAAGCATGCGCGAAGCATCCTAGAAGGAATTGAAACCTGAAATTCGCCAATATGTTTGGGGATTTAATCCCCGTAGGAAGCATCCTAGAAGGAATTGAAACCATATTTCAATTCCACTATAACAGAATAATCTATAGATTGGAAGCATCCTAGAAGGAATTGAAACTTCATGGCTCGGCAGCAGGAGCAAATATCGATCGTGTCGGAAGCATCCTAGAAGGAATTGAAACTATATTTATCCTTTATCTCATAGTTTTTTGGTAATCCTACTTGAAGCATCCTAGAAGGAATTGAAACGGTCTGACGGTAGTGCCGTTGTGACGATACAGCCGTTGAAGCATCCTAGAAGGAATTGAAACCCTACAACTAATCCACCAGTAGGTTCAAGTGCACAGCACACGAAGCATCCTAGAAGGAATTGAAACGCGTCGCAGTAGAAGACGCCCTGGAGGTAGCCTCCAGGGAGGAAGCATCCTAGAAGGAATTGAAACTGCACAACCTCGAACTTTGGATTAGCTCCATAATTCTGAAGAAGCATCCTAGAAGGAATTGAAACATATCTTCGATGATGGTTCCTAATACTGTACTGCCGAAGCATCCTAGAAGGAATTGAAACCATCTCTCTCCTATCTCTCACAATTTAGTTTTTACTCACTGAAGCATCCTAGAAGGAATTGAAACGCCTGGGGGTGGATGAAAATGTAGCCAGGAGCCCACTCCCCGAAGCATCCTAGAAGGAATTGAAACCTTCACTCACCCTCCTGACCAAGGATTTCCCTGAACGGGGAAGCATCCTAGAAGGAATTGAAACTCGATTGAACTCTTGAATATACTGGGGTGATCGACAGCTATGAAGCATCCTAGAAGGAATTGAAACTCGTTTATCTCTCTCGTCCCTTGTTGGGATTCGTCCTATCCGAAGCATCCTAGAAGGAATTGAAACGCCATCATTATTGGTAGTCTAGTTGCTAGACCCGCGAGTACCCGAAGCATCCTAGAAGGAATTGAAACAGGTCTAAAGCGACAGTCAGGAATCGGCTCATTATTTGCGAAGCATCCTAGAAGGAATTGAAACCTGAACTAAATCGGTTCTGGTATGTTTTGTTGTAAACTTCAAGAAGCATCCTAGAAGGAATTGAAACTTCATCTCCCACAATGACCCACCGCAAGAGTTCTTCGGCCGAAGCATCCTAGAAGGAATTGAAACTTAAACTCCACGTCAGCTGGTATTTTTAGCATTGAAGGACGAAGCATCCTAGAAGGAATTGAAACCGTACCACTTCAACTTTAGTTCCATAGTATATGATGAAGCATCCTAGAAGGAATTGAAACTATTATAATCATATCTGAATACGTATATTTTTCCTTCTTCAAGAAGCATCCTAGAAGGAATTGAAACACATCTGTTCTCGATACAGTTAATTCCGATGTTAACGAGTGAAGCATCCTAGAAGGAATTGAAACAGTAATTTGTATGCAATGACAGTCCTATTGAGTTTGTTTTTTGAAGCATCCTAGAAGGAATTGAAACATCCTTAGAGACTCTAATTGTATTCTGCAATTTTTGCATTTTGAAGCATCCTAGAAGGAATTGAAACTCTTGAAGAGTTGAAAGATGACGACGTAATCAACAACATGAAGCATCCTAGAAGGAATTGAAACTCTATGACTATAACGTCTCCCAACCCCTTCAGACCGTTAAGAAGCATCCTAGAAGGAATTGAAACGACCTCCCTCGATGGGGGGAAAGGTAAAGCGTAAAAGAAGCATCCTAGAAGGAATTGAAACCTTATTAACGAGTGGAGTGTAGTTACCGCAATGAGGACATTTCGAAGCATCCTAGAAGGAATTGAAACTTATCAAGTCGTCCCTGAACGCCACCAAATCCTTTAGATATGAAGCATCCTAGAAGGAATTGAAACGTAAAAACGTCTTAACAGTTCTGTTGTACTTAACGTTTGAAGCATCCTAGAAGGAATTGAAACATCATTTTTTTCACCCCCAAAAATGAAAAAAATTATAGGGGAAGCATCCTAGAAGGAATTGAAACTTATGGTGTCTACGGCTTTGGCGTACTCTAGCTCTAGTTCGAAGCATCCTAGAAGGAATTGAAACTTTGGAGAAAAAGGCGATAACTTTCAAGAGGGAGAAGAAGCATCCTAGAAGGAATTGAAACGTTATTAAGCCGACATCTTGCTGATGTGCAAGTTTGTAGAAGCATCCTAGAAGGAATTGAAACAGCTTGATGTTTTAACCGAGTTGTCTTAACGGAGTTCGTTGAAGCATCCTAGAAGGAATTGAAACCCTTTCACCCTTTGAGTGCAAAGGTGAACGAGGAGGACTCGAAGCATCCTAGAAGGAATTGAAACCTACGGGTTCGCCGTCGACCACAGTGAGCGATCCCCCACGTCGAAGCATCCTAGAAGGAATTGAAACGCCACCTCCGCCACCTCCGCCATTGCTAGCGTTTACGTAAGAAGCATCCTAGAAGGAATTGAAACTTACGCACCCATTTGTTCCTGTTACCTTTGTCCTTATGAAGCATCCTAGAAGGAATTGAAACATCTGGGGAGCTAAGCGTTACCAATATAGCATCGTCACTACTATTATGAAGCATCCTAGAAGGAATTGAAACTTGTTTGGTATTATTTCTTGTATTATCTCATTCATTTCTTGAAGCATCCTAGAAGGAATTGAAACAACAATAAACGTAAATTACGCAACGCCTTTGAAGGGCAGGAAGCATCCTAGAAGGAATTGAAACTCATCCGTGACGAGACGACTGCCAATAACGTCAATAACTTGAAGCATCCTAGAAGGAATTGAAACTCCTAACTCACCTTCCAATTTCTGGAGTTGTAGGCTATTTGAAGCATCCTAGAAGGAATTGAAACTTTCGATCTGAATCTCCCCTTCTTCGGGGAGGTCTACTGGAAGCATCCTAGAAGGAATTGAAACTTATTCGCCTGACGGCTTATCGTTTGTCGCTATTTCTAGAAGCATCCTAGAAGGAATTGAAACATCAGGTAGTCCCATTCCCTGGAGGCTACCTCCAGGGCGGAAGCATCCTAGAAGGAATTGAAACTATTTACCTGGTTGCCTTCGTCTTTTTTCTGACCGCTAGAAGCATCCTAGAAGGAATTGAAACATCTAGGAGGAGGAAGGGTGTTAAATTGGAGAGTTCATCCTCCGAAGCATCCTAGAAGGAATTGAAACGTGTCCTATTACTATTCCCAGAAAAAGCAGAAGAAACATGAAGCATCCTAGAAGGAATTGAAACATTTCTATTTGTTCTTCATTTTCTTCCTTTAGTTCCTCCTTTATGAAGCATCCTAGAAGGAATTGAAACCCTGAAGCTTTCCGTTTTTCAGATTTTCGATTTTTGAAGCATCCTAGAAGGAATTGAAACCCTGAAAAGGCTATTGCGAGAGTTTTACAATATATTCAGAAGCATCCTAGAAGGAATTGAAACGTCTATTCTCCCCATCAGCACATATTCACCGAATTGTTGAAGCATCCTAGAAGGAATTGAAACTGTACAGTGCAGACGTGTCTATTTCCTCTTCTTCGTTTTCAGAAGCATCCTAGAAGGAATTGAAACAATTATATCTAGAAAAAGATGAATCAGAAAGGTCAAGGCACGAAGCATCCTAGAAGGAATTGAAACTTTCTACTTCGCCTGCAACTCCTACATTCATTTACTGAAGCATCCTAGAAGGAATTGAAACCTATTCCTGCTATTATTTTTTGTTGGAATTTGAATAATATTTGATGAAGCATCCTAGAAGGAATTGAAACTTTATTTTTTCTGGGTATCCATCGAAATACTCACAAAACTCCGAAGCATCCTAGAAGGAATTGAAACTTCAAAGACTTCGCCGAGAAGATGAAAAAAATTAAAGAAGAAGCATCCTAGAAGGAATTGAAACTGTCATAATGAAAAATTCTAATATCATCCCTAACATCACTGAAGCATCCTAGAAGGAATTGAAACTAATGTATTTCTGCCCCGTTATCTATTTTTCTGAATGTCAGAAGCATCCTAGAAGGAATTGAAACTCGGCCTCCTGGTTATCCTCATCCTCCTTGTTATATGGGGAAGCATCCTAGAAGGAATTGAAACTTCGGAAGTTTATCAATGGGTGCTATGAATTTAACATCTTTGGAAGCATCCTAGAAGGAATTGAAACAAATAAGGTACAACGATATGGCGGTTGAATGTGTACCAACGTGAAGCATCCTAGAAGGAATTGAAACCTGGCTAACGCGTTGACGTCATGGACTGCAGACATGTCCAAGAAGCATCCTAGAAGGAATTGAAACTCTTCTGTGTGCCGTCAGTCTATCCTTATTTTTGTAGTAGAAGCATCCTAGAAGGAATTGAAACAACCAATCAAAAACGTCGGCTACAAACATTTTTACCCCCTCGGAAGCATCCTAGAAGGAATTGAAACCTCTTCTTGGGGTTCGGGGAGGTCTACTGGTAGACTCTCGAAGCATCCTAGAAGGAATTGAAACAATAGTGCCAACTGTGTCAGTACACTCTTCTGGGCCTCCTGGAAGCATCCTAGAAGGAATTGAAACCTGAAAATTGGTTTATGGATGCTAAGTATTGTTGCGGGGTGGAAGCATCCTAGAAGGAATTGAAACTATAATGACTTTCTTAATTATTGGAAAAACAAATGGGAAGCATCCTAGAAGGAATTGAAACATAATGAAAGCTAAGGCGAACTTACCCAGCGTTGTTAGCAGAAGCATCCTAGAAGGAATTGAAACTTCGAACAGGAAAAAAACATTAATTTTTTCATTCAATACGGAAGCATCCTAGAAGGAATTGAAACGTATTTCCTGCCCTGTGCCAATACTTCGATGAAATCCCCTAGAAGCATCCTAGAAGGAATTGAAACGCTGAAGATGGTAGCCAGGGTGAAGCTATAATTAAAATTGAAGCATCCTAGAAGGAATTGAAACAGCAAGTCATCCCAACGAAAACGCCTTTCAAAAGGGAAGAAGCATCCTAGAAGGAATTGAAACGAAGAGGTTAAGACTTTGCCCTCCTCAAGGCGAACCGACAAATGAAGCATCCTAGAAGGAATTGAAACTATATGTAGTTGAATTGTATAGTGTGTACACACGTGCGTTGAAGCATCCTAGAAGGAATTGAAACTGTCTCTCGAGGACGAGGATGGGTAAATAAATAAAGTTGGTGAAGCATCCTAGAAGGAATTGAAACCTTATGAAGGGCTTTACTTCTATCCCTCCTGTGGCTAATGAAGCATCCTAGAAGGAATTGAAACCTAGTGAATACCCATCCACAAAAACCTTGGGCAAAGGTTGAACGAAGCATCCTAGAAGGAATTGAAACAAAATCCGTTTACTTCTAGCACTGTTAACTCAACCCTTCACGAAGCATCCTAGAAGGAATTGAAACTATGAATAGAAAGATTTCCAAAAATAGAAAAGCTTATATACGAAGCATCCTAGAAGGAATTGAAACCTTAAAACTATGGACATATATCATCATTTTCATTCTCCGACGAAGCATCCTAGAAGGAATTGAAACGTTGATCCTACCGACATCTTCCCCAGCTGGGAGGACAGGGAAGCATCCTAGAAGGAATTGAAACATTGTTGTGGAGGGTGGTTGCACAGTTACTGCGTTCGCTTGTGAAGCATCCTAGAAGGAATTGAAACTCAAACTCCTCGTAGACATCATCAATCGCGTCCTGAACGCGAAGCATCCTAGAAGGAATTGAAACGAGTTTAAAAACGTGTTTTTCCTGCAAAGGCATTTAGATACCACATAGAAGCATCCTAGAAGGAATTGAAACTTTAGAATTCTTCCTGATGAAGGATTACGGGCTAAGGGCCGAAGCATCCTAGAAGGAATTGAAACTTCTGCGACTTCTTAAACGCTAACATCAATTCAAAGAAGCATCCTAGAAGGAATTGAAACATTTTAACACGTCAATTTTCGTTGTATCGAGTCCTTGAAGCATCCTAGAAGGAATTGAAACATAAGGCTAGGGCTTTCCGCTACACCGCTCAGGGAAGATGGGAAGCATCCTAGAAGGAATTGAAACTTTTTTCCCATATTTATGTGAGGGGAGGCCTCTCTGCTGAAGCATCCTAGAAGGAATTGAAACTATGATGTTTCGTAGCGGTTCTCTTTGTTTTTCTTCTTGTCGAAGCATCCTAGAAGGAATTGAAACATGGAACAGAAACGATATTAGTGGATTATGATTATGACGAAGCATCCTAGAAGGAATTGAAACAATGGTGAAATGTTAACGGGGCTGTTTTTAATTCAGCCGAAGCATCCTAGAAGGAATTGAAACACAGGCAGATCGTCACCTTCCACCTTGTATATAACCACGGCGAAGCATCCTAGAAGGAATTGAAACTTTGAAGGGGAGCGGCAGGCATGGAACTAGGAGATACCAGAAGCATCCTAGAAGGAATTGAAACTTTTTTCACCTCTGCGATAGAACCGGGCCGTAAATCAGAAGCATCCTAGAAGGAATTGAAACCTGACAGGGAAAATATTAACGGGGGAAGATAAAAAAACATGAAGCATCCTAGAAGGAATTGAAACTGATATTAAAGACTCCTATGAGCAAACCCACACAGTTGAAGCATCCTAGAAGGAATTGAAACTCTTTATTCTCACCTAGCTTGGTTAGCCGCTTGAAATATCGAAGCATCCTAGAAGGAATTGAAACTTCAAAATGCACTTGGCGACACATACAAATATACAGAGAAGCATCCTAGAAGGAATTGAAACTCTGTTTCTCCCTGTTGTTCCCCTTCAACTTCCCTCGAAGCATCCTAGAAGGAATTGAAACAGCCATACTAGGGGGTCTGGTAGTCGCTTTCGTTATATCGGAAGCATCCTAGAAGGAATTGAAACTTTGTGTTTTCTTATTTTGAGCTATGAGTACTTTCAGTGAAGCATCCTAGAAGGAATTGAAACTGTGTTTTATGTTGAACCACTTGTCTTTCTTAGCCATAATATCGAAGCATCCTAGAAGGAATTGAAACAATGTAAACGCGGGCGGGCACCATCACGGGTATACCGAAGCATCCTAGAAGGAATTGAAACACTGTCACGATAAAGTTGGCAGATATGGCAACACCAGATGAAGCATCCTAGAAGGAATTGAAACCTCATCCCTTTTTTGTAAAGAATCGCGGCTATTGTCAAGTAGAAGCATCCTAGAAGGAATTGAAACTAACTTGAAAGTCGTGGAATTTTAAATTTAGGATCGCAGGAAGCATCCTAGAAGGAATTGAAACTCTTCACCCTGGAGAAGCTTCCTTATTTCTCTTTCTGCTTGGAAGCATCCTAGAAGGAATTGAAACAAAACATCCACCCTAAACATTTTGACCCCCTTTATTCGGGGGAAGCATCCTAGAAGGAATTGAAACCCAAAAACGCCTTCAGACCGCCTGCATTAATGAATAAAGAAGAAGCATCCTAGAAGGAATTGAAACAAATGTGTCTAGAGATAGAAAATGTTGCTGGAGATTCCGTGAAGCATCCTAGAAGGAATTGAAACCACGGTTATTAAATCGTCTTCACACTCAATTGTATATGTTATCCGAAGCATCCTAGAAGGAATTGAAACTTATCCTTATCCATTTGAATACTGTCCTTCTGTTTTTAGTTGAAGCATCCTAGAAGGAATTGAAACTTCACTTCGATAGCGTTACTACCCGTTATCGTTCCTACAGGAAGCATCCTAGAAGGAATTGAAACGGGAGGGCAAAACGTCGCTAAGACTGTAGGTGATATCACGAAGCATCCTAGAAGGAATTGAAACTAAAAATCATTCAAATTTTGCGTAATTGTATTATCAATTTGAAGCATCCTAGAAGGAATTGAAACTTTATCAATTTTGCTAATTCCTCTTGACTTAATTCCTCTTGGAAGCATCCTAGAAGGAATTGAAACATCGTATAGCCGTAGAAGGTGAACTGGAGGCTTTCAGCTGAAGCATCCTAGAAGGAATTGAAACTTTTTTACACAAAGAAGGAAACAAAAATAAGCGGTTATCTAGGAAGCATCCTAGAAGGAATTGAAACTATTAAATCATCGCCCACTTTAAAGCTAATCGGTTTTTTGCCGAAGCATCCTAGAAGGAATTGAAACCCGTAAAGTATTGTAATAGTACTCCATCCCGATACTGCTGGAAGCATCCTAGAAGGAATTGAAACTCACAATAATTATCAATGCAATCAATTTTTATATTTAATAGGAAGCATCCTAGAAGGAATTGAAACTTCTGGATCCTATCTTTCCTTTCCTTGACGATATACCCCCTTGCGGAAGCATCCTAGAAGGAATTGAAACAGGATACTCGGAGGCAGTGGCGGAACGATTGAATTCTAGGAAGCATCCTAGAAGGAATTGAAACGATAGTTTACGCATATCCACCGCAGTTTCAGTACAACATTGAAGCATCCTAGAAGGAATTGAAACTAGCCTTCTCCCTGGCTAGTTCGTCCCGTGTTATCCTGACGAAGCATCCTAGAAGGAATTGAAACATATATTTCATCGGTCTTCTTAAAGCGGGCTACCTCTCCGCCGAAGCATCCTAGAAGGAATTGAAACGCTATCTTCTCGTAAATCTTTTCAGTGTCACCCCTCTCAAGGGAAGCATCCTAGAAGGAATTGAAACTCGTTTTTGCTTAGCAAAAAGCTTAGCAAAAAGCTTAAATGAAGCATCCTAGAAGGAATTGAAACAGTAACATAGTCGACGTCCTAATATTATTAGTAGGTATGATGAAGCATCCTAGAAGGAATTGAAACAGGTCCATTGCCTCCTCCCCGTGATCGGGCGAGAAGAAGCATCCTAGAAGGAATTGAAACTTCTCAAATCTATACCGTTTTCCCTAATTATTTCACGAAGCATCCTAGAAGGAATTGAAACATAACACCCCAGTCCGCAAAACCGCCCCCTGGTCTGTTGAAGCATCCTAGAAGGAATTGAAACATTTATTACGTTTATCCTCAGCACCATGACGTTAGTTTCAGAAGCATCCTAGAAGGAATTGAAACAACGTGTTTACGGCGTTATCTGACGTAAAACTAAGGCAAAAATGAAGCATCCTAGAAGGAATTGAAACCTCAAGTACTGAGCCTTCCCTAGAAACGTCACAATACGTGGAAGCATCCTAGAAGGAATTGAAACGCTACAACCACACAGCAGAAGAGCGTTAGTATAACAATACGAAGCATCCTAGAAGGAATTGAAACCGGTAATGCATCGATACGGCGAAATACTGCGACAACAATGAAGCATCCTAGAAGGAATTGAAACACTCTTGGACTCACCAAATTCAATAAGGTTAGGATTATCTGAAGCATCCTAGAAGGAATTGAAACATTTCTTTGGTTACGACAGGGTGACCAACGTAGCCAATGTTGAAGCATCCTAGAAGGAATTGAAACAGTCCTAACTCAACCCCTTTCTCCTTCTGAAGCAAAAAGGAAGCATCCTAGAAGGAATTGAAACCGGTTTTTCCTTCGATTCTGGAGTTAGGGTCGCTGAAGAAGCATCCTAGAAGGAATTGAAACTACGATTAACCAGACCTCTCTCTTCTGCCCACTTTAATACCTGAAGCATCCTAGAAGGAATTGAAACATTTAAGGACAGCTTACCCGATGCTCACAGACAGCTTAACAGAAGCATCCTAGAAGGAATTGAAACAATCTTACTAACACGGTTAACGAAGTACTTCTTGATATTGAAGCATCCTAGAAGGAATTGAAACCGAACAACAGGACGTTACCAGTGACACTAGTAAAGGAAGCATCCTAGAAGGAATTGAAACTAACTAAAATAGAGGAGGTGTTGAAAAATGAGTGAACAACGAAGCATCCTAGAAGGAATTGAAACATCTTAATTATGTGAATTTTGTGTTATAATGTTAAAAAATGAAGCATCCTAGAAGGAATTGAAACAACTGTAACATTACGTCATAAACATCGATTTGGCCTTTTGCGAAGCATCCTAGAAGGAATTGAAACCCTTACTGCTTGTGAAGACCCAAACTTTGATTTTGTTTTGAAGCATCCTAGAAGGAATTGAAACCTTAATAAAACTGCTTTTGTTCTAAATTGCAGATGATAATGTGAAGCATCCTAGAAGGAATTGAAACTTTTTATAAAGTGCATTAGAATGATTTGGAAATCCTAAAGGAAGCATCCTAGAAGGAATTGAAACTTTCAAACTCCAACACCTGCACACGTTTCACCATGTACTAGAAGCATCCTAGAAGGAATTGAAACGCACTTCCTCTCAGTCCATTCCTGACGGCATCCGCTACTGAAGCATCCTAGAAGGAATTGAAACACATTTGTATGTAACGCTCTTGGAGAAGACCAGACGAAGCATCCTAGAAGGAATTGAAACATTGTTATTTCTTGGTGTGTATCTTATGTATTCATTCAGCATGAAGCATCCTAGAAGGAATTGAAACGGGTTTCCATCTTTATTCACCCTCCTGGGTGCCAAGGACTTCGAAGCATCCTAGAAGGAATTGAAACACCAGAAGAAAGCATTTGTTTACTGTAGCTGACATTAGAAGCATCCTAGAAGGAATTGAAACAATTCTGTTTACATTTTCAACCAGGAGGAAGGACGCAGAAGAAGCATCCTAGAAGGAATTGAAACCTGGCCGCTAATGCGAAGCTCCTCGCCTTCTGCTTCGAAGCATCCTAGAAGGAATTGAAACTCTACTTCTGCCTTGTAGATGATGACGGCACTCTCCGGCCGAAGCATCCTAGAAGGAATTGAAACAGTACTTGGGTAATACCAGATTAACGGAGTATTGCCATTAAGAAGCATCCTAGAAGGAATTGAAACGCATTCACATACACGGTATTACCTATCACGGCCCACGCCCCAAGAAGCATCCTAGAAGGAATTGAAACATCTTTTTCACCATTTTTCACCATTTTTCCGATCGCCCTCGAAGCATCCTAGAAGGAATTGAAACTATTGCCTCACAGAATTCGTTTTTATCCACTTGCTGAAGCATCCTAGAAGGAATTGAAACTTTCTCTGCTTCTCGTTGAAGAGATGCACAGCCTCCGCTAGAAGCATCCTAGAAGGAATTGAAACCTCATTTTTATACCTGGATGATATTTTCTTAAATGGGAAGAAGCATCCTAGAAGGAATTGAAACTATTTGGGCCCATGGAAAGCGGAAAGACAACATTCGTTGAAGCATCCTAGAAGGAATTGAAACTTTTATGTAGCGTCACTCGATGACGGCAACCTGGAGGGAAGCATCCTAGAAGGAATTGAAACTAGTATTAGCTTTAGGATTAATCGCGGGATTTGATAGAAATGAAGCATCCTAGAAGGAATTGAAACTTGTGAAGGCGAATGGCGAAATGATTAATTCCCTTTATGAAGAAGCATCCTAGAAGGAATTGAAACGGTGCCGTGACCAGCCAATCAAAAACCTGGACTATTTCCAGAAGCATCCTAGAAGGAATTGAAACAGAGGGATTCACGACAATAAGCCAACGCCTAAATTACTTTGAAGCATCCTAGAAGGAATTGAAACACTGGAATACAATGTATTCATAGAGTGAGAACATGTTAGACAGAAGCATCCTAGAAGGAATTGAAACTCCTAACGCTAACCCTCCACCTATTGCCCCTCCCAGCAAGAAGCATCCTAGAAGGAATTGAAACAGGAATACTATTTTACCATCAAAACTATCGATATTAAGGGAAGCATCCTAGAAGGAATTGAAACAACATCCACCCATTTTACGTATTTTTCGGGATTTATATGAAGCATCCTAGAAGGAATTGAAACTGTTGCCCCATAATTGTGAGACGGCATCAAACTTTGTTTTATGAAGCATCCTAGAAGGAATTGAAACTTATTTTCTGCCTACCGAACCCTTGAACTGGAAAAGAAGCATCCTAGAAGGAATTGAAACGTTATATGACGGTAGGCACCCCGTTTTTTGTAGAGGCCTTAGAAGCATCCTAGAAGGAATTGAAACTTGCTTTTGAATTGATAAATAATCATTCTTTTTCACGAAGAAGCATCCTAGAAGGAATTGAAACACCAGTAGACCTCCCTGAAGAAGAGGGGAAGGTTCAGATGGAGAAGCATCCTAGAAGGAATTGAAACAGTGAGGGAAAGAACCTCTCAAGCCTCCTGTCCGTATAAGGAAGCATCCTAGAAGGAATTGAAACGTAGTTTAACGTAACGATGTAAATTTCATCGCCGGCATTTGGAAGCATCCTAGAAGGAATTGAAACCCGTATTTTTGGGCAAATTTTGCGGCTTTTTGTTTTACCATGAAGCATCCTAGAAGGAATTGAAACCAAGGGGAGAGTTAAGGCCTTTCTGATTAATCAGGGGTATGAAGCATCCTAGAAGGAATTGAAACAAGGCTAACGCTTCCTCGAATGGGTCGTTTGGCCCCACATGAAGCATCCTAGAAGGAATTGAAACGAAGAGGTACGCCGCGTACAGTATTAGGCTTTCCTCAGAAGCATCCTAGAAGGAATTGAAACTTTCTGGGTGGCAATACGATTGGTTGCGGTTCTACCCGAAGAAGCATCCTAGAAGGAATTGAAACATTATTTCGCTCTCCTGAAGCTCGTTTGCGTCTATGTTGAAGCATCCTAGAAGGAATTGAAACTATGTACCGATGTTGTCACCAAAGACTTTGCCTCTGAAGCATCCTAGAAGGAATTGAAACAGTACTGTTTATCACCAGTTCGCCGTTTTGCCAATATGGGTGAAGCATCCTAGAAGGAATTGAAACTCGTGGGTGAAAAGCTGGTATAGCAGGTATACCAGTGGACGAAGCATCCTAGAAGGAATTGAAACCTAGTATTCCTACTGTGCACATAAGCAATGTAGTAGATTGAAGCATCCTAGAAGGAATTGAAACCCTCTTATTGAAGATACTATAAGAGAGAACGGGGTCGATTGAAGCATCCTAGAAGGAATTGAAACGGCATTTCAATAAACGGAAATGGTCTTCCGCCCTGGACGTTCTTCGGAAGCATCCTAGAAGGAATTGAAACTACATAGTCGTCAACGTCTTGACAATTTTCTCGTCATTAAGTTTGAAGCATCCTAGAAGGAATTGAAACCTAAATACGGAGGAGATAACAACGCAGTAATCAAAGAGTTATTGGAAGCATCCTAGAAGGAATTGAAACAGATGCTATTTTATTTGATTGTTTTGCCTGTTTACCGAAGCATCCTAGAAGGAATTGAAACATCAAGTAGCCCTCTTAGCGGAACCTTACTACCAGGGACAAAGAAGCATCCTAGAAGGAATTGAAACTCCCAGGGGATGATCCCAGAGGGGCAAGAGAAATTTAGTAGAAGCATCCTAGAAGGAATTGAAACTGGATTTTGTACATTCCCTTGGACTGTTGTCCCAGGCTGGAAGCATCCTAGAAGGAATTGAAACTCCACTGAAAGCTAGCGTCTTCGAGTGCCTTTTTCACCGTGGAAGCATCCTAGAAGGAATTGAAACCATTTCTACGGAAAATCTCGCCCTCGACCTCGGAAAGCTGAAGCATCCTAGAAGGAATTGAAACTCGTTTTCATCTTCCGCTTCGATTTTCTTCGCTACCTTTGAAGCATCCTAGAAGGAATTGAAACTACAGAATTTAAGTAACTACATAGTTTACATTGGCAATAATTTAGAAGCATCCTAGAAGGAATTGAAACTTCTAACCTTCCAACCGCCTGCGAGTTTTCCAACACCGTGAAGCATCCTAGAAGGAATTGAAACTTCAGAATTAAGACCGAATATGTGCAAATTCAGAATTGTAGAAGAAGCATCCTAGAAGGAATTGAAACAGATAACTAATATTTGTCATAAAGTGAGAAGAATATTATGAAGCATCCTAGAAGGAATTGAAACATATATGTCTTAGTCTGTTCTTCCTCCTCTTGTTCTTCCTCGAAGCATCCTAGAAGGAATTGAAACTATACCTCGCTCACTAGGGCAGTACTGTCCCGGAACGTCGAAGCATCCTAGAAGGAATTGAAACCTTAACAAAAAAAATTATGAATATTTTGAGTATCTATATGAAGCATCCTAGAAGGAATTGAAACCCCTTTTCTCCAAGGTAGGCCAAAACTTCCTTTTCTTTTGGAAGCATCCTAGAAGGAATTGAAACATATTGCATATTATTGTTACTGTTTTTGCCTGTTGAAGCATCCTAGAAGGAATTGAAACGAGATTAACTTCTAGCATGTGGAACACCGCAAATCTGCTTGAAGCATCCTAGAAGGAATTGAAACTTATTGCGGTGAGACTTATACACTCGATAAGCCTATTAGAGGAAGCATCCTAGAAGGAATTGAAACTTTAGCCAATTAGCAATTTTTCTTAGTTCGTTAGGATGAAGCATCCTAGAAGGAATTGAAACTTCTTCTTGGCGGCATGCCATATCCTCCCTTCATCAAGAAGAAGCATCCTAGAAGGAATTGAAACTTTAAAAACTCTTTTAATGTTGTTTGTAATTCTTGCCTAGAAGCATCCTAGAAGGAATTGAAACCTATTTGTCTCATTCCAGATTATCTTATCTGTAAATTTTGGAAGCATCCTAGAAGGAATTGAAACTTTAGTAGTTACTGTATTGGCAGTATTAGACAGTTATTCGGAAGCATCCTAGAAGGAATTGAAACTAAACTATTTCAATTTTGTCATTTTTAACAATTATTTTACGAAGCATCCTAGAAGGAATTGAAACTTAACGACGGCAGTGAGATTGGCCCACACCGATCGCATTGAAGCATCCTAGAAGGAATTGAAACTTTTCTTCTACCACACCTATCACCGTTATAACATAGAAGCATCCTAGAAGGAATTGAAACTTCTATTTTGAATTTTTAATAACAAAAGACCCTGAAACTAAGAAGCATCCTAGAAGGAATTGAAACATTTGATTTGTTTCTCTATTTAACTGAACTGTGATTTTGGAAGAAGCATCCTAGAAGGAATTGAAACACAATTGACTTCCACGTACCGTCGAACTTTATTTCCTTGTTGAAGCATCCTAGAAGGAATTGAAACCTTCCTTGTTGTCTTCGTCCTCGTCTACTATGTCATGAAGAAGCATCCTAGAAGGAATTGAAACACTATTCCGTGTTCATTGTGAACTAATATGGTTTTGTCCTGAAGCATCCTAGAAGGAATTGAAACACTATTCCGTGTTCATTGTGAACTAATATGGTTTTGTCCTGAAGCATCCTAGAAGGAATTGAAACATCATCTTTCTTCCCGTTACTTTGCTTGACACTTCCCTGTTCGAAGCATCCTAGAAGGAATTGAAAGTTTTTATACACTTTAGCATGCCGAGAATAGACTTCACACGGAAGCATCCTAGAAGGAATTGAAAGGAAATACAACATTCCTTATGAGTCTGTACTTAAAGTCGATTGGAAGCATCCTAGAAGGAATTGAAAGACCATACCATATACTATACTTATACCTACTGTCCTAGCTATGAAGCATCCTAGAAGGAATTGAAAGCATATGTACAAGCTTGTTGTGGAGTCGAAACAGGAATTTTGAAGCATCCTAGAAGGAATTGAAAGCGTCTCTCCATAACTTGATATACTTGTCTCTATCTATGAAGAAGCATCCTAGAAGGAATTGAAAGTTTAAGATGAGACTGTCAACACGTTTCACCTTCTTACCTTCGAAGCATCCTAGAAGGAATTGAAAGCTATTTAGTTGTCCCGCAGTTGTGCCAACTGGGACAACCGGTTGAAGCATCCTAGAAGGAATTGAAAGTTGACTGCCAATGACTGCCATGAAAGCCATTGTTCGTATGCCGAAGCATCCTAGAAGGAATTGAAAGCCTTAAGTTTGTCTGCGTGCTTTTCCTTGACATAATCGATGAAGCATCCTAGAAGGAATTGAAAGTTCTTCTAGCCTCATTGCAAGCATTATTATATATATTTCGAAGCATCCTAGAAGGAATTGAAAGCATATAGGATCTTCCATAAACCCAGCTACAGGTACTGGCTGAAGCATCCTAGAAGGAATTGAAAGAGGATACTCGGAGACAGTGGCGGAACGATTGAATTCTAGATGAAGCATCCTAGAAGGAATTGAAAGGCTTCTATTGCTATTTTAGTCATTTGTGGTAAGTATATAGGAAGCATCCTAGAAGGAATTGAAAGTTTATGCGGACATTAAATCATTCTTCGCAACCATATGGAAGAAGCATCCTAGAAGGAATTGAAAGATAATAATAGATAGGTGTGAGTTCCATGCGTACCACCAAGAAGCATCCTAGAAGGAATTGAAAGTTCTTTTGTAATTTTTACGGTCTTAACGGAAATTTTTTGAAGCATCCTAGAAGGAATTGAAAGAGTAAGTTTTGGCGGTACACATGGCACTTATACGTATGAAGCATCCTAGAAGGAATTGAAAGATTGTGTCTACCACTGATGTGGTTATAACTGCGGGCGAAGCATCCTAGAAGGAATTGAAAGAAATTAAGAAACTAATGGAGCCAAAAGAGGTAAAGGGGACGAAGCATCCTAGAAGGAATTGAAAGCGTGGTTCTCCTGTAACTATGAATATCGCTTTCCTTGAAGAAGCATCCTAGAAGGAATTGAAAGAACACTATAGCCCTCACGGGCCAACTGATGACTTAGACTTGAAGCATCCTAGAAGGAATTGAAAGAAACTTACATAATAACTAACTATTTTTGGATAAATGTACGAAGCATCCTAGAAGGAATTGAAAGTGGGTTGCACCATGTGATGACCCATTCGTAGTCTTCGCAAGAAGCATCCTAGAAGGAATTGAAAGTTATCAAAAAGTTAAGACATTGAAAAGTTGTTTTTTTACGGAAGCATCCTAGAAGGAATTGAAAGAACTATTACTAATGCGGGATATTTATTAAGCTCTTTTATTTGAAGCATCCTAGAAGGAATTGAAAGTATTTTGCCTGATCCGATTTCACCAATTCGGACTTTTTAGAAGCATCCTAGAAGGAATTGAAAGTCTTGTCCGACCTCCTTAAATTCAAGGTCTAAAGGTAGAGAAGCATCCTAGAAGGAATTGAAAGTCAATGTCCGCCTTAGTCTTCCCGCGTGCAATGGCGACCGCGAAGCATCCTAGAAGGAATTGAAAGTCATTATCATAATAATGGTGATAATGGCTAGGAGGTGAAGAAGCATCCTAGAAGGAATTGAAAGAGAAGTAATAAGTACTCATTGCCAAAATGTACTTTTCCATAGAAGCATCCTAGAAGGAATTGAAAGATGCTATTGTTGCTTGCAGACGGGATATTTCCCACTGGAAGCATCCTAGAAGGAATTGAAAGGATGATATATTTTGCTATTAGTTCGCTGAGTTCGTCTATGAAGCATCCCAGAAGGAATTGAAAGCCTATGTAGAACAACAAGTTTCGTTTCTTATCCTTCCAGAGGAAGCATCCCAGAAGGAATTGAAAGGAGATCATTCCTCACGGATTTGGCCACGTCGTTTAGGACTGAAGCATCCCAGAAGGAATTGAAAGTGGCTATCACCAGACGGAAACCGAAAAGTCACTTGTGACTGGAAGCATCCCAGAAGGAATTGAAAGAGGGCCTTTCTTGGGCTGAACCCGAAACCCCAGATGGAAGCATCCCAGAAGGAATTGAAAGACTGGAAGTCGGCATCCTCTAGGGCCTTTCTTGGGCTGAAGAAGCATCCCAGAAGGAATTGAAAGTTCTTTGTATAGAATAATATTTCAAACTTTCCGGTGGATTTGAAGCATCCCAGAAGGAATTGAAAGTTGGTGTTGTTCCATCACGTTTGATTGGTAGATATCAAGAAGCATCCCAGAAGGAATTGAAAGTATGTATAGCTTACGGTATCTACTATAATATTCTCCCGTCACGAAGCATCCCAGAAGGAATTGAAAGTTTAATTTCTTCATAAAGTCTATTACGGCATTTGTTACAAGAAGCATCCCAGAAGGAATTGAAAGTGGATCCTCAAGGTCATATTTCAAGAGTTCTAGATATGAAGCATCCCAGAAGGAATTGAAAGTCTACATTCGGGATAGGCAGGCTCTTTCTCCCCGCTGAAGCATCCCAGAAGGAATTGAAAGTATAACAAAAATGCCAAAGGACGCGTTGCCCACTGGTTCAACCTCCTCGAAGCATCCCAGAAGGAATTGAAAGTCAAACCAGTAAAGCAAGTAAATGATGTAGTCCTAGCTGAAGCATCCCAGAAGGAATTGAAAGTTTAAATCCATATTTTCACACCATAACTATGATTTGTAATGAAGCATCCCAGAAGGAATTGAAAGACGGAAGTGATGATGAAAGGGTTATACAGATTGGTGGTAGAAGCATCCCAGAAGGAATTGAAAGTTACCTCCAATGCCCGATACTTCTTCAGCTACGATCCTGGAAGCATCCCAGAAGGAATTGAAAGTAAATACTCACGGCCCCCTTTGGGGCCGCGGCTAGCCCACGAAGCATCCCAGAAGGAATTGAAAGCAAGTAATACAAATACTGTCGGGCAGTGCCGAGAGATTCAGGAAGCATCCCAGAAGGAATTGAAAGCTTCATTAGTACCTTCATGCGTTGGCACCTCCTGAAATCGAAGCATCCCAGAAGGAATTGAAAGAACCCGTAGGGAACCAAGGTGTTTCAATCAGCCTGTTGAGGAAGCATCCCAGAAGGAATTGAAAGTTGTATTACTACTTCATCCTTGCTCACCATAATTTTTTTATGAAGCATCCCAGAAGGAATTGAAAGATATCGACTTGTATACTAGCCTGTTCCTGATGACGTCAGGTACAACGAAGAAGCATCCCAGAAGGAATTGAAAGTTGAGCCAAAAGAGAAACTCAGGAGGAGAGAGAAAGCTTAAGAAGCATCCCAGAAGGAATTGAAAGCAAAATGTTACACAATTAGATTTAGTTTCTATCTTGTCTGGAAGCATCCTAGAAGGAATTGAAAGTCCTGATTGTCGTATGCTCTCCATTCTGGCCCTTGGTCTAGAAGCATCCTAGAAGGAATTGAAAGTTTCAGTAATAAATAATGTTGTGATGTCGCGGTATATGAAGCATCCTAGAAGGAATTGAAAGCTTATTGACAGCACAAATTGCTTATGTGCAGTATGTAGCTGAAGCATCCTAGAAGGAATTGAAAGGTCAACACTTACGGTAAGCGGTATAGTTACAGTAGGAAGCATCCTAGAAGGAATTGAAAGTCCTAAGGAGATATACTGTATGTGAAAACAAGCATGCAGTGGAAGCATCCTAGAAGGAATTGAAAGTGTAGCGGTGTGCTCACCTCTACCTTGTAAACAATCACGGCGAAGCATCCTAGAAGGAATTGAAAGTTTGTAAATGGGTGATACCTAAAACTGGGTAATACCAACGAAGCATCCTAGAAGGAATTGAAAGGAACAACAGAAGAAAAAATATTGAAGACCCTGGAGATACTAGAAGCATCCTAGAAGGAATTGAAAGTATCCTTGATTGAATCCAGAAGCGGCTTTTCCAATTGATGAAGCATCCTAGAAGGAATTGAAAGTAGTGTATCCATTCCCCTATCTCATATTGTCCTTTTTGTGGAAGCATCCTAGAAGGAATTGAAAGCTTGTCCCGCTTGTCCCGTCTTTCTAAAGACTACGTGAAGCATCCTAGAAGGAATTGAAAGAGTTGATATTTCCAATCATCAACGTCAAAGTAATACGGATGAAGAAGCATCCTAGAAGGAATTGAAAGAATAGTACCCTGATGCCCAACAGTGTTTATAATTTGAAGCATCCTAGAAGGAATTGAAAGAGAGGTTAAGTTTTTCTAGGGAGTTAAGTTTTCCCATCACCTGAAGCATCCTAGAAGGAATTGAAAGTTTCTTTCCTTGACGATATACCCCCTTGCGAGGGCCTCGGAAGCATCCTAGAAGGAATTGAAAGCAAAACTCCTTAGGCTCAATCGGCTCAAACTCAACATCGGAAGCATCCTAGAAGGAATTGAAAGATTATAACCCCCTTGTTTGGTTCATAAGTAGTGCGGTGAAGCATCCTAGAAGGAATTGAAAGATTGATACCTCCAATCCGCCGGATCGGCAAATTGGGGAAGCATCCTAGAAGGAATTGAAAGCATATATTATACTAATATTTATCATAGGCATCATAGTGGGAAGCATCCTAGAAGGAATTGAAAGTCATCTACTGTTTCCTTCCCCAGAAGTGAAGCGAACACCTGAAGCATCCTAGAAGGAATTGAAAGAACACTATCAAATGGTGCTTCACAGGTGCAAAGTTGAAGGAAGCATCCTAGAAGGAATTGAAAGAAGGTAGACGAGACAGCATGCTAGGGCTGAAAGAGTTAGGAAGCATCCTAGAAGGAATTGAAAGACAAAGTTATAAACATCATAAAGGGGATTGGCACCTAATGTGAAGCATCCTAGAAGGAATTGAAAGATACAACGTTGATGACTGACATGACGCTCCTCACCGTCTGAAGCATCCTAGAAGGAATTGAAAGGCTCCTAGTGCGAATTCCGCATATTCTTCCAATTTGTCGAAGCATCCTAGAAGGAATTGAAAGATCCTACCCGTTCCGCAGAACGGGGATGGGAGGATGAAGCATCCTAGAAGGAATTGAAAGTGTTGTGACCCATTCGTAATGGTCGCAATCACTTTGCCAAGAAGCATCCTAGAAGGAATTGAAAGATGATTTAACCCCCCAGTTAAACGCAAAATTTACAGATAGAAGCATCCTAGAAGGAATTGAAAGTGTAACAGACCTGACGCTTCTAACGCCTTGTAAATCGTTGAAGCATCCTAGAAGGAATTGAAAGATGGTTCTGTTTTTTTATATTCTCTGCTTCCTCTATCGAAGAAGCATCCTAGAAGGAATTGAAAGAACTCTAGTTAAGACCTAGTTAAAAAACGTGATTCTTGAAGCATCCTAGAAGGAATTGAAAGATCGAAAAGTTAGATAGCTTATCTTCTAACCACCAATTATATGAAGCATCCTAGAAGGAATTGAAAGATCATTACAACAATTGGGATTATGTTACCATATTGTTGGGAAGCATCCTATAAGGAATTGAAAGGTTATACCCACCACCGACTTGGCTGTTATACGCAGAAGCATCCTAGAAGGAATTGAAAGAGCACTTCTTCCTCGTCAGCGTTCTCGTTTACTATATCCTGAAGCATCCTAGAAGGAATTGAAAGTCCAGCCTTACTTGTAGCCCTAAACAGAATTCTTCTTTATGAAGCATCCTAGAAGGAATTGAAAGCTGGTGCGTCTGTTTCAATCGCTTGGCCAGTTCCAACGCCGAAGCATCCTAGAAGGAATTGAAAGGCACTTTCTATATCGCAACCATCCAAGGTGAAGATAATGAAGCATCCTAGAAGGAATTGAAAGAACGTTATTTGTTTCTTTACCTTTAAAATTTTAAACATTATGAAGCATCCTAGAAGGAATTGAAAGATAACTTCTAATATTTTTTCTACTGCGTCACTTATACACATTTGTAGAAGCATCCTAGAAGGAATTGAAAGCAAATATCAGCAATGTCCCCGACTCCGTCTGTGCCACACGAAGCATCCTAGAAGGAATTGAAAGATTATTTACATCAAACAAAGTGAACTACCCCGCCCTAACGAGAAGCATCCTAGAAGGAATTGAAAGCGTAAATAACTGCACCACACTATCTGCCACAAATCCTGAAGCATCCTAGAAGGAATTGAAAGATGTACAGTATAAGCAAAATTACAAAATTGAAGGGCAATATGAAGCATCCTAGAAGGAATTGAAAGGCTAAAACCGCTCCGTATACCACACCCTTGATAAACTTTAGAAGCATCCTAGAAGGAATTGAAAGAATACATTATGATGTTATGCCTGTGCCCCTGCTTATACGCCGAAGCATCCTAGAAGGAATTGAAAGCGGGCATGGCCGATGGCATAGGGTTAATCGTTAGCCTAGTGGAAGCATCCTAGAAGGAATTGAAAGTTAGATTAACATTAAGCTCTTGGTAATTATCATATCCCTGAAGCATCCTAGAAGGAATTGAAAGAAACTTTTACCTTTGCACTTTTATTTTTCCAACAATGTTGAAGCATCCTAGAAGGAATTGAAAGGTTGGTAAACTAATATTTAAGCTTTATGGTTACCCATTTAGAGTGTGTCCAACAATTTCACTCACCTGATTGTAATAGGTTATACGAGATCACGAAGGCCCTTATCCTTAATATGCTCCGTTCATTGGCGTTCCAGGGGAAGTGCTCGTCCGTTCCGGAGAAGCGGTGCTTGAAAGACCTGAACACCTGTTCCACCAAGTTCCTCCTCCCGAACGTTTCGTGTTGGTGGGGAATTCCAATC